>Ga0209572_1000050_pt1 | contig 290294 bp, 271 predicted proteins | sample EBPBio232012_DNA_FD_185867 | JGI IMG/M metagenome (GOLD analysis project Ga0209572, IMG submission 185867) | Wastewater treatment Type I Accumulibacter community from EBPR Bioreactor in Madison, WI, USA - Reactor 1_1/23/2012_ DNA (SPAdes)... | ecosystem: Engineered > Bioreactor > EBPR >... | reverse complement strand
ACAGCCGATCATCGTCGACCTCAGAAACGTCTACCGGCCCGAAGACGTCCGCGCCATGGGATTCGCCTACAGCTCCATCGGGCGCGCCTAAACCCGCCTAGTCCACAGCCGTCCGAACCAAATCGCCTCAGGCCAGATCCAGGTCCTGCATCCCGGCGAGGCCCAGTCGCCGGCCGGTGACGGCCAGTTGGTCGTAGGCCGCAATCAGATGATAGAAGGTGCTGGCAGGGGCGGGGTCATCCTGGATCACCCCGGCGGCGTTCATCTGATCTCGCCACAGGCCCGTCTCATCAAGGTAGCGCTGGAGGCTGTGCAGGGCGCGCGCCGCGTCGGCCAGCAGCCTCTCTCGTTCTGCCGCATCCGCCGTCTCCGCTAGGAGCAGGGACGCTTTCAGGCGTTCGGTCTGGGGCCACAGCCGGGCCTGGCGCGTGACGGCTTCCAGATTCGGACCAAGTTTATCAACCGCGACGTCACGCTCGGCGTCGATGCCGGCTCGACCGGCCGCATAGATGCGCCGAGCGATCTCCGAGACGTCCGGTCGCTGGCGCAGACGCGCGAAGCGCTCGAGCAGCCACGCCCATTCGAACTGGTGGCCCGGCTCGATCAGGGCATCGTCACCCGCCTCGATCGGCGACCAGGCGGCGTCGAAGAATTCCCGGATCGCGTTTGAGCGCGGGTCCAAGAACCGCGTCATCGCCAATTCGACGAGGGTATCCGCCAGGTGTGCCCAGTCGGTCATGCCGGCCTCGAGGCCGGCGAGCGCGGCCTCGAGCAGGTGCATATGCGCATTGGCCTGATAGGGCTGTTCGCCGGCTTCCAGGTATCCCTCGGCCAGGGCGCGCGGTGCGAGGGCCGCCAGGGCGGCGGCGGCGGCGTCCATGCGCCCCAGCGATGCCTCGGCCAGGATCACAAAGGCCTGGTCATAGACCTTGCCGTCCTCGTCCAGCGCGGTGCCGTCCTGCGCCAGCAGGGTCCGGAAGAGTCCGTCCTGGCGACCGTGGGCGGCGTGAAACCGGTCCATCGCGCGCACGGCCAGCGATCGCCACGGCCCCCTCCAGCCCAGGGCGCCGGCGCGGGCCATCACATAGGCCTGTCGGGGCTGGACGCGCGCACGCCGGGGTGCGTCCAGCGGCCGAGCCGATGTCGAAAGCACATCGTGGAAGATGCCGTCCGGCGAGACGCCCAGCGTCGACCACAGGGGCAGCGCCCGGAACTTCAGCCAGGATCCGTAATCCAATGCCATTTCACCGAGCTGCGCGGGGGTCGGTGCCGACACCCCGGCGGCGGCACGGGCTTTGAGCTCGTCGACGGCGCGCTTGACGTCCTGCGCCGCGTCCAGGCGACAAACCAGCACCGCATCGGGTTCGGCGATGATCGCAAGATCATCCACACCGATCGCCGCAACCGACACGCCCGGCGCGGCCCGGATCAGGCCGCCTGTCGCATTGATACGCACGACATTGCCGGTGTCACTGACCTCTGCGGCATCGCGGACGGCGTCCCAGGCCCCCAGGTCCGACCAGCCGAAATCAACCGGCAGGACCGAGGCCAGCCGCGTGGGTTCCATCACGGCGTAGTCGATCGACAGTTTCGTCGCGTCGTTGAAGGTCGTCCCCAGATAGACCGTGCCGCCGGCGCTGCGAGCTTCGGTGACGGCGGCGGTGGCCGCGGCCGCCATCTCGGGGGCGTGGGTCGCCAGTTCGTTCATGAAAACGTCGACCCGAGCGATGAAGTTGCCGCTGTTCCACAGATAGCCGTTCTCAAAATACTCGCGGGCCTTCGGGCCATCCGGCTTCTCGACGAACGACCCGACCGGTCGCACCGATGCCTCGGCCTCGGCTGGTTCCGGACGAATGTAGCCATAGGCGGTCGAGGGTGAGAGCGGGCGGACGCCGAGTGTCACGATCCGTCCTGTCTCGGCCGCCTGCGCCGCCTCCAGGACCGCCGTGCGAAAGGCGGCTGCATCGGGAATATGGTGGTCGGAGGCGACGAACACGGCGATCGCATCGGGGTCGCGCGCCTGAATCCAGGCCGCTGCCGCGGCCATCGCCGGGCCGGAATCCCGGGCCGAGGGTTCAAGGAGCAACGTCGCCTCGACGTCTCTCGCCGTCAGCTGGCTCTGGAGCCAGTCCAGGTGGGCGAGCCCGGCGACGACGACCAGCTCTCCGGAGCCTTGGGCGGCTAGTGGAGCGACGCGTTCGACGGTGGTCTGAAACAGGGAGATGTCCTGGACCAACGGCAGGAACTGTTTGGGCCGGCTGGGCCGCGACGCCGGCCACAGCCGCGTCCCGGCACCTCCGCACATGATCACCGGATAGATCGACATCACCCTCTCCGCCTCGCTTTGCCCGTTCGGCTCGGGTCATCATCGCCGTCTGCGGAACTGGTTAGCTGTTGCCGGCAGATCGCTCAAGGAAAGAGGCATAGGTCGAGGCCAACCCATCCGCGAGCGAGACCTGGGGAGCCCACCCCGTCGCCCGCAGTCGACTGCAATCGAGGAGCTTGCGGTCCGGGCCTGACGGCTTGGACGGGTCCGTGCGGATTTCGCCCGTGAAGCCGACGACCCTGCAGACGAGTTGCGTCAGCTCGAGGATCGTCAGTTCCTCGCCTGAGCCGAGGTTGAACATCGGTGCATCGACGTTGGATCGGAGCAGATGAATGCAGGCTCCGGCGCAGTCGTCGGCGTGCAGGAACTCGCGACGGGCCTGCCCCGATCCCCAGATGGTGATGTGGTCGTTCCCCTCCCGCTTGGCCGTATGTGCCTTGCGGATCAGCGCCGGGATGACATGGCTGGTCTGGGGGTCGAAATTGTCTCCGCGACCGTACAGATTGGTCGGAAGGACGCTGAAATAGGCGCGTCCGTACTGGCGGTGGTAGGACTGGGCCAGCTTGATGCCGGCGATCTTGGCGATGGCGTAGCCCTCGTGCGTGGGTTCCAGTGGGCCGGTCAGCAGGGCGTCCTCGCCTGAGGGCTGAGGCGCATCGCGCGGATAGACTGCACTGGAAGCGACATAGAGCAGGCGCTCGACGTCGTGCCGATGGGCCGCCGCCATGACGTTGGCGGCGATCAACAGATTATCCTGAAGGAACTCGACAGGGCGTGCGAGGTTGGCGGCGATGCCGCCGACCGTCGCGGCCGCCAGCACGATCTCCTCGGGTCGATGATCGTGAACGAAACGCTCGACCGCTTCCTGCCGTCGCAGATCGACGGCGTCGCGCGGTGTGACCAGCACCTGGGCGCCGGCCTCTTCAAGCCGCCGCACGATGACGGAGCCGACCATGCCGCGGTGGCCGCAAACCCAGATCCGTCGCCCGGTCAGTCGCCTCAGGCCGGGCACGTTCACCTCAGGCGGCGGGACGCTGGTTGTGCTGTTTGCGAGACTGCCCGTCGATCCAGGCAAAGGTGTTCTCCATCCCCGTGCGCAGGGGTTGCTCGGGGGCCCAGCCCAGCTTCTCAAGGATCAGTCGATTGTCCGAGTTGCGTCCCCGCACACCCGTTGGCCCGGGGATGTTTTCGATGCGGATGTCCTTGCCCGAGATCTCGATCACCATCCGCGCCAGATCATTGATGGCGATCATCTCTTCGGAGCCGATGTTCACGGGGCCCTCGAAATCGGACCTCAGCAGTCGGATCGTGCCTTCGACACATTCGTCGACAAACAGGAAGGACCGGGTCTGAAGCCCGTCACCCCACACCTGGATGACGCCGCCGTCCTGGGTCTGAGCGACCTTGCGGCACATGGCGGCCGGAGCCTTTTCCTTGCCGCCGTCCCAGGTGCCCTCTGGCCCGAAAATGTTGTGGAAACGCGCGACCCGGCATTCCATGCCGAAATTGCGGTTGTAGGCCAGGTAGAGGCGCTCGGAGAACAACTTCTCCCATCCGTACTCGCTGTCGGGATTGGCCGGATAGGCGCTGCTTTCCTCGCAGTTCGGATTGTCGGGATCTTCTTGATTGTGCGACGGGTACATACAGGCCGACGACGAATAGAACACCCGCTTGATGTTGCGCTTGTGGCAGGCATCCAGGACATTCAGATTGATCGTCGCGGAGTTGTGCATGATGTCGGCGTCATGCTCTCCGGTGAAGATGTATCCGGCTCCGCCCATATCGGCGGCCAGCTGATAGACTTCGTCGAAGCGGCGGTCGACGACGGCACGCACCACGGATTGCTCGCGCAGGTCGGCGATGACGAAATCATCCGCTTCGGTCTCGGCATATTCGTTGAATTTCAGGTCGACACCGCGGACCCAGAAGCCCTCCCGCTTGAGCCGCTTGACCAGATGGCCGCCGATGAAACCACCGGCACCACAAACCAACGCCGTCTTTTGAGACATCTTCGCTCCTCGAGACCGCCTCTGGCAGCCGTTTCTGGTCGTTCTGCATCCCGACGGACGCCGCGCGTCCCGATGCGCCAGGCGCATCGCGTGGCCGGCTCCGCCGTTTAGCGATCACCCCCAGGAATGGCAACCCGGGCCGACAACGCCAGCGGATGCAGCCATGACGGGAATTCCTGATTGCAGCTTCGCTGCGTTGACCGCTGACGGATGAGGCCATAGACAGCGACTGAAATTGGAGCCGCTGAATGCGCGTCAAGCTGAACCCTAACGAACGAACGCTGGTGACGGGCGGCGCGGGCTTCCTGGGGTCTCATCTTTGCGATGTCCTCGTTGAGCGAGGGCATGAGGTTCTCTGCGTCGACAACTTCTTCACGGGATCGCGCGCCAATATCGCCCACCTGCTCGGAAATGTTCACTTCGAGCTGATGAGGCACGACGTGACCTATCCGCTTCATGTCGAGGTGGACAGGATCTTCAATCTGGCTTGCCCGGCGTCGCCGGTTCACTATCAGTACGACCCGGTTCAGACCGTGAAGACCAGCGTCCACGGCGCAATCAATATGTTGGGCCTGGCCAAGCGGACAGGCGCGCGGGTGTTCCAGGCCTCGACGAGCGAGGTCTATGGAGATCCGGCGATTCACCCCCAGCCCGAAGCCTACTGGGGAAACGTCAATCCGATCGGACCGCGCGCCTGCTACGATGAAGGCAAGCGCTGCGCCGAGACCCTGTTCTTCGACTATCACCGCCAGCATGGCGTCGACATCAAGGTCGTGCGGATCTTCAATACCTACGGACCGCGCATGAACATGAATGACGGTCGGGTGGTGTCGAACTTCATCGTTCAGGCGCTCAAGGGCGAGCCCATCACCATCTACGGCGACGGCTCACAGACCCGCTCATTCTGTTACGTCGATGACCTGATCGATGGCTTTGTGCGGATGATGGATACACCCGAAGGTGTGACCGGCCCGGTCAATCTCGGCAATCCCGGCGAGTTCACCATGCTGGAGCTGGCCGAGCTGATCCTCGAACTCACCGGGTCAAGCTCCAGGATCGAGTTTTTCCCCGCTGCCGTTGACGACCCCAAGCAGCGCCGGCCCGTCATCGACACGGCGCGCGAGTCGCTCGGCTGGGAACCCAAGGTTCCGCTGCGTGACGGCCTCAAGGAAACGATCGACTACTTTAGGGGCCTGCTAGCGGCCTGATCTGAGCTCGAACTGGAGAAGTCATGCTGCCAAAATTCGATCTTCTGGTGCAAAACTGGCCAGACGTGGCGGCAGAGGCCTGCAAATTCTACCGCACATTCGATCTTCCCAGCGGCACGCGGACAGGACAGTGAGATCGGCGGGGCCGTATGCCCAAGTTCGTACGGATGTACGACTTTGAGGTGCAATCCGTCACGACATCAAATATTTGTGCCAGCAACACGAGTATGTGACGGGCAAGATGGAGATTTCGACGCGGGTTGCCAAACGCGTCCGCCCGTTGTCTAGCGATGAGTAAGGTTTGATTGATGTCTCAGAGTGATGGCTCCCTGCTCGCCCCCGAGCAAAGAATGCTCTGGTCCGAGGGTATGCCCCTACAGGATCGCATCCAGTATGCGTGTGGTCGCAATGCCTGGGACGGATGGACGAACACCGATTTCTTTGACGCCCATAGTTATCCCACAGGAGAATTTCCTGAGGAACTAATCGGGCGGGTTTATCATGTAGATCTTGCTAGCCGCCATCCGTTCCCCTCCGATAGTTTTGAATATGCGTACACTGAGGATTTTATCGAACATCTATCTCAAAAAGATGCGATTACATTCTTGTTTGAGGCGAGGCGCTGTTTGAAGCCCGGCGGCGTTCTGCGCGTTTCAACCCCCGGAATTCAGGGGGTGATGTTTCGGCATTACTATGATCGACAGTTCGAGGACCTCGCGCAGGAGCACTATCAGTGTTTTGATCGCTGGGGGCATATTCACCTATTCTCGCACGACACCTTACGCGCAGTCGCGCTCGCTGTGGGGTTTTCTCGCTATGAGGAGGTCGTTTTTGGTCGATCCAAGCACGAAATTCTCAATGGGATCGATACCCGCGCAGAGCAGATTGACTTCAACATCATTGCTGAACTGACAAAATAGGCCCGAGGGGCGCGTATGGCCAGTAGGCCCACTCTGTTTGAAATTCTTGCGAAAACCAGAGGATAGCCCGGCTTGCCCCTCGCCACGCTTCATCATCTGGCCTGCACAGGCGGGACTGTCATCTCCAAGTGCCTGGCGGCCATGGATGGGGCCTATGTCGTGTCCGAGGTCCATCCTCATGTGACCACGCCGCTCCATTTTGAGCCCATGGCACCGGGAATGCAGTTCCAGGCGCAATACGGCCGTCTCGCGCCGGGTGAGATGGACCGAATGTTCATGGCCCAGGTCAGCGTGCTGGATCGCCGGGCCAGACAGGACGGCAAGGTCTTGCTGCTGCGCGATCACGCGCACTCGGACTTCACCAACCCGGCCGGGGCGGGGCGTCCCATTCTGTCTGACTTGCTGGCCAAGCGCCTGGGTGAGCGCCCCCCCTGGGCGGCCACCCTGCGAGATCCGGTCGAGACCTATCTCTCCCTCTATGCGCTGAACTGGCACTACGGCCAGTCCTTTGAGACCTACTGCAAGGGTTGGCTCGCCTTTGCGGACGCCTATGCCGAAGCGCCCAGCTTCTACTATGAAGACTTCTGCGCCGAGCCCTCGCTGGTCCTGCTCGGCCTGTGCGACGCCCTGGGACTGACCTTCGATCCCGAATTCCACACCCGGCTCGGTGAACGCGTCCTGACAGGAGACAGCGGCCGCAGCGCAGCCGTCGTTGAAGCCAGACCCTGGCGGCCGGTTTCAGCAGATCTGCTGGATGAGGCGCGCACCAGCCCCGCCTATGCCCGCATTCTGGAGCGCTGGCCGCGTTACCGCAGAGAGCTGGAACTGAAGCGGGACAAGCCCGGGACGGTGCTGCCGCGAGGCCGGCCTGTTGCGGCCTTTTCCCCGTCCAGACCGGCGACGCTAGATTCGTCGCAGGAGGTCCCGATGACTGAAATCACCCCGCGACTTGGGCTGCCGATCATTGCGGCCGGTCAGGCTCAGAAACACGTGACGCACAATGAGGCCCTGATGGTGCTCGACAGCCTGGTCCAGGGCATGGCGAGGTCACGCACCCTGACGACCGAGCCGGTTCTCGCGCTGGATGGGGACGCCTATATCCTTCCGCCGGGGCGAACGGGACCGAGCTGGTCGCTGATGCCGGTCGGCGACCTGGCGGTCGTGCGTGACGGAACGTGGACGACCCTGTCGCCGCCCGAGGGGACTGTCCTGTTCGTCCTTGATGAAGCTCTACAAGCGGTCCGAGGGGCGGACGGCTGGCGATCGGTCATCTCTCCGCCTTGGGGTGAGGGGCGCAACCGACTTGTGAACGGTGCCATGGACCTGTGGACGCGTGGTGCCTCGACTGAAGTGACCGGCCCAGGCTGGGCTTTCCAGGCCGACCGTTGGCGTGTCTATGCCTCGGATGGCTGGGCCTGCACCTACGCCCGCGAATCCCTTCTATCAAGCGCAGGCACACCGCCGGCCCGCTATGCAGCTCGCCTCGATATTTCACCCGGTGATCCGGGTGGCTTCGTGCAGATCTACCAATCCCTCGAAGGGGTCGGGATGATTGCCGACGGTACCGCGACCGTCAGCGCCTACGTCAAATCCAGCGGACCGGTTCAGGTCGATGCCTTGCTCTGGCGTGACTTCGGTATCGACGGATCGCCCAGCTATGCCATCTTTGCAGAGCCGAAGGCTGCAACAGGCGAATGGCAGCGGATGATCTGGCATCTCCCCGTGCCCGATCTGGTTGGAGCGGTCATTGGTGACGACAGCGCGCTGGGCGTGATCCTTCGCGTTCAGGCAGCGGCGGCTGTCCGGCTGGACGTCAGCTGCATTCAGGCCGAGGCGGGTGACGTCGCCACCCCATTCGAGCGCCGTTCACCGGCGCTGGAGGCCGTCATGGCGCGCCGCTATTTCCGCAGAAGCGCCCAACCGCTTTCGACGGCCGACCTGGCCTACGAGATGCGCAAAACGCCGGTCGAGTCCGGCGACGGTCCCTACGACTACGACGCCGAACTCTAGGTCGCGGGCGGCCGGTGAAGGGGGCCGACCTAGCCTCCGTGGGCCGCGTAATAGGCTTCCCAGACCTCATCGACGTTGCCCTCGGCCACGACCCGTCCTGCGTCCAACCAGATCGCGCGGTCGCAGAAGTCTCTGAGGATCGCATAGGAGTGGGTCGCCAGCATCAGGACGCCGGCACCGTCGCACAGCGCACGCACCCGATCGACGGCCTTGCTCACGAAATAGGCGTCACCCGTGCCGATGACCTCGTCGATAATCATGACATCGCTGCGCTGGGCTGTCGCGATGGCAAAATTCAGACGGGCCCCCATCCCGCTTGAATACGCCCGCACCGGCATTTCGAGGAAGGCTTCGAGCTCGGTAAAGGCCGCGGCGTCTTCAACGGCGGCGTCGAGCTCCTCGCCGTCGAGCCCATGAAGGCGCGCGATCATCCGCATATTCTCAAGGCCCGATTTGTCCGGATCGAGCCCGGCGCCGAGATTGAGGACGCAGCCGACCTTGCCGTTCACTTCTCGTCGTCCGCGCGACGGGCGAATGATGCCGGCCGCCGTCTTCAGCAGGGTACTCTTGCCCGATCCGTTGCGACCGATCACGCCCAGGCGGCCCCCCTGGGGGATGTCCACGCTGACGTCGCGAAGCGCCTGTACATAGTCGACATTGGCCCCTCGCCCGTAGCGACCAAAGCTCAGGGTGTTGGCGGCGTTGGCCAGGGCTGAGCGCTGCCGTGAGTTGAGGACGACGGGGTAGGAAACCGTTACGCCATAGAGTTTCAGTCCGGCCATCTACTCAGATCCAGAAGGTGATTTGCGGGCGGGTGCGGATGAAGACGACGATGCCAATCACCAGCGTAGCCACGGCGGTAAGAGATGCGACGGTCCAGCTCACGGGATCGACATGGCCCAGCAACGGCCCACGAACGACCTCCATCATATGGTAGAAGGGATTGAGCTGGAGCAGGGGGGATGTCCGCAGTTCCGGCGTCGGGATCCAGAATACCGGCGTGAGGACGAACATGAGGTTCATCCCCGCCTGCGCTGCCGGTAACAGGTCGCGGAAACGGGCGGCCAGTGGTCCCAGGGTCAAGGCCAGGCCGAAGCCGAACACGATCACGATCACGAGGCCGGGCACGAACAGCAGGGTGGTCAGGGTCAAGGGTTCGCGCGTCGCCAGCAGGACGATGATCGACACCACAAACGAATGGGCGAATATCAGGACCGACGTCGCCACGGACCGGAACAGATGGACGGCCATCGGCAAGGGATAGGAGTCGATCAGGCCACGGGCCTTCAGCAGACTGTCGCAACTATCCGCCACGAGCATGGTGAGAAGGCTCCAGAGCGGCAGGCCGACCGCGAGGTAGGCCAGGAAATTGTCTTCCCCCGCGCCATAGATGTTGCGGTGCAGAAGCCAGAGACCAGAGATGAAACCGGCCTGGATCATTACCAGCCATAGGGGGCCAAGCACCGTGCGGCGGTACTTGCCTGCGACGTCATCCATCGCAATGGCAAACCATGTTCGCCACGCTTTCAGGGATGCAATCAGCTCGTCCATAAAAACCTTCTAGCGTTATTGGCTCGGACCGTTACCGGACCTTTGCGACCATCCGATCGCAACAGCAGACAACCGCGCCGTGCCCGAACCTATCAAGATGCGCGCGTTCGAGGGTGATCCATTGCGCTCAGGGTGCCAGGTCAGACGCGCGGCACCGGGCCTTGTGGCCTGAGCCTCTATCACGCCCTCGTCCGTCATCAAGGCGATTTCGTCAGCGTCCGCGTCGATCCAGAGGGAGGCGGCCGTCGCTGCACCCCCGATCCAGATCTCGCTGCTGGATGGCAAGAAGCCCCTGGCATCGACTTCGGTCTTGAGTCCCTGTGCCAGAAGACGAAGTCGGGCGTCGGATTCGATCAGCTGTCCGGCCGAACCGCTGCGGCGGGCTTCAGCACCGAAGACGTCTGTGGCGCTGTCCAGCAGGACGCGGCGGACGGAGTCATAGCCGAAGGCCGGGCGACTACATTCCGACCAGTAGGCTTCATAGATCGTCGGACGTTCGCGTCCGAAGTGCCGCCGGTGGATCTCGGCCTCATCAACAAAGACGCTGGCCCGATCACGGAAGGACTTGGCGTCCGGACGGATTGTGACTTCAGCCAGCACCTCATCGACGCGCTGAAAGCGCATTCCGGCCTTAAGGGCACGGATCCAGTATTCGTAGTCGAACCCGAGATTCAGGGCCGGATCGAGCAGGCCCGCCTTGCTCAGGGCCGAGGATGGGATGAGGCAGGCCGGCTGGGCGACAGGGCACCAGACGGCCATCGTCGCCAGGTCAATCGAAGCCGGCACACCGTAGGGTGACGTGGAGCCGTCTGAATGATGACGCAACGCCTCGCCCAGGACGAATGTCTGATCTTGCGCCGAAAGGCGCGCGGCATCCATCAGCGCCGGCGTCGGCAGATCATCGGCATTCATCCAGACCAGAGATCGACCGCGGGCCGCCATCATTCCAAGATTGATCGCATGGGGATGTGATCGGTCCTGGTCCTCAATCACCCGACCGTGGCTGAATCCGAGTTCGCGCAGGCCGGCATCGGTCAGGCCGTGCGCCCGTCCGACCAGAACGAGCTCGCAATTGCCGCCTGTCCGCTCCTGCACGGCCTGCAGGTGAGGCTTCAGGATTTCGGCGGACTCAATCGACGGAACGATAATGGATACAGTCGGCTCGTCGTCGATCATCTCACACCGAACAGCGCCTCAGCTCCTTCATAGGACAGGCCCCTGGCCTGCAGCGGTACGACCAGTGGCGAGCCACCGATCTCGACCTGGGTATTGGCGACCATCACGCGAAAGACCTGGGACGCGCGGGTCCGCAGCGGCACAGGAATGGGGAATACGAAGCCGCCAGGCTGGTTGACGCCGAAGCGCGCCTGAACGTCGGGACGCGTATGCACGGTCTGCACTGCCCCCACGAAGCGGTTCCCAAGCTGAATCACCAGGGTCACCGGCAGATCTGGCTGCTCCAGGTTGACCGCCCAGCCGCCCAGGCTGGTCGGGCTGGCCAGTTCGACGCCACCCAGGAACGATTGGGAGACGGTCAGCGCGTAGTCCGCGTGACGAACAGCAATCGCCTGATCGCCAATCCGCAGTTCGTAGCGGACCTGGCCGGCCCGTTCGAAACCGGCGTCCAGGACCAGTTCGAACCCGCAGCGATTGTGCTCGGGTGATGTTGGGGCGTGGCCGGGCAGGCCCGTCATCCCCTCGGCAACGGGCTGGCCGTTGGCCCAGATGCTGACCGCAACGGCTGCGTCCGGCTGGGCGGTATCGACGGCCCAGCCGTGAATCACCCGACCGACAATGCCGTTGATGGAACCCGTGATCGCCATGGTTGGTTTCTCCTAAGTTCGCATCAGCGCCGTAACGGCGTCGACGAGCCGGTCGATGTCGATGATGGACGGGGCGTTCTCGGGCTCGTCGGTCGAGAGTTCGCGTGGGCTGGTCCAGCGGTCAAAATTCAGGCCCGCCGCTTCGGCAATGCGCTCGAAGAAGACATAGTCCACGTTGATGGAGTTCACGATCTCCAGGACGTGGGTTGCCGGCGGGCAGAACGCGATATTGGTCAGGCCCGCTCCATGCGGGCCGACGACCACCTTGGCCTCCGCAAACATCCGCACCTGCTCCGCAAAGGACGCTTCGCCCGGAATGAGGATTTCCGCTCCCAGCCGGGCCATGGCCCGTGCGACATCGATCTCGTTGGCGACGCGGGACCGCGACGCGTCACAGTCGAGGCGTGCCACATAGATGAGACGATGGGGTTCGGCAGCGTCCTCGGGCACGAACGACCTGCGGAGGAACTGGACCGCATACTGGGTGCTGGGCAGGGAGGGTACGACCAGATGTCCTGCGCGTAGCGTTTGCTCGCCCATCAGCGGCACCAGGTGCAACGCGCTGATGCCCAGCCGATCCAGTGTCTCGCCCTGCCAGCCGGTTGGCTGGGCATTGACCAGAATCCGGGTGTCATCGTCCATGAGACCGGCGTCACGTGCGATGCCGACCCGCGGCAGGTATTCCATGAGCCAGTGATAGTAGTTCGCCACGCCACCGATCAGCACCGCTCGATCGCCTAGTCGTTTCGGCGCGGGGCGGTCGCTGAGATCGACCAGAACCTCGCCCGTCGGAGACAGGGCCCGGAAGGCGTCGACACACTGGCCGATATGGTAGGACGGATGCAGGTTCAGTCCGTCCATCAGCAGGCTGTGTTCGGACGTCAGGACATAGTGAAAGACACTGCCATAGGTGTCGCCGGAGATGACTTCAGCGTCTCTGAGTTCAGCGCACCAGATCTCGCAGGGCCGATAGGGATTGGCCACCGGCCGGCCCTCGACGCGGGCCATGGGGTCCAGCGGGCTGAAGGTCTCGCCGGATCGCCAGAGGCGCAGGACCGATCCGAGCAGCGCCAGATCATCGGGCCCGGCCAGCGGGGCGCTGAGGACGCGCGCGACGTCGAGATGCTTGCCGCGCATCGTCACCGCCTGTTGGCGCAGCGCCAGGCCCGAGGTCGTCCGGCCGGTGACGAAGTGACACAGGGCCTGGATCGCGAGCGCATCGGCCTTCAGTTCGGTCTCGTCTTCGACGACATCCGCGATCCTGGACAGCGCGCCGGCGAGATAGTCGAGGTCGTCGATCGACAGTTGCGCGGCCTCTTTGATCAGGGACCGAATCGCCGAGATCAGGTCAGCCGCCGTCACCTTTATATCGTCGGGCGTGCCCAGGCAGGCATCGACAAGCCCCCGCGACAGGACCGTGCACAGGGCCGGATCCTGTTCACCCATGGTCGAGACGAAACGGGCCATCAGCCGGCTCTGGGCGACCACGTCCTTGCACATGAGAAGATCGATGGCCGACCAGAAGGCCGGCCGGAACAGGTCGCCGTCTTCAACCAGTCGGGTGACCCCGAAGTTCATCATGAAGTCGCCGAGTGGGCCCTGCCCCAGATTTGCGAAGGCATAGCCGGCCATAAGCGTGGCCTCCGCCGAACCTTGGCCGATGGCGGGCAGGGCGTTGTAGGCGTCGATAATTCCCTGGAAATCGCGCAGGAGTGCGGCGTTCAACAGGTCGTGCGCCGCGACCGTTGGGCCAGAGGTTCCGCGCGCTTCATGCACGCGAGGCGCGACGTCGCCTCGGGCCGCCGCCACCAGATGGTTCAGCCTGACGCCCTCGGCGATTTCCTCGGCCGTGAACAGCCCGGTGTCCCTGATCCGGGGCGCTGTCTGGGCCGGCTCGTTGCCGAGCAGGGATGCCAGGACGACGGAACGCCACGGAGCCGATGCCGTAGCCAGCACCTCCGTCGGGGCGTCCGGCAGGCTGAGGAACCGCACAGACGATCTCTTGGCATCGAATTCGGCAGCCAGCGCGAGAATGGCGCTCGGGCCAGCTTGTGTCATGGCGCCGTCATCGTCATGGGTTGCTCGCCGAGTTTGAACTGCTTCAGCCACGCACCGCTGCGCAGATTGCCGAGGGCGTGAAGATACTCCAGCCAGTCAGCCGCGCTGTCATGCTGGGTCCAGCCGGGGAGATCCGTTGAGACGGGCTGGAGGGCCGCCACGGCTTCGGCGGCGACCTGTGCCTGGTCGGGCGTCGTGGCCGAGAACAGGCCGAGTCCAGCCTGTTCGAACGCCGCGTCGAGTTCTGGCCACTCCGTCGCGGTCCGATCAATGGTCGGTGCCATTTCGGTGTTCAGGCTAGTCGGCAAGGGCACCGGGGCGATCGCCGCAGGAAGGCCCGCTGCCCGCGCCAGGCGCGCTTGTGCAGGCGTCCGAACCAGGATCAGGACAATGCTGCCGCCGACCTTGCGGAACGATGCGTCCAGGCGGTTGAAAGTCTGCCGACCGAAGGGGGTGACGGCCAGCAGCAGAGCATCCGGGCGCAGATGCAACAGTAGTCGCGCTCCGCTCACATCTGCCTGATTCAGCGCGGCGGCGGCGGCGATCGTCTCAATCCCGGCGTCATGGCACACGATGACGTCGGGCCGGGGACCATCCACGATCCCGGACCGCAAGGTCGAACTGGCTCGCCATCCAGTCTCGATGAGCGCCGAGATGGACCGCTCGGTCGCGGCCGCCGGGCGAAGCTGAATCGACCGTGCCTGCCCCAAGCTGATTTCCCCACGGCTGCGCAGTCCGCGCTGTCGCGTTCGGAATCCCTTTGTCGCGGCAGAGCTGACTTCTTCGAGCCACGCAAGTTGAAGCGGCTGCGCCCGGCGCATCCATCCGTGAACGTCCAGAATCTGGAAGGGCCGTTTGGGCGCGCTCATCCGTCAACCGCCTGAAACAAGGCGCGCAGGGTGCCGGCGCCGCTGTTCTTCTCGCGCCATGCCGCCGAAAGCTGCGACGCGGTCTCGCTGAGCGTTTCGATATCCGCCGCAGCCTCCGCCACGGCGCGGCCAATGGCATCGGCATTGTAGCGCCCGAAGGCGACACCGGCGGCGCGGCCTCTGCGCATCTCTTCGCCAACGCCGGCCTCTGCGGGCGCGACCATGGGCTTGCCGAGGGCAACCGCCTCGGAAAAAACACCCGATCCACGTCCCCGATAGAGGGCAGGGTCGTACGGAAGCAGCATGATATCGACGTCCTCGACCTCGGCCTGGTAGCGTTCGCTCGTCATCGGGCCTTCGATCAGACGAATACCGGGCCCCTTGAGGAGCACAAGGCGGTCCTCGGCGTCGATGATCTCTGCGTCGTAGCCGCCGTGATTGACGTGGACGACGAAGCGCAGATCGGTGTCGGAATAGCCCGTGGCCGCCTCGATGATTTCGGGGACCAGATGGAATCCCTTCTCGCGTTTGGCATAGCCGAAATAGCCGACACGCACGGCACCGCCGCTTCGGCGTGCAGCCGGTGCGGGATCGTCCCACAGTCCCGGATGCGGAAGAATGTGGACGTCGGCGTCGATGAACGCCTGGAACTCCCGTGCGCTGGCCTCGAACTCGGATCCGAGGAAGACGCGTTTGCCTAGCTGCTCGGCGACCAGTTGGATCGCTTCAGCATACATCTGCTGGCCCGACTCGCAGATTGCGTCCCAGGCCGTCCAGGTCGGCGAAAACATCAGGTTTATGAATATCTTCGCCGAAGTCTCGGGGATGGCGACGTCGCGGATCCACTTGCATAGCGCCCACATATGAAACTGTGTCACGGCGGGAACCAGGATGATGTCGGCCTGGTCGAGCAAGGTCTTGGGAAGACGTTTCAGGTCGGCTGCCAGGGCGCCGTTGACGTCAAGCCAACTGTCGAACTCGGCGCTGCTCGGATAGAGGTTCAGGCCGCGATACAGGTCGGTATTGAAGAACGGAACAAGCGAGGTGCCGAAGGCCGGGTCGTTCGGAAAGGTGTCGCCGGCGAGATAGGTGATTTCAACGCCCAGACCGGGAGCGGCCTTGTACATCGACAGGGAGTTGTTGAAGTGATGACCGGTCTGGCTGCGAAAACCGAATTCGAACACGAGAAGGTGACGCTTTACCACCGGTTTTGCGGCCGCCTTGGGTCCCTTGCGCGCCATGTCAGTCTCCCCGAGCCGCCAACTATTGCATGGCCGAATGTTGCAACGCAACTTCGCGGGCGCGGTCCTGAAACGCTGCGATGGCACGGTTGAATGCGGCATCCCGATACAGGCCGATGAGCTTGTCGATGACCGGTGACGGAGTGTCGTAGTCGATCTCCCAGAAGGCCTCTGAACTGTTGTTGTCCAGTGGCCGGATCTCGAGTCGACAGTCTGCGCGACGGATGGGGCCGCGCGCGAGGGAGATGGACATGGTGCGGCGCTCCGGATCGCGTTCGACGCGCGCCGCCAGCTTGCCGTTGAAGATCGACAAACCGATCGAGACCTCCACATCGTATTCCAGAGGGACGCCCGCCGCATCCTCGTCGAGCACCTCGGCGACTTGCGATGACACGATGCCGGGAATGAACTCCGCATAGGAATCAACATCGGCGATCACCGACAGGACGGCGTCGGCGGGGACTTCAAAGGTCGCGCGGGTCTTGAACTGGGGCATGGTCGCTCAAACCTAACTGATACTGGCCGGCCTGGCTCCCGGCGCGTTCGTATTGGTTGAATACAGAGATGTAATCAACCCAGCAACGATATCTTCCGCACCCAGGTCTGATGACGAATGGCGTCCTTCGACCACGTCTGTCTCAGCCCCTCGATGCGTTTCGCAGCCGCAAGCCCCAATGCCCGGCGTCGACCGGCGTCGTCAACCAGAGCCTTGAGAATTTCGGCGCACGCCCCGATGTCGGGCTCCGCCCAGACGCCGCCATAACGTCCAGTCGGGTCGTCCGCGGTCGTCAGGGAGAAGGGTATGAGAGCCGCCGAGGTCGCGTCCATGAAGTCCATGTTTCCCGAAAAGCCGGTTGCGACGACGCCCTTGCCCAGCGCCATCGCCTCAGCCAGGACGAGGCCGAAGCCCTCCGCGCGGTGTGGCGACAGAACAATGTCGACCGAGGCCACCAGACGGTCCATTTCGCGATCGGCCAGGTCCTCATCCAGGAGGGTCACATCGGGCCGCTCCCGTGCGAATGTACGCAGCCGCTCCAGCGCGGACGGGTCGGCCGTTCCACCCGTCAGTTTGAGCATCAGTCGGCGGCCGATCTCCGGTCGTGGGAACGCCAGCATCCAGGCCTCGATCGCCCCCTGGGGGTTCTTTCTCGCAGCCGTCGAACGCAGGTCCATCGCAGCAAGAACCGCCACCTCCTGCGCCCCGATCCCGAAACGGGACCGATCGGGCTGGATATCGGACAGATCGGGCAGGACGTGGGGGACCACCCCAATCCGCGCGGCAAGAGCCGCCTTCCCGCGTTGCCGAAAGGTGCGCTCCACGGCGTCGGCGACAAACCGGGACGGCACCCAGATTTCATGAAAGCGGGTGGCCGCATCGGCCCAGTCTGCCGGAGCCTCAGATGTTTCCCAGGCCCAGTAGCCGATGCGATAACGTCCTCGCCAGCCACCGGTCTGATGCGCCAGCATTGCGGCCTTGGCCTCGGGCGGATTGGCGTGAATCAGCCAGACGCCGCCTGCGGCCTTGACCGGAAAGTCCAGTCCGCCATGAAGCTGATGCACAAGTGCGGGCCTCAGGTCGTGCCGGACAACAGGAAGGCCGGTCGTTTCCAGCCAGTCGGCGGTTAGGCGGCCGGCGCGTCCCACCCCCAGAACTTCGTTGAAGAAGCCACTGACGATGAGGGGGCCGGGCTGGATGTCCGCAGGCTCAACAGGCTGAGCGGCACTGGACCAGCGCCAGCGGGCCTCCAGCACCAGACGCGCGATCGGCCGGCGAATGGCCGCCGGGGCCAGCTTGCGGAACTGTCCGGCACGATCAGGTACAGATGCGACCGCTGACGCGCGGTCACGATCATGGGCGTGCGACATCAAACCGCCAGTTTCGCCTCGGGGTCGGGGGCCGTCTGCCAAAGGCCGGCAGACGACTCGAAGGTCAAGCGAACAGCTACCCCTAGGCGATCCAGTCCCAATCCATCACCCCGGTGGGCCCAGGCCGCATCCCGTCCGGGACCCAGGCGGCACCCTGCGCGGATCCGCTGAACTCCAGATCGGCTTCGACCTCGATCAGACCCGGATTGCGGCACACGATGGCGTCGTCGAGCTTGCCTATGCTGGCATCCGTGCCGTCATTGAGTTGCGGAAGCACGAGCGGATCAAACAGATCTTCGGACTGCGGGAGGACCAGCGGCTGATCGAAGGTCAGAATCTTTCCGCCCGGCTCGATCTCTGCTCCGGCCAGGGCCGCCGGCGGACCGTCCCAAAGAATGTCGCTAGCCTGAACGCCGAGGGTGCCATTGAGGAAGATCCGGGCATCTTCACTTCCGTTGCCGCCAAGATCGATCAGGATCCAGGTTCCCGTCCCCAGGTTGTGCGCGACGATCTGGAAGGTATCTGAACTACCCGTCCGCAGCGCCCGAAGGTCGATCTTGTCGACGCCGGTCTGGAAGTCCTGGATGAAGTCCGTTGCGGCCAGGTTGGAGTCTGACGCGCTCTGATACACGAAGACATCGGCACCCGTCCCACCCCACAAACTGTCGGCACCGCCGCTGCCGCGAATGGTGTCATTGCCATCCATCCCCTGAAGATTGTTGGCGATGTTGTTGCCGATCAGAAGATTGTTGCCGCTGTTCCCGGCCCCGTAATAGGCGGAGCCATAGAGATTGAGCTGCTCGAAGTTGGCTCCCAGGGTCCAGTCGGCATAGGCCAGGACGACGTCATAGCCCTCACCGGCTGACTCTTGAGCGGTGTCTCCGGCCTCGACGACATAGGTGTCGTCACCGGTCCCGCCGATCAGAAGGTCGAGGCCACCATTGTCACCGGCGAACTGGCCATTGCCCTGGAGCCAGTCGTTGCCGGCTCCGCCGTCGAGACGATCGCCTCCATCGCCGCCGTACAGGAAGTTATTGAGCTCGTTGCCGATCAGGTAGTTGTTGCCGGCGTTGCCGATGCCGGTCTGGGCCAGTGATCCCATCAGGTAAAGGCGCTCGAAGTTGGCTCCCAGGGTCCAGTCGGCATAGGCCAGGACGACGTCATAGCCCTCACCGGCTGACTCTTGAGCGGTGTCTCCGGCCTCGACGACATAGGTGTCGTCACCGGTCCCGCCGATCAGAAGGTCGAGGCCACCATTGTCACCGGCGAACTGGCCATTGCCCTGGAGCCAGTCGTTGCCGGCTCCGCCGTCGAGACGATCGCCTCCATCGCCGCCGTACAGGAAGTTATTGAGCTCGTTGCCGATCAGGTAGTTGTTGCCGGCGTTGCCGATGCCGTGAGTTGCCGCGCCTAACAGGTAAAGTTGTTCGATGTCCGCCGACAGGGTCCAGTTGGTATGGGCGAGGACGGTGTCATAGCCTTCGTTTGACAGCTCGTGGGTCTGATCACCGATGTTGTCGACAACATAGACGTCATTGCCGGTGCTGCCGTAAAGCGTGTCGACATCCGCGCCGCCGTCGAGCCAGTCGTTTCCGCCCAGCCCCATAATGGTGTCATTGCCTGCAAGGCCGTTGATATTGTCGTCACCCGCCGTGCCCGTGAGTTCATCCGCCCCACTGGTCGGGGTGTTGGTCAGGCTAGCCATCGTATAGGTGCCGTCGGTGAACTGGACGTGCTCAATGCTGGTCAGGGTGTCGGTCTGGGTGCCATTGGAGGCCGAATAGCTGCCGCCCCCCAGTGAGGTAAACGTCCAGTTCGAGCGCGGCCCGGCCAGGATCGCCGTGTCATTGCCGTTGCCGCCATTCAGCACATCCGCTGACGAACCCGACTGCAGGGCGTCGTTTCCTTCGCCTCCGTTCAGCGTCGAGCCGACGTCGGTGATCGGAACGAAGGTGTGTCCTGGCACCGAGACGTTCAGGACATAGCTCCCATTGAGGGGGGGCGGACCGCTGCTCGTGCTGCTCGTGCCCGTTCCCGACTGCCAGGCCCCGACGGCGACGTAATAGGTGCCCGCCGTGGCGAAGGTGTAGGAAATGTACGAGTTGGTGCCGGATCCATCGTCGTCGTTCCAGGTCAGCTGGCTCCCGGACGCATCGAAGATGCGCAGCGTGGTGTCGAAGCTGGCACCGGCGATATCGAAGATCGCCGTCACCCCGGCCGTCACGGTGAAGGCATAGTACTCTTGGCCGGCTCCCGCCCCGGTTCCGCGGATGACCGCGTGAGGCACGGTCGTGGCATCGGCGATACCGGGGTCATTCATCTTGTCGAAATTCGCATCGATGTTGACGGCCGAGCCAATGGCGATGTTGGCGGAATTCGAAGGTTTGATCACATCCGCAGCGCCGACCAGGGTCCCCGCCCCTGCCACCAGGAGATCGTCGCCGCCACCGCCGTTGATCGTGTCGACCCCGCCCCAGCCGTAAATTGACTCGCCCGCTTCACTGCCGGTCAGGGTGTCGTTGTAGTTGCTGCCGCGCAACTGCTCGAAGCCGTTGAAAGTATCGGACCCGGCTGCCCCGGAACTCGTGCCCGTCCCCATGTTGACGGTGACGCCTCCCGTGGAGTTGGAGTAGTCGAGGGTATCGACGCCATTGCCGCCATTCAGGGTGTCGGCCCCGCGACCGCCGTTGATGACGTCGGAACCATCCCCGCCGTTGATGGTGTCGTCGCCGTCCGCGCCATAGAGATAGTCAGCGTAGGTGGTCCCGTTTAGCGTTTCACTGGTCGCATCGCCTTCCAGCAGGATACCTGCGCTGGAGGTGTGGGCGACCGTGACGGTCTGGTCCGCGAACTGCAGGAACTCGACCCCACGCAGCACGTCGGTGCCGTCCGGGCCGCTGACCGTGGTGATCTGACTGGGGACGACGCCGGCTATCAGCTCTGTGCCGTAGGTGATGGTGTAGGCCGCCCGGTTCCCCGAGAAGACGGCCGTATCGGACCCGTTTCCACCCCAGATATTGTCATCGCCCAGGCCGCCGGTCAGGCGGTTGTTGGCGCTGTTGCCGTGGATGGCGTCGACCCCGGCGCCGCCGATCGCATTTTCGATAACGGCACCCATGGCGATCGAGACGTTGCCGACCAGGCCACCGACGTTGGAGAAATGGCCCTGGCGCAGGTCGATCGTGCTCACCTGGTTATAGCCCGAAAAGTCCAGCGTGTCGGTCCCGCCCGCGTCCCACACGGCAAAGACGACAGCCTGGGGCGCTACTGGCGTCCCGGCATTGTACCAGATGCGGTCAGCCGTGGAGTTGAACCCATAGACCGTGTCACCGGTGCGGGTTGTCATATTGGCACCGTACAGGCGCTGGGCGGCCGCGATGTCGTCCAGGAGGGGGGCCGAGGCATAGTTGCCCCCATTGTTGCCGCCGGTATTGGACTCCGGCCAGTAGCTCATGACCGAATACTGGCGCGTATCCTCATAATAGACGGCATCGTTATAGGACGGCGATCCGTTGCCGGCATTGTAGTCGCCGGGATGGCTCAGGCCGATGCCGTGGCCGATCTCGTGCAGCAGAACCTGATAGCCGTAGGCCAGATACTGCGGGCTGGCATTGTAGCTGAGCGAGCTATTGACCCAGACGTCACCCGACGAGGCCGAGTGGTCGGCGTTTCCGGCCAGATAGGCGAAGGCGGCAGCGTTTTCGGCACCGCTGGCGTAGTTGCCGAACAGCATCGTGGCGGCATCGGAATAAGCGCCCGGTCCCGTGGTGCCCGAGCCGACGCGGTTGAAGGTGATGCGGGCCACGTCCGACCAGGCCGTCAGCATCAGCTCGGTCGCCGCAATCTGGGTCGCGGTGAACTGCGAGAAGCCCGTAGTCTGGTTCGGCATGGTTCCCGGTGCCGTCGCGCGGAAGGCATAGGTGACCGTCACCGGGTCCCCAATATTGGTGGACCAGCGCGCATTTGTGCGAGTCAGCTGGTTGCCGGCATCTCCGGGCAGCAGCGATACCTTGCCGTTCGGACTCGTGCCGCCCCGGTCATCAAGGTCAAGGTAGGACAGGGGGCCTTGATCTGGTGCCCGCTGGCCGGGACCCACCGCGAGATCCACGCCAATATCGTCCGGCAGGAAGCTGCTCCGGCGAAATTGTCCTGACATATCAACACAAATAACGCACATGGCCTAACCTTCCCAAGTCTCTGTTTTCGTTCAGTCGTGCACTAGCTGAACAGACAGGCTATTCCTCTCAGAGTTCAGTGCCAAGTCTCAATCCGATGACGAGAGGTGACGTCGGGATGAATTCCTTGATTTCGACGCTTGTCGCGTTGTTTCTGGTCGCCTGCAGCGGCCCGCCTCAAACCGCTTCAAGCCAGGCCAAGTTGGGAGACCAAGCCATGTCCGGTATTCCGGCTCTCGAAGGTGCGGCCGCTCTGGTCGGGCGCTGGGAACTGGCCGGTCCCCACGGCGCGTGCACGCTGCTCCTGTCGGCTGACGGGGCCCGCCTGGAGGCCGGCAGCCTGGCGGCCCCGATGCACAGCCTGGTCATTGAGGGTGATTGCGGCGAGCTGCCCGAGATCGCGGGCTGGCGGCCCATCCCGCTCGGCCTGGAGCTGGATGATGCGCGAGGATTCGCCACCCTCGTCTTCGAACGGCGTGACGGTCAGGCCTACCGGACGACTGATGGGCGTTGGAGCCTGCGTCGGGACTAGGGCCGGGCGACCCTAGCGCCAGTTGGAGACGCAGGGAATCTTCGACCGGTCGGCCCGATCGGCGTAGCGCTCGGCGATCTCTCGGACCTCGGCCAGGAGGCCGTCCTCCAGGCGGATCGGGTTGAGGCCCAACGCCAGGAACTGGTCGTTGACCACCTGCAGTTCGTTCTCGTCGGCTTCGCGTCGGGGATTGGGCAGGTTGGCGATCTCAGCTCCGGTCGTGCGGGCGACCAGGTCTGCCAGATCCCGCACCCGGTGCGTTTCGGTCATCTGGTTCAGGATCTGAACCCGCTCCCCCCGGGCCGGCGGATTTTCGATGGCCAGCTGGATGCAGCGCACCGTGTCACGGATGTGGATGAAGGCGCGGGTCTGACCGCCGGTGCCGTGCACGGTCAGCGGATAGCCAACCGCCGCCTGCATCAAGAAGCGGTTCAGGACCGTCCCGTAGTCGCCGTCATAATCGAACCGGTTGATGAGCCGTTCGTCACGCTCGGTCTCGGGCGTCTGGGTGCCCCAGACGATGCCCTGGTGCAGGTCTGTGATCCGCAGTTCGTCATTGCGGTTGTAGAAGTAGAAGAGCAACTGATCCTGGGTCTTGGTCATGTGGTAGATCGAACCCGGTGCCGCCGGGTGCAGGATCTCGCGCTCGACCAGGCCTTCAGGCCCTTCAATCATCACCTTGAGATAGCCCTCGGGGACTGGGGCACCGGTGGTCCCGTAACCATAGACCCCCATGGTCCCCAGATGGACCAGATGGGACTCGACCCCCGCCTCGACGATCGCCGCCAGGACGTCATTGGTCGCATTGATGTTGTTGTTGACGGTGTAGCGCTTGTGCCAGGCCGACTTCATCGAATAGGGCGCGGCGCGCTGTTCGGCGAAATGCACGATGGCGTCAGGCCGCTCGGACTTCAGGAGGGCGACCAGGCGGTCGAAGTCCTGGCCCAGCGTCAGGGTTTCGAACCTGATGTCGCGGCCCGAAACCTCCTTCCAGGCCGCCAGGCGATCCGACATTGACCGGATGGGTGTGAGCGACTGGACCTCCAGCTCAACGTCGATCTTCCGGCGCGACAGATTGTCGACGATGATGACCTCGTGTCCCAGATTGGACAGATGCAGGGCCGTCGGCCAGCCGCAGAATCCGTCACCGCCCAGCACCAAAATCTTCATTGTCATCCCTCATGGCTACCTCGCTCTCTTAGCGGCCCATTCGGTGCGCCGCTATGGCGATGAGTCCATCGCTCCGGGCCGCGCGGCGGCGGCGATCATTCCCGTCGTTCCACGCCAGACCCGTCGGAACCGATGACGGCACGGCGGGGACATCCGTGGGCAGGTTTGGGTGGCAGCACGACCGCCCACTACCGGAGCCCCCTGAACCTGCGCGGCTCCCTCACGATCCGGCGACCGGCGCAGGGCCGTATCGGTTCGGACCTGCGGACCCAGGCAAACTCAACAGGAGAACCAGTCCTCCGAGCGATGCCAGATAGAGCATATTGTTGATCATCAACGCCCCGAACAAAGCGAGGTCGGGTTCGGTGCTGTCATTGAAGCTCGTCAACAGCTGGCTCATCCCGACGAGGCCGAGGATGAGCAACAGCAATGGGACCAGAGCGACGTACCCGGGCAGGCCGCGGTCATGCAGCCGGCGTGTCATGGCGGCGGCCAGCAGTATGACCAGCAAGGCCACGCCGCCGCCCAGGCCGAGGAAGAAGTTGGTCATGTCCGGCATGAGCCCTGAGCCGGGGGCGTACTGAACGGAATAGCTGGTGGCCGACCGCTGGATGCGAACGGCCTCTGGATGCTCAATCGCCAATCGCTCGGCTTCGGCGAACAGCTGCTGCATGGCCAGGGTCATTGCCACGCCGAGGACCAGGAAGGTCAGGGCGACGACGACAGCGGCATAGGGCCAGAACTGTGAACGCAGATCGCGACCGCCGAACACCAACAGGTTCCGGAACCCTCGAATGATTGATTGCAACGTTCCGTCCCCTCACGGCCTTGTTGGCAGGATGGCACGAAAAAGGGGCGCGGTTGCCCGCGCCCCTGATCCGGTTTTGAGATTGGACCGCGCTTACGCCGAGGCGAGGTTGCGCAGGACGTAGGGCATCACGCCGCCGGCCTTGAAGTAGTCCAGCTCGGTCTGGTTATCGATGCGGCAGCGCACCGGGAAGCGGGCCATCTTGCCGTCCGACGGACGGAACAGCTCGACCCACAGTTCCTGGCGCGGCTTCAGCTTGCCGACATTGGCGTCGGTGAGGCCGCGGATGGTGACGATCTCCTCGCCGGTCAGACCCAGCTTGGTCCAGCCGTCCTGTTTGAACTGCAGCGGCACCACGCCCATGCCGATCAGGTTGGAGCGGTGGATACGCTCATAGCTCTCCGCGATGACGGCGCGCACGCCCAGAAGGCGCGTGCCCTTGGCCGCCCAGTCGCGCGACGAGCCGGTGCCGTATTCCTTGCCCGCAAACACGACCAGCGGCCGGCCCTCGGACTGGTAGCGCATGGCCGCGTCGTAGATCGACATCTCGTCGCCCGACGGGAAGTGCTTGGTCACACCGCCTTCGATGTCGGGTGTGATCTTGTTGCGGATGCGGATGTTGGCGAAGGTGCCGCGCATCATCACTTCGTGGTTGCCGCGGCGGGCGCCGTAGCTGTTGAAGTCGATCGGCTCGACGCCGTGGTCGATCAGATATTTGCCGGCGGGCGACACCGCCTTGATCGAACCGGCCGGCGAGATGTGGTCGGTGGTGATCGAGTCGCCGAAGATGCCCAGGATGCGCGCCTCGATGATGTCGGCGACCGGGGCCGGCTCCATCGACAGGCCGTCGAAATAGGGCGGGTTCTGAACATAGGTGGACTTGTCGTCCCACTCATAGGTCTGGCCGCCGGTGACCTTGATCGCCTGCCAGTGCTTGTCGCCCTTGAAGACGTCGGCATAGCGTTTGGCGAACATTTCCGGGGTGACCGACTTCTTCTGGATGTCGGCGATCTCCTTGGAGGTCGGCCAGATGTCCTTGAGGAAGACGTCCTTGCCCTTCTTGTCCTGGCCGATCGGCTGGGTGGTGATGTCGATCCGCATTGAGCCGGCCAGGGCATAGGCTACCACCAGCGGCGGCGAGGCCAGGTAGTTGGCCTGGACGTCCGGGTTCACCCGGCCCTCGAAGTTGCGGTTGCCCGACAGGACCGAGGTGGCGACCACGCCGTTGTCGTTGATGGTCTGGGAAATCTCCGAATCCAGCGGGCCGGAGTTGCCGATACAGGTGGTGCAGCCATAGCCGACCAGGTTGAAGCCCAGGGCGTCCAGATCGTCCTGCAGACCCGAGGCGGTCAGATAGTCGGTGACCACCTGCGAGCCGGGGGCCAGCGAAGTCTTGACCCATGGCTTGGGCTTGAGGCCCAGCTTGGCGGCCTTGCGCGCCACCAGGCCGGCCGCGATCAGCACCGAGGGGTTGGAGGTGTTGGTGCAGGAGGTGATCGCTGCGATCACCACATCGCCGTCGCCCAGGTCAAAGTCTCGCCCCTCGACGGCATAGCGCGGCGCGTCGGACGGGCGGTTGAAGGTTCCGGTCAGCTGGGCCTCGAACTCGGGCGCGGCGGTCGTCAGGGCGACCTTGTCCTGCGGGCGCTTGGGTCCGGCCAGCGACGGCACGACGGTGCCGAGGTCCAGCTCCAGGGTGTCGGTGAACACCGGCTCTTCGGCGCCCGGCTCGATCCACAGCCCTTGCGCCTTGGCATAGGCCTCGACCAAGGCGACGCGCGCCTTGTCCCGTCCGGTGGCGGTCAGATAGTCGATCGTCGCCTTCGACACCGGGAAGAAGCCGCAGGTGGCACCGTACTCGGGGGCCATGTTGGCGATGGTCGCCTGGTCTTCGATGGTCATGCCGGCGATGGCGTCGCCGAAGAATTCGACGAACTTGCCGACCACGCCGCGCTTGCGCAGCATCTGGGTGACGGTCAGCACCAGGTCGGTGGCGGTCGCGCCCTCGGGCAGCTTGCCGGTCAGTTTGAAGCCGATGACCTCGGGGATCAGCATCGGGATCGGCTGGCCCAGCATGGCCGCCTCGGCCTCGATGCCGCCGACGCCCCAGCCCAGCACGGCCAGGCCGTTGATCATGGTGGTGTGGCTGTCGGTGCCGACCACGGTGTCGGGATAGGCGACGGTCTTCTTGCCCTCGTCAGCGGTCCAGACGGTCTGGGCCAGGTTCTCCAGATTGACCTGGTGGCAGATGCCGGTGCCGGGCGGCACCACGCGGAAGTTGTTGAAGGCCGACGAGCCCCAGCGCAGGAAGTTGTAGCGCTCGATGTTGCGCTCATATTCGCGCTCGACGTTCTGACCGAAGGCCTTGGCCGTGCCGAAGTGGTCGACCATGACCGAGTGGTCGATGACCAGATCCACCGGGTTCAGCGGATTGATCTTGGACGGGTCGGCGCCCAGCGCGCCCATGGCATCGCGCATGGCGGCCAGGTCCACAACCGCCGGAACGCCCGTGAAGTCCTGCATCAGGACGCGGGCCGGACGGAAAGCGATCTCGTGCTCGACCGAGCCCTTGTTGTCGATCCAGGCGGCGACGGCCTTCAGGTCGTCCTCGGTGACCGAGACGCCGTCTTCATTGCGCAGCAGGTTCTCCAGCAGCACCTTCATCGAGCGCGGCAGGCGCGAGATTCCGGCCAGGCCGGCTTCCTCGGCGGCGGGAAGGCTGTAATAGGCGTACTTCTTGCGCCCGACGGAAAGGTCCTGACGGGTCTTGAGGCTGTCGTTCGACGGCATATGGGAGAGTCCTCTGGTCAAAGCCGCCCGACAATTCGGTTGCGCGGTCGCGCGCTGGACGCTGGGGCACACAGGTCCCCGGCGCGCGCGGCGAACGCCTGCTGCGGCAGGGCGGCATATAGCCGCGGCGAAGCCCTTCGTCCATGAATCCATGACGGCGTCGTGGGTATTGCGAAGGGTTCTCATCAAGGCGCCTGATCCCCATCAACGATGGCGAGGTGGATCGACGCAAGGCGGCGAGACGGAGGGGACTCTATCCGCCGCACCGGCGTGCTTCGGTCGCCGCTTCCTCCACCGCTTGGCGATGACCCTGCCCATTCCTTCGTCATGGGCAGGAGACAGGCCATGCTGAGCGTCCAGAACCTGACATTGGCGCGGGGCGACCGGGTGCTGGTGCGCGGCCTGTCATTTGATCTCAAGCCGGGTGAGGCGAAGGTGGTCACCGGGGCCAACGGCGCGGGCAAGACCTCGCTGCTGCGGGCCGTGGCCGGGTTGCTTCGACCCGAAGCGGGCACCGTCGCGTTGAACGGACTCGAGGAACACGCCCACAGCCTGCATCTGATTGGGCATCAGGACGGACTGAAGGCCGGGCGGACCGCCGAGGAGGAAGTTCGCTTCTGGTGCGGCTGGGCGGGGGCGAAATCGGCGGGGTTCGACCAGGCGATCGACCAGCTGGCGCTGCGACCGTTGCTTGGGCTTCCGGTGCGGGCGCTGTCGGCCGGTCAGAGAAAGCGTCTGGCCCTGGCTCGGCTGCTGGCCGCGCCTCGCCCCCTGTGGCTGCTGGATGAAACCCTGGCCCCTCTGGATGCCGGCTGGCGCCAGACGGTCGCCGCAATGGCCCAGGCGCATCTGGCTGACGGCGGCATGATCCTGGCTGCGGCCCATGACCCGATGCCGTTCGAGCATCAGGTGCTTGACCTGGGAGCCGGGCGATGAGGGCGCTCAGCCTCCTGTTCCGCCGCGAGTTCGGCCTGGCCTGGGGGCGGGGCGGCGGGGCCATTCTGGCCCTGGCCTTTTTCGCGTCCATCACGGCCCTGACGCCCCTGACGGTCGGCTCCGAGCCCGAGCGGCTGGCAGCTCTGGCGGTCGGCTCATCGTGGCTGGCCCTGGCCTTGTCGAGCCTGCTTTCACTGGAGCGGGTATTCGAACGCGATTTCGAGGACGGGGCGCTCGACCAACTGGCGATCGGTCCGGTCGGGCTGGTGGGGGTCTGCGCCGTCAAGGCCCTGGCCCAGTGGGTCGCGGTCGGCCTGCCTCTGGCGGTTGCGGCCCCGATCGCGGCAGCGGCCCTGGGGGCCCCGGATGCGATCCTGCCTCTGGCACTCGGGGCCGCGATGATCGGCGGTCTGGGTTTCGCCTTCACCGGCATGATGGGCGCGGCCCTGGCGCTGGGGTCACGTCGGGGCGGGATGCTGATCGCCGTGATCGTACTGCCGTTGTTTGCGCCGCCCGCCATCTTTGGGGCCGGAACCCTGGTGGCGGCCTCGCAAGGGTTGCCCTGGGTCGCCGGTCTGGCCCTGATGGCGGCCTGGACGTTGTTTTCCGCCGCCATTTCACCGATGGTGGCAGCCTTCTCGGTGCGGGATGCGCTGGGGTGACGCGGGGGCGTGACTGAGGGAACCAGCCAAGCGATGACTCGCGCCCGACTTTCAGCCCTGGCCGTCGTTCTTGTGGGACTGGCGGCCTGTGCCACCCCGCCGACCTACGGCCCGCCCTATGGACCGATGCCGCCGCCGCCGCCGGCTCCGCCTTCGGAAGGCTCGGGGGGCAGCGTGCTGCTGGACTGGCGCGCCATCATCACGCCCGACGACCGTAGCCGGCTGGACCGGATCGACGAGGCGTGGCGCCGGGCGCTGGACCAGGCGCGGCGGTCCGAAGGCTCGGGCGACCTGCTGTCGGTCGGTGCCCTGATCGACCCGCACGCCATGATCGAGAACGCCGCCCCGCCGCCGGGGATGTATCGCTGTCGGACCGTCAAGCTGGGCTACCAGGGGGCCACGGGTCTGGGCTTTGTCGTCTATGGCTGGTTCGACTGCGAGATCAGCCGCACGGCCCAGGGCCTGCGCCTGGTCAAGGTCACCGGATCGCAACGGCCCAGCGGCCTGCTCTTCCCGGAGGACGATCTGGGGCTGGTCTTCCTGGGCTCGATGGCCCTGGGTGACGAACCGCGGGCCCGGTCCTATGGCACCAACGACGAGCGTGACTTCGCGGCCCGTTTCGAGCGCATAGGGCGGCAACGCTGGCGGCTGGTGATTCCGTGGCCCGAGAATGAATCGACGCTCGATCTGATCGAGCTGGTGCCGGCCAGCTGAGTCGGCGGCGCGTCATTGGCGTTGGCGGTGCGGGCCCCAGTGGTCTCGCGCTGGCCTTCATGCTGGCGCGACGCGGCGAGGCGGTCGTCGTGTTTGAGCGTTTCGCCGAACCGGCTCCGGTCGGCTCCGGCTTTCTCCTGCAGCCGACCGGACTGGCCGTGCTGGCCGCGACGGGGCTGGAGGGGCAGGTCCGCGACAGGGGCGCGCCGATCCGGCGTCTCTATGGTGAGCGGGCCGACACCGGGCGTTCGGTCCTGGATGTTGCCTATACCGAGCTGAAAGGTCGAGAAACGGCACTGGGCCTGCACCGCGCCAGCCTTTTCGCGTGCCTGTACGGGGCCTGCCTGGACGCGGGTGTCGTGTTCGAAACCGGTTTCGACGTCGTTGGGATCGATGCTGACGGCCGACGGTTCGAGGCGCGAGACGGACGTCGCTCGGCCGCCTTCGACCTGCTGGTCGATGCGCTGGGGACGCGCTCCCCCCTCGGTTCGAGGCGCAGGGATCTCGATTTCGGGGCGCTGTGGGCGACCGTGCCTCTGGGGCATGGCTTCCTGGGCGATGCGCTGGAGCAGCGTTACCAGGCGGCGCGGCGTATGGTCGGTGTCCTGCCGATCGGCGCAGCCCCCGGCGTGGACGGGCCGGCGGCAACCTTCTTCTGGAGTCTGAAGCCCCGCGATCTGGACGCGTGGCGCGCGCAGGGTCTGCAAGCCTGGAAAGCCCAGGTGCGGGGTCTGTGGCCCGAAACCGAGGCGATCCTCGACGGCCTGACGGACCCGGACCAGCTGATCCTTGCCCGCTATGCCCACCGGACGCGTGCCGGCGTCGAGGGAGCGCGGCTGGCCGTCATCGGCGATGCCGCCCATTCGACCAGTCCCCAGCTCGGCCAGGGCGTGAACATGGGCCTGCTGGACGCCTGGGCGCTGGACCGGGCCCTGGCGGCGCACGCAGATCTGGATGCGGCGCTGGGCGTCTATGCCGGCGCGCGCTGGCTTCATGTGCGGCTGTACCAGGCTCTGTCGTGGGTGTTCACGCCCTTCTACCAGTCAGATGATCCGCTCCGCCCGGCCCTGCGCGATCATGTGCTGGGCTGGGTCAGCCGGGTCCCGCCCAGCCCGCGCCTGCTGGCTGCGGCCGTCTCGGGCCTGCTGCTCGATCCGCGGCGGTCGCTCGGCCTCTAGCCGACCTTCGTCAGCCTCAGGTCCTGATAGTCGTAGCTGAAGTCGATGTCGGGCGAGACGCCGGCGACGGTGGCGCGCACAGGTGCCCCGTCTTCCAGCTCGAAGGTGATGAAGGCGTCCTCTTCGCGCGTATCGGGGAAGCGGGTGCGGAACTTGTCGCCGTCATAGGGTTCCAGCGGGCCGTTCAGGGCCGCCGAACGGGTGAAGGCCAGGTGCAGGCCCTCGTGGTGTTCGGTGATCTCGACGTCGCCGTACCAGGGATCGCGCCAGGTTCCGGCATAGGCCGCCAGCGGCAAGGACGGCGGGGCGCCCGCGGCCTGGGCCGCATCGATGGCGGCAGCGGCCTCCAGCGAGCGGGCATTGCCCTCGGCCTCGCGGCGGCGACCGTCGGCGATCCAGTCGAAGGTGGCCTTGTCCATCAGAATGTCGGCGATCCCCTGACGAAGGGCGCGCAGGCAGAATCCCTCCTCGGCGTTGGTGAAGACGCTGAAGCCGGCGTTGCGGCCCGGAATCAGGAAGGTCGAGGAAATGCCGCCGGGCGAGCCGCCGCCGTGGTTGACGATGCGCTCGCCGCGATAGTCCTGAACCGCCCAGCCCATGGCATAGGTCGAGGCGATGGCGCGGTTGGGCATCTCGTCGGTCGGCCCAGGCGACGAGCCGGAGATGATGTTGGGCCGCCACATCTCGCGGCCTTGCGCCTCGGACCAGAAGCGGCGGCCGTCCAGGGCCTGACCCTGGCCGAGCTGGACGTGGATCCACTGGGCCCAGTCGAACGGCGTGGCGACCACGCCCCCGGCGGCGGCGGCGGAATCCCAGTTCCAGATGCCAGGGATGGTGTCCGAAAGCCGGGTCATCGGCCCCTGATAGCGCAGCGGCGGGCCGACGCGCCCGTGCGGCAGGGCCGAATGCGCCGGGCTGGCCAGGGAGGTCAGGGGCGCGGTCGCCGACATATGCAGCGGATCCAGCAGCCGGTATTCCAGCACGTCCTCGAAGCGATTGCCGTTCAGGGCCGCCACCACCTCGCCGGCGACCACGAACATCAGATTGCAATAGTGATAGCCGGCCCGGAAACCGTATTCGATCGGCACATGGGGGATGGCGGCCATGATCTCGGCCCGCGTCCGGTCCGAGTTCGGCCAGAACAACAGATCCCCGGCCCCCAGGCCGAATCCGGCCCGGTGCGAGACCAGATCGCGCACCGTGATCCGCTCGGTGATGAAGGGGTCCGACAGGCGAAAATCGGGCAGATAGGTGCGCACCGGCGCGTCCCATTCCAGCCGGCCTTCATCGACCATCATGGCCAGCAGGGCCACGGTCATGGCCTTGGTGTTCGACGCCACCGCGAACTGGGTGTGCTCATTGGCGGCTTCGTCCGAGCCCAGGCGTTTGACGCCATAGCCGCGTGTCATCACCGTGCGGCCGTCGCGAACCACGGCGACCCCGACGGCGGGCTGATCAGGCCAGGCGGACATGACCTGGCGGACGTGGGTGTCGACGGCCTCGGCGAGGGCGGCGTCCTGGTCCTGGGCCGTGGCCTGGGTCGACCAACCCAGACCACCGGCGGCGGCCCCGGCGAACAGGGCGCCGCGACGGGTCAGACGGGGATTGAAACCAGACATGAATGACGCCTCCTCAAACAGAACAGCAGGCTAGCCGAGCCGGGCGGGTGTGGCGACCCCGGCGAGCCGATCCCATATGAGCCGCATGACCCAGACCGACACCACAGCTGCCCGCCCGCTCAAGATCGATTTCGTTTCCGACGTCGTGTGCCCTTGGTGCGCGGTCGGCCTGGGCGGGCTGACCACGGCGTTGGAGCGGCTGAAAGCGGACGGGATCACCGCTGAGATCGCCTTTCGCCCGTTCGAGCTGAACCCACAGATGGCACCCGAGGGCGAGAACATCACCGAACACATCGGCAGGAAATACGGCTCCACCCCCGAACAGTCGGCCCAGAACCGCGCCATGATCAAGGAGCGCGCCGCCCTGGTCGGGTTCGAGATGAACATGGGCGACCAGAGCCGCATCTGGAACACCTTTGATGCCCACCGGCTGATCCACTGGGCCGGCGCCGAACCCGGCGCGGGCGGACCCCAGGGCGGCGGGCTTGAGGCCCAAGGCCGGATGAAGGCAGCGCTGCTGAAGGCCCACTTCACCGACAACCAGCCCCTGAACGACCCCGAGACCCTGATCGCAGCGGCCGGCGCGGCGGGTCTGGACGCCGGGGTCGCGCGCGCCGTCCTGGCCGAAGGGCGCTTCGCCGACGAGGTATGGGCCGAAGAACGCCTGTGGCAGAGCCGTGGGATCAACTCGGTCCCCGCCGTGGTGGTCGAGAACAAATGGCTGATTAGCGGCGGCCAGCCGACCGAAGCCTTCGAACAGGCCCTGCGCCAGATGGCGGCGGAGACGGCGGGGGCGGGCTAGGGGGCGACCGGCGGGCAAGCCGTCAGCCCTCATCGGGTGGCGCAGCGTTCGGCCCGTCCGGACGGACAAAAAGACCGTCCGATGCGTCCGGACCGTCGGGATGGGGCGGCAGGTCCGGGCGGTGGCCGAAGCTGTGCTGCAACAGGGCCTTGTCCCCGTGATGGACCTGTTCGTCGCGGATCAGGCCGCGCAGGCGCCGCCAGCGCATGGCTTCCACCCCGTCGCCGCGCAGGATGGCGCGGACGGTGCGGCGCTCGCACACGAAGCGCAGCTCCTTGAGGCTGATCCGGCCCAGGTCGCCGTCGACCTGCTCTTCCAGGACGGTGCCCTCGTCGTCGGGATCCAGGCCTGGCGGCCGCCAAGGCTGATCGGCCCGTCGCCAGCCCTCCTTCGCCGCCCGGTCGCGCAGGGCGGTCAGCCCCACGCCATGTTTCCGGCAACAGGCGGGGGCGGACAGGCCCGACAGATAATCAGCCCGCACCTGCCCCCAGACCTCATCCGGCGCGGTGCGGCAGCCGGGCGGGGGTGTTGTGTCAGTCATGGGCGCGCTCCGGGTGGCGGTCGCCAGACAGGATGCGGGTGTTTGCGGGCGCGGGGATGGAATGGGGGTGGGATTAGGGCAGGGCGTTGGTTTTGTGAGGGTTTGGGTGCGGGGATGCGGGGGTTCAGACATCCTCCCCCGATGGGGGGGGGACCGCGAAGCGGTGGAGGGGGCCTGACGCACACACGCTGGTGCAAGCCTTCCAGCACGCCGTCCAGGTTCTCCAGCACATCCCGCGCCGGGATGCGCCATACCTCGATCCCTCGCCGCGCCAGCCAGTCCGTCCGGCGTTCGTCGTGGCGCAGTTGGTCGGGGTGATCATGGCCCTGTCCATCCACCTCGACCGCCAGCCGCGCCGCCTCGCAATAGAGGTCCAGTATATAGGGTCCGATCGGATGCTGACGCCGGAAGCGCGCGCCGCCGAGCCGGCGTGCCCGCAGTTGGCCCACAACAGAACCTCCGGCAGGGTCAGCCGCCGGCGAAGCTCGCGCGCACGTTCAATCGTGGACTTCGGCGCGTACATGGCGCCAGCCTAACCCGAGACAGCCAGGGCGCGGCAAGCCCAACTTGTTCGACGGTGAATAGCGAGCCACACTAGGATTGAATCGGGGACTCACGCGCAACGATGCCAGAGTATAAGGCGAAATTTGCTGACCACGCGAATGAACTAATAGCAGCTGCGGAGGAGAAACCCTTCGTCGTCTTTTTGTTCGGACCGAGCTTGACATCCAAGCAGCGCGCTTCCGTAGATTTACGCCGACGCCTCAAGGAAGCCCTCGAAGCTGCCAAGTTTGAGGTGGTCTTAGGCGAAGACGAAAGCGTCAACAATCCGACCCTGAAAGGAATTGGGATAAATATACAGGATAGCGAACTCGAGTTCGCTAGGAAATATTGCAACGCAATTGTTTTAATTGCGGACAGCGTCGGAAGCTTCTGTGAGCTTGGTCTATTTAGTTGGCACTTTGCCCATTCAGAAGGAGTGTTATCTCATCTGGATTTTATCTTACTTATAGACAAAAAGCATGCTCCGCCCCCGGGGAGTTATTTAAATCAGGGCCCGGCGCTGGCAGTACATGGGCACGGGTTGCGGCTCTATGAGCCGTTCAAGAAATTTGACATCGACGCAGTGGTTTCAAGGCTGGTCGCTCGGCGTGGAACCTACACTGTGGAACAAAGGGGTCGCCCCAGGGTGCCAAAGGCGCAATGAGTCAGATACTTAACGCGCCCACCATTCTTCTCGCATTGGGGGTAATTCAGCCCGCTACTTCATCTGAAGTCTCCGGATTTCTGGCTGACATCCTCCCGGACCCGAGTGCGGCCCCGAGAGGCGCGCTAGTTCATGACTTTATGAAGGAGAGAGAGGGCCAAGGGCACGTGATCCGCGTGGAGCTTCGTGGAGGCGAAAGCTTCTACGCCCTGACGTTGGCGGGACATAGATATCTAACGGTTGGTCAGAGAAAGCTACGCGACAAACTTCGGTTCTTCTTGTTGCGCGACGCACACCGCGTTAGATTCAGGTCGTCAGACGGAGGAGCAACAAGGTTGGTCGGCGATGCGCCGACTTTAGAATCTAGCTCAAGCATAAAAGGATGCGCGGCCAATAACTTCGGCCACAGCGTTCCTCGTGTCCGAACTTATTGGCCACGCATTTCAAGGCAGTTCGATAGATCAACTGGCTTGTCCGCTCCTTCGTCTGACACTTTTCCAGAATGGCTGTCATTCCGAAATCGGCGTCAGTGCGAGCTTGCTGTCGGAATTGAGCGCGGACAGTTCAAACTGGACTATGAGGGCTTAGCGGCATCTCTAGGTGTGTCCGTCAAGATTGTCTCACAGGTATCTCGTCGACCAGCGCGACATTATCGATCTTTTTCGATACAAAAAAAATCGGGTGGTGAAAGGAAGATATCGAGTCCGCGGGTCTTCCTTAAGGTGATGCAATGGTTTTTGGATGATTTTATACTAGACGGCTTGCCTGTGCACTCGTCAGTGCATTCCTTCGTGACGGGAAAGTCAGTGGCAACAAATGGGAAATTACATGTATGTCAATCGTATGTTGGTAGTATTGATATAGAGAATTACTTTGGTTCCATAACCAAGGCAATGGTGCAACGTCTCCTGCTAGAAAACGGATTTCTTGATGATGAGGTTAGTCTCATTTCTGCGCTCACGACGCTCAACGACACCCTTCCTCAAGGTGCCCCAACTAGCGCCACTCTTAGCAATGCGATCTTGTATGGTTTTGACTGTGACATGGCCATGTCATGCGAAGAAGCAGGCCTCGTATACTCCCGCTACGCCGACGACATTACGATTAGTGGCTCTAGCCGTGAGGCTGTCGAAAGGGCTCTTTCGCGGGCCAAAAGGCAGTTGGCCAATCGGTCGTTTCGAACAAATCCGAGCAAGACGCGTATAGTCTCAGATCGCGCTCGGCAGGTGGTGACCGGCGTGGTCGTTAACGCGGTCGCGCAGCCGTCTCGAACATATCGACGCAATGTCCGTGCGAAATTCCACAACGCCGCCAAACAAAAGACGCCGGCGGGCGTGGAGATTAGAGCCCTTGCTGGACATCTCGCCTACTTGAAAATGTTCTCCAGCCTTACCGGTTCACGGCAAATCGCCGCGCTTGAACGTGATCTGAGAAAGGTCCGGGCTAAGAAGCAAGAATGAATCAGCGTTCGAGAGTGACCTCGATCTCCCCGCCCCCGTCGCGGAATTTCTCCGCCATCTCGCGCATCCCCGCTTCCGCCTCCGCCAAACTCCCCCCCGCATCGTTCTGCGCTTTCGCCGCATCCCGAATATCCTGGCTGATCTTCATGCTGCAGAATTTCGGCCCGCACATACTGCAGAAGTGGGCGGTCTTGTGGGCTTCCTTGGGGAGGGTTTCGTCGTGGTATTGGCGGGCGGTTTCGGGGTCTAGGCCGAGGTTGAACTGGTCTTCCCAGCGGAACTCGAAGCGGGCGCGTGACAGGGCGTCGTCGTGCAGGCGGCCGGCCGGGTGGCCCTTGGCCAGGTCGGCGGCGTGGGCGGCGATCTTGTAGGTGATGACGCCGTCCTTGACGTCCTGCCGGTCGGGCAGGCCGAGGTGTTCCTTGGGCGTGACGTAGCAGAGCATGGCGGTGCCGAACCAGCCGATCATGGCCGCGCCGATGGCCGAGGTGATGTGGTCATAGCCCGGCGCGATGTCGGTGGTCAGCGGCCCGAGCGTATAGAAGGGCGCCTCGTGGCAGTGTTTCAGCTGCTCATCCATATTGGCCTTGATCTTGTGCATCGGCACATGGCCGGGGCCTTCGATCATCACCTGACAGCCGTGGTCCCAGGCGACCTTGGTCAGCTCACCAAGGGTGCGCAGCTCGGCGAACTGGGCCTCGTCATTGGCGTCGGCGATGGAGCCGGGGCGCAGGCCGTCGCCCAGGCTGAACGACACGTCATAGGCGCGCATGATCTCGCAGATCTCATCGAAGCGTTCGTACAGGAACGATTCCTTGTGGTGGGCCAGGCACCACTTGGCCATGATCGAGCCGCCGCGTGAGACGATGCCGGTGACGCGCCGGGCGGTCATCGGCACGAAGGGCAGGCGCACCCCGGCGTGGATGGTGAAATAGTCCACCCCCTGTTCGGCCTGTTCGATCAGGGTGTCGGCGAAGATGTCGAAGGTCAGGTCCTCGGCCACGCCGCCGACCTTCTCCAGCGCCTGATAGATGGGCACGGTGCCGATGGGCACGGAGCTGTTGCGGATGATCCAGTCGCGGATGTTGTGGATGTTGCGGCCGGTCGACAGGTCCATGACGTTGTCAGCGCCCCAGCGGGTGGCCCAGACCAGTTTGTCGACCTCGTCATCTACGGAGCTGAGGACGGCGCTGTTGCCGATGTTCGCATTGATTTTAACGAGGAAGTTGCGGCCGATGATCATCGGCTCGACCTCGGGGTGATTGATGTTGTGCGGGATGATGGCCCGGCCGCGCGCGATTTCCTGACGCACGAACTCGGGCGTGACGAAGTCGGGGATCGAGGCGCCGAAGGATTCGCCATCGCGGACGCAAGGGGCGGTTTGCTCTCTGCGCAGGTTCTCGCGGATGGCGACATATTCCATCTCGGGCGTGATGACGCCGGCGCGGGCGTATTCCAGCTGGGTGACGGGGCGGCCGGCGACACCCTTGAAGACGCGGTGGTTGGAGACGTCGAAGCGCGGGGCCAGGTGCTTGCCGGCGGCGTGGCCGTTGTCTTCGGGCTTGACCTCGCGGGGGCTGGCGACCGGTGCGATGTCGCCGCGATCCAGCTGCCAGGACGACTTCACGGCGGGCAGACCACGGGTGATGTCGATGGTCGCGTCCGGGTCGGTGTAGGGGCCGCTGGAATCATACATCGTCACCGGCGGCTCATTGGCCGAGGGATGCAGGGCCACCTCGCGGAACGGCACGCGGAGGTCGGGGAACAGCTCGCCGGCGACATAGACCTTGTTGCCGCCCTCACGCGGGCCGGTGGGGACGCGGCCGTGTTTTTCCGCCACGGCCTTGCGGGCGTCGGCCAGGGGCAGGTCGACCTGGGGCTCGTGCGGCGGGTCTTGGGGCGTGACGTGGACGTTCATGGCGGCCTCTTTCAATGAGGTCGCCGACGTTGGGCGAGACGGACCTGTGACGGGCCGACGCGTTACTCATCCCTTCGCCGGCATGACCCGGATCAGGTTCGGCCGGTCAGAGGGAGCACCCTCAATCTCAGCGGCTGAACGGCCGCCCCCGGGAGAACGAGGCGCACACTAGGCGCATGGACGTAAGGGTCAAGCCACGTCGCGACGCGCCAGAATGGCAACGGACAGGCCCAGAGCCACCAGACCGAGGCCAAGGCCCAGACCCAATGCTGTCTGCGCTCTCCAGGAGTCGCTGGCCATGATGTTGACCGGCATCTGCCAGGGCAGGAAGACGCCGATCCGTGAGCTGGTCGCCACGACGCTGAAGAAGGTCCCGGCGATGCCGAGCACCAGGCCCGGCACAAAACTGGCGAAGCGGACGGCCAGGAAGAACTGGATGGCGATCATCAGGACCGACGCCAGGGCGATGCGCATCATCAGCCCGGCGGCGGTGAGGACGTCGAGCGAGCCGGTCGGTGCGTTCCCGGGGCGGAGAACACCGACCAGACCGCCTGCCGTGACCGCCAGGGCCAGGGTCAGGGCCGACATGAGTGCGACCACCGTCAGAACCATGACCGCCTTGGCGCCGTAGATCCACCAGCGCGGGACCGGCAGGGTCCGCAGATGGTCCCAGGCGCGCGGCGCGTGCTCGGCCTGGCCCACCAGGGCGGTCAGGGCCGTCACGCTCATGGGCAGCATGAAGAAGGCCCAGATGCCGGACCCGGTGGCCAGCCAGATCTCCCAGGGGAGCTGCTGGCCGTCTCTCAGACCGTTGAGCAACAGGAACAGGCCGACCAGACCTGGGGCCGCCAGGGCGAGCAACAGGGCCAAGGAGCGATTCAGCTTGGTCAGTTCGGTTCGCAGCACGGACAACATCAGGCGGCCTCAGACAAGCGGGTTGCGGACTGGCGGTAGAGGGCTTCCAGACTGGGTCGGCGTGGAACCAGCCGATGGACGTCCAGACCGGCCTCGACCAGGGCGCGATTGAGGGCCGCCGCCTCGGCGCGAATATCGTCGCGGGACTTGAGCCGGATTCGAAGCCCGTCGGCGCTGTCGGCCAGGTCAAAGCCGGCGGCCAGCGCCAGGCTGCGTGCACGCGCATCGTCACTGGTGGCCAGGTCAATCGCGCGGGTCTGATCGGCCAGCAGATCACTCAGTCGGCCCTGCACGCTGAGCTGACCGGCCTGCAGGATGCCGACATGGGTCGCGATCTGTTCGACCTCGCCGAGCAGATGGCTGGACACCAGAACCGTCGCGCCGGAGCGATCCGGCAAGTCGGACAGAAACAAGCGCATCTCAGCGATCCCGTCGGGGTCCAGGCCATTGGTCGGCTCGTCGAGGATGAGGATCGGGGGGCGCCCCATCATGGCGCGCGCCAAACCGAGGCGCTGCCTCATGCCCAGCGAATAGGTGCCCACGCGGTCCTGTGCGTGGTGCCGCATATCGGTCAGATCGAGCACCCGATCAGTTTCGCTACTGTCGAAACGGCGCAGACGCCGTGTCAGGTCGAGATTCTCGCGCCCCGAGAGGTTCGGATAGAAGCCATGCGCTTCAAGAAGGCAGCCGACCTGGGCCGCTGCGCGGAGCCGGTCGCGTGTGACGTCGATCCCGCAAAGACGTGCGCGTCCACCCGTGGGTTGAAGCAATCCCAACAACATACGGATCGTCGTGGTCTTGCCCGCGCCGTTGGGACCGAGAAACCCGAACACCGACCGCTCCGGCACGCGAAGGCAAATTCCGTCGACGGCGGTGCGGGGACCAAAGCGCCGTGAGAGAGTCTCGGTTTCTATGGCGGTGGCGCTCATGCCAGAATCTCAAAATTTATATAAGAGTTAAATCTTGTGAAACGTCGTCGTTTAAGTCAAGATTAAATTCTCCTAGCCTTGGAAGACCGATATGTCGCCGGATCAGCTCTCCGTTTTCCGTCTCCGCTGTCGGCAGTTCCAGGTGCTCGCCTGGTTCATGCTGGGGAGTGTGGGGCTGGTGCTCGCCATCAATGTGGCGGCGGTGATGATGGCGGATATGCCAGAAGCGGGTTCGTGGGGCAGGCCATTGCTCCAGTCGATCCCCGGCCTTTGCTATCTTTATGCGGTGTGGGTGATCGGCCAGGCCATGGGGGCGCTGTCGAACGGGGCCCTGTTCCAGCCGGTCCTGGCGCGGGCACTGAGACGCGCGGGGTTGGCGCTGGGCACTGGCGGCGTGTTCAGCGTTTTTCTGATGACCAATCTGATGCGCCTGTTCGGCCTCATTTCGGGCGGCTGGCTGTACTTCGACATTGCGGGCATGACGCTGGGTATGTTGGGCGGGGCGCTGTTTCTTCTGGGGGCGCTGGTGGACAGGGCGGATCGGTTGCAATCGGAACTGGATGAGATGGTCTGATGCCGGTGCGTGTGACCCTGGACGCGGTGATCGTCAGGCGCGGCGTCAAGGCCAAGGACCTGGCGGCGGAGGTTGGGCTGAGCGAGACACAGCTTTCTCTGTTTCGGTCCGGCAAGGTCAGGGGCGTCCGGTTTCGGACCCTGGCGCGTCTGTGTGCAGCCCTGGAATGCCAGCCGGCCGATCTGATCAACTATGAGTTCGACCCCGCCGATCTGGAACCCGAGCCGGACGAAGCATCCTAAACGCCGCCTTAACCGCATGGAGGCCAAGACTGCCGGTTGAAGGACTGGGAGCAAGGCATGGCGTCGGCGGCGGTGATCGTTCGGGAACGGCTGGTGGAGAGTTTCCGCCTGTTCTGGGACGCGCCCATGGCACTGAGGCTGCGCGGCGGCGTGGTGGCGGCGACGGGACTGTTCCTGTTGATCGCCTTCGCTTCCTATGATCCGGCCGATCCGAGCTGGAATGCCGCCTCGGCGGCACCGGCAACCAACTGGCTGGGCGGCGCGGGCGCGATCTGGGCCGACGTCTGGATGCAGTCGGTCGGGCTGGCGGCGTGGCCGGCGGCCCTGTTCATTCTCTACAAGGGTATCGGACGGGCGCTGGAGTCCGATCCGATGAAGGATCGGGCGGTCAATCATCGCCGGTCGCTCTATGCCCTGGGCGCGATCCTGATCCTGGCGGGTGCCCTGTCGACCCTGCCGACGCCGGCGGCCTGGCCGCTGGGCAAGGGCCTGGGCGGATTCTGGGGGTCGGCCCTGGCGGACGCCCTGGGTGGGTTCCTGGGATGGCTGCGGCTGCCGGCCCCGATGATCTGGGCCGGCTTGATCTTCGGCGGCGGCTTTCTGGCGCTGATGGTGCCGGCCCTGGGCCTGACCGGCCAGGACCTCGACCTCGCCTCGGACTGGGCACGCCGCAAGGCCCGCAAGACCGCGCCGCCGGCGACGCGCGAGGCCACGACGGTGCCCAAGCCGCGCGCGCGCAAGGCCGCGGTGACGGCTCCGGCGGAGCCGGAACCCGCGCCGGTCCAGCCCGTCGTTCAGCCGCGCGTGGCCGACCCGAAGCCGGCCAAGGCCTCGGGCCGCGAAACACGTGAGAATCAGGGGGCCTTCGCCTTCGTCCAGCAGACGGGCGGCTTCAAACTGCCGGAGCTGAACATCCTGACCAAGGGCGACCGGCGTGGCGTCGGGGTCGACGAACAGGCCCTGCTGCAAAACGCCCGGATGCTGGAAGGCGTACTGGCCGAATTCGGGGTGCGCGGTCAGATCGACCAGATCCGGCCCGGCCCGGTAGTGACGCTGTATGAGCTTTTGCCGGCACCGGGGGTCAAGCACGCGCGGGTGGTGGCCCTGTCGGACGATATCGCCCGCTCGATGTCGGCGCGCGCCTGCCGGGTTTCGGTGGTGCCGGGCAAGAATGCTATCGGCATCGAACTGCCGAATTCCAAGCGCGACACGGTGTGGCTGAGGGATCTGCTGAGCGGCAAGGCCTATGAGAAGAGTGGGCCAATCCTGCCGCTGGCCCTGGGCGAGACGATCGGCGGCGAGCCCTATGTGGCGGACCTGGCGCGGATGCCGCACCTGTTGATCGCGGGCACGACCGGGTCGGGCAAGTCGGTCGGGGTCAACGCCATGATCCTGTCGATCCTGTACCGGCTCAGCCCCGAGCAATGCCGCTTCATCATGATCGACCCCAAGATGCTGGAGCTGTCGGTCTATGACGGCATTCCGCACCTGCTGGCGCCGGTGGTGACCGATCCGAAGAAGGCGGTGGTGGCCCTGAAATGGACCGTGCGCGAGATGGAGGATCGCTATCGGCGGATGTCCAAGATCGGCGTGCGCAACATCGCCAGCTACAATGAGCGCGCCCACGAGGCGGTGGCCAAGGGCGAGCATTTCGAGCGCACCGTCCAGACCGGCTTCGACGAGAACCGGCGGCCGATCTATGAAAGCGAGAAGATCCAGCCGGAACCCATGCCCTATCTGGTCGTGGTGATGGACGAGATGGCCGATCTGATGCTGGTCGCCGGCAAGGATGTGGAACAGGCGGTTCAGCGCCTGGCCCAGATGGCCCGCGCCGCCGGCATCCATCTGATCATGGCCACCCAGCGCCCGTCGGTCGACGTCATCACCGGCACCATCAAGGCCAATTTCCCGACCCGGATCAGCTTCCAGGTCACCTCCAAGATCGACAGCCGCACCATCCTGGGCGAGCAGGGTGCCGAGCAACTGCTGGGCCAGGGCGATATGCTCTATATGCCCGGCGGCGGCCGGGTGATGCGACTGCACGGACCGTTCGTGAAGGACGAGGAGGTCGAAGCGGTCGCCAGCTTCCTGCGCGAACAGGGCGAGCCCGACTATCTGCCGGACGTCACGGAAGGCGATGAGGACGATGAGGGCGGGGCCTTCGGCGGCGGTGAGGGTGGCTCGGGTGACGACCTGTATGACCAGGCCGTGGCCATCGTCACCCGCGACCGCAAGGCCTCGACCAGCTATGTCCAGCGTCGCCTGCAGATTGGCTACAACCGGGCCGCCTCCCTGATCGAGCGGATGGAGCAGGAAGGCGTCATCACCGCGGCCAACCACGCCGGCAAGCGTGAGGTCCTCGCCGCCCCGCCACCGCCGCGTTGAACCTTTCAAGCTGAACAGCGCTTCATCCCGGTGCCGGACAATGGCCACGCTGAGGCCCTTGCGGCGCCAAGCCGGATCGCTACAGACGACCTTGAAAGGAGTTCAGACCATGCGCCTGACTCGCCGAAATATTCTGGCCGGGGCCGCGGCGGCCACAGCTCTGGGCCTGGCCGGGCCCGTCCTGGCCCAGGCCAGCCTGAATGCCGAACAGCGCCGTCTGGTGGAGCGCGCCCAGACCTATCTGAACTCCATGAGCTCCGTACGAGGCCGTTTTTCGGAAACGGGACCGCGCGGTCAGCGCGCGTCGGGCGCTTTCTATCTGCGTCGACCGGGCCGGATGCGGTTTGAATATGATGCGCCGTCGCAGCTGGTGGTGACGGCCGATGGATCGTTCATTCACCGCTGGGATCCGCGCCTGGAGGTCTATCAACGCCTGCCGACCAACCAGACGCCGTTGAGCCTGCTGCTCGACAACAATGCCGGTTTCTCGAACCGCTACATCCGCATTGAGGACGTGACCGCGACTTCGGATGGGTGCCAGATCACCCTGCGCGACTCCCGCCGTCCGCGGGAAGGATCCCTGACGCTGGTGTTCGGCGGCAGCACCTATCGCCTGCGCGAATGGACCGTGCGCGATGCCCAGGGCGCGGCCACGCGGGTCCAGCTGACGACCATCATGCCGGTGTCGAGTCTGGCCGACAGCCTGTTCCGCAATCCGCGTTCGTCGTGACGCGAGAGACACAGCCCGCGCTCATGCTCAGCGCGGCTTGACTTTTCGCTTGCGGGTGGCATTATCGTCACAGACGTCGAGCGGCGGTTCGATGTTTCGCCATCGGCAAGTCCCCTCCCGGTGGCGTGTGAGAGACGACCCTCTGCGGTGCCCGGTTCGGTTTCCGAACCGGGCGCTTTTTTCTGCTAGAGGGGGTCCATGCTGAGACTCGCCACCTGGAACATCAACTCGGTCCGACTGCGGGCGGATCAGGTTCAACGCTTCGTCGCCGAACAGGCCCCCGATGTGCTGTGCCTTCAGGAGATCAAGTGCCGAACCGACGAGTTTCCGTCGGCCGCCTTCAAGGCCGCGGGCCTGCCCTACCTGAGAGTTCAGGGTCAGAAGGGCTGGCATGGGGTGGCGATCGCCTCGCGCTATCCGATCACGGACACGCCGGTGGTCAACGCCTGCCGCGAGGGGCACGCCCGCTGTGTGGCGGCGCGGGTCCAGGGTGTGGAGATCCAGAATTTCTACATCCCGGCTGGTGGCGATGTCCCCGACCGCGCGCTGAACCCCAAGTTCGATCACAAGATGGACTTCTATGAAGCCCTGACTCGCGAGATGGCGGCGCGCGACAAGTCCCAGCCTCTGGTGCTGGCCGGCGACTTCAACATCGCGCCGGGCGAGAACGACGTCTGGAACCACCGCTATATGTCCAAGATCGTCAGTCACACGCCGATCGAGGTGGAAACCCTGCGGCGACTACAGGCCGCCGGCGACTTCGCCGATGTTGTGCGTGACCAGATCCCCGAGCCGACCAAGCTGGCCAGCTGGTGGAGCTATCGGGCCAAGGACTTCCGGGTCTCGAACCGGGGCCTGCGGCTGGATCACATCTGGACCTCGCCGGGTCTGACGCCGCGCGTCATCGCCGGGTCGGCTCGCATCCATGAGGACTGCCGCGCCTGGGAACGCCCCAGCGATCATGCGCCGGTGACGGTGGACCTGGAGACCTAGAGCTTGCGCCCCGCTCCAGCGCGCGTCTAAGTTCAGCGCTGCTGGGGGGGCCATGAAGAACTTGAAGAAAATTCGTCTGGGTGACGTTGAACGCGCCTATCTTCTGGCGCTTCGCGTCGGCGTTCTGGCGATCGCCACCGTGAGCTTGCTGTGCGCAGGCTATTTTGTCGTTGACGCGGCCTGGCGGATGTTTGTGTCCACGAATGTCGCCGTTGAACCCACGGTCATTGAGCCGGCAGAGGTCTCTGCGGTGATGCGAGACTTTGCAGAGGCAAACGACGCGACCGAGGAACAAGAAGGGCCTCAGATTCCAGCCTTCATCAGGGAAAGGCACGCGGGCTTCATGCAGCAGGCCTTTGCGCCCTACTACAGGGTCTATGCCGCTGCTGCGGAACAGTACAACAAGAGCGAGGACGAAACGCTCACCGCCGAGCAGTTGGCGGATCGTCTCGGCTATAGTCTGGAGATCTATGCCAGCGGCGAAAGCCCGGTCGCCAAGGCTTTCGTCGAAGAGCCCGAGTTTCAGCGCCAGTCCCTGGCCGCCCTGACGGCGGCCATGGCAGATCCGGCCAGTGTGCAACTGCTGTCGCAGTACAGAGACGCCGAGCGTGTCGAACGCTGCACGACGCGCAATGTTCGTCGGACCGTGCGCCAGATCTGCGGCTACTATTACACCTACGACTGCAGCTACACCGAGACCGTGCCGACCCGGCGATGCGAGATGGTGTATCCGGATGGCATCGTCAGTCCTCTCGCGGCCTTTACGCAGGCCGATCAGGCCTTCGGGGAGCTGTGGATTGCAGAGGCCGACCGCAATGATCGCGCTGCTGCCGAAGCGATCGCTGAACGGCACGCCACGCGGGCCCAGATCGGCCCCAAGCTGATCCTGGCGTTGCAGGTCATCGGCGGCTTCCTGGTGATCATGTTCTTCTTCCTTCTCGTCTCCATCGAGCGCCATATGCGCGCGCTGGCGACGGAGACGGCCAGTGCCGCAAAAGGCGAGGAATCCTCAGAAGCGCTTGTGGAGTCGAGCAAGCCGAGGAAGACCCGCAGATCGCGTCGGGCCGCGCCGGAAACCTCGAACGAGACCTAGAGCTTGCGTGCTTCGTCGGGGAGCATGATCGGCACGCCGTCGCGGATCGGATAGGCCAGCTTGGCCCCCTTGGAGATCAGCTCGCTTGCCTCGCGGTCCCAGGTCAGCGGACCCTTGGTGATCGGGCACACGAGGATTTCGAGGAGCCGGGGATCGACCGCCGGCGGCATGGAGAAGTCGTCGCTCATGCCCCTCTCATTGCATGAATGACGGGCCGCCGTCATCAGGATCGATGGCGGTGTCGATCTCCAGGACGGCCTGGAGCGCTTCGGCCCGCGCCGCCAGGGAGGGGGCTTCCAGCAGAAGTTGCTTGGAGGCCGGCTCGAACGGCAGGGCGATCGACAGGCTGTTGATCAGGGGCTCGGGCGGGGCCTGGTCGGCCGTGTCCCAGTCGATCTCCAGCTCGCGCCGCCGCAGATAGAGGGTGAGCGCCTTGATCAGACGTGCCCGGTCAAACCCTTCCAGATCGCCGTCGTCGGGCGTCAGATCATCCTCAAAGTCGGCATAATCGACCCGGCACTGGCGATAGGGGGACTGCACCGGCATTTCGTCGATCAGGCGTGCCCGGCACAGGCCGGTCAGTGTAATCAGGTAGCGGCCGTCGCCCGTCTCGGAAAAGCTGGTGATCTTGCCGACGCACCCGATCCCGGCCAGGTCCGGTCGCACCGCCGAGCCGCCCGTCGTCTGGACCATGGCGATCAGGCGGTCCCCGGCCATGGCGTCATCGACCATGTTCAGATAGCGCGGTTCAAAAATGTTGAGCGGCAACTGGGCCCGGGGCAGGAGGATGACGCCGCTGAGCGGAAAGACCGGAACGATCTCTGACAGATCCGAGATGCGGGTCGCGATGCGTGGCATCGGCTCAGGCGAACAGGATCGATGACAGTTTGCGACGGCCGTTCTTGGCCACCTCGGAATTGACGCCGGCGGCCTCGAAGACGACCAGAAGCTGCTTGCGGGCGGCCTGGTCGTTCCAGTCGCGGTCAGCGGCGACGATGGCCAGAAGCTGGTCGGCGGCCTCGTCAAAACGGCCCGAAGCCGCCAGGGCACCGGCCAGATCGAACCGGGCCTGATGGTCGCTGGGGTCGGCCTTGATCCGCGCCTCCAGTGCAGAGGTGTCGGACGGGCCGTCGGCCGCCAGGTCCAGGGCGGCACGCACGCCCATGATCTCCGGGTCCTTGGAATCCGGTCGGGCCATGGCCAGGGTCTGGCGCGCCTGGTCGGCGTCGCCGCCGGACAGATAGACGCGGGCCATGCCGGCGATGGCCTTTTCGTTGTCGGGTTGAAGCTGGAGAACCTGGGCATAGGCCTGGGCGGCTCCTCCGAAGTCATCGACCTTGAGCGATTCCGCGCCCATGGACAGCAGCTCTTCGATATCGTCCCCGGCCGAGGTGCCGCCCGTCAGCTTGTCGATGAAGGCCCTGATCTGGCTTTCGGGGATTGCCCCCTGAAAGCCGTCGACCGGCTGACCGTTGACGAAGGCATAGACCGTCGGGATCGACTGGACCCGGAGCTGGCCGGCGTAGGCGGGGTTCTTGTCGACGTCGATCTTGACCATCTTGACCGCGCCGCCGGCGGCGCGAACGGCCTGCTCCAGCATCGGGCCCAGCGTCCGGCACGGGCCGCACCAGGTCGCCCAGAAATCCACGATGACCGGCTGGACCTTAGAGGCCTCGACGACATCGGCCATGAAGGTGGCGTCGGAGCCTTCCTTAATGAGGTCGGCGGGCGGTGCGGTCGTCGGGTCGGAGAACATGAAGGGTCCTGATCGAGTCTGGAGATCGAAAGCTATCGAACTGCAAGATGGTCGCGCCGGGCCTCACCTGCAATGCGTCACAGGTGGCGCGCGCGGCGACATCGGCCTAGATAGCGGGACGCAAAGGCAAAGGTCGAGAGTTTGACCCAGACCCATCCGTTCTTTTCCCCGGCCACGCACGGCTTTGTGCGAGTGGCGGCGGCGACCCCGGTGGTGCGGATCGCCGACCCTAAGGCCAATGCCGACGAGCACATCGCCCTGATCGAACAGGCGGCGACACAGGGCTGTGACCTGGTCGTGTTCCCTGAGCTGAGCCTGACCGGCTATGCGATTGACGATCTGATCATGCAGGACGCCCTTCTGGCCGAGGCCGAGCGCCAGGTCGTGCGGGTGGCCGAGGTGACGGCGGGCCTGGGACTTGCGGTGGTGTTCGGCGCGCCGCTCAGGCTGGGCGAGGCGCTCTACAATACCGCTGTCGCGGCCCAGGGCGGGGTGGTGCTGGGCGTGACGCCCAAGACCTATCTGCCCAACTACCGGGAATATTATGAGAAGCGCTGGTTCGCGCCGGGTGGTGATCTGGAAGCCGATCTGGAGAGCTTTGAGCTGGCCGGCGAGCCGGTACCGTTCGGGGCGGATCTGTTGTTTGATGCGGCGGATCGGCCCGGCTTCGTCTTTGCCGTCGAGATCTGCGAGGACTATTGGGCCCCGTTGCCGCCGTCGACACGTCAGGCCCTGGCCGGGGCGCGCATCCTGGTCAATCTGTCGGCGTCCAACGTCCTGGTCGGCAAGTCGGACAACCGCGCCATGCTGTGCTCGGCCCAGTCGGCGCGGACCATGTCGGCCTATGTGTTCAGCGCCTCGGGCTGGGGCGAATCGACCACCGACCTGGCCTGGGACGGCCAGTCCACCATCCACGAACTGGGTGCCAGACTGGCGGACAACGAGCGGTTCTCGATGCAGAGCCACCTGACCGTGGTGGACGTCGACGTGGCCAAGCTGGGGGCCGAGCGGCGGCGCACCGGCACCTTCGGCGACTGCGCTCGGCGCGAGCTGGAAGGGCTGAGCTATCAGAGCGTGCTGTTCGAAGCCGGCGTGCGCGACCAGGGCCCCCTGATCCGTCCGCTGGACCGGTTCCCGTTCGTGCCGGACGATCCGGCGCGCCTGGACCAGGACTGCTACGAGGCCTTCAACATCCAGGTCCAGGGGCTGATGCGGCGGCTGGAGGCGACGGGTCTTGAGCGGGTCGTCATCGGGGTCTCGGGCGGACTGGATTCGACCCAGGCCCTGCTCGTGGCGTGCCGCGCCTTTGACCGGCTCGAACGACCCAGATCAAATATCCTTGCATATACAATGCCGGGCTTTGCGACCTCGGACGGGACCAGGGCGAACGCCTGGGCCCTGATGAAGGCACTGGGAGTCAGCGCTGCCGAAATCGACATCCGGTCCAGCGCCGAGACCATGCTGAAAGAGATCGGCCATCCCTATTCGCGCGGCGAGGCGGTCCACGACATCACGTTCGAGAATGTCCAGGCGGGACTGAGGACCGACTATCTGTTCCGACTGGCTAATCAGAATGCGGCCCTGGTGGTTGGCACCGGCGATCTGTCCGAGACGGCGCTGGGCTGGGCTACCTATGGCGTCGGCGACCATATGAGCCACTACAACGTCAATGCGGGGGTGGCCAAGACGCTGATCCGGCACCTGATCCGCTGGGTCGCGGGGCGTGAGCATTCCGGCGAGACGGCCCAGGTGCTGAGCGCCATTCTGGCCACCGAGATATCGCCCGAGCTGGTCCCGTCGACGGACGGCAAGATCCAGTCGACCGAGAGCACGGTCGGCCCCTATGCGCTGAACGACTTCTTCCTGTTCCATATCACCCGCTTCGGCATGGCCCCGTCCAAGGTGGCCTATCTGGCCTATGAGGCGTGGCGCGACGCGGCGCGCGGCGACTGGCCCGCCGGCACGCCGGACGATGAAAAGGTCCAGTACGATCTCAAGACCATCAAACACTGGCTGAGGAAGTTTCTGGTGCGCTTCTTCCAGACCAGCCAGTTCAAGCGTTCGGCCATGCCCAATGGACCCAAGGTGGTCACGGGCGGGTCGCTGAGCCCGCGCGGCGACTGGCGCGCGCCGTCGGACGCCACCGCCCAGGTCTGGCTCGATGAGCTGGACGCCAACGTTCCGGATTGAAAGTGATGCCCCTGATGAGCGACGAAATTACCCGCGACTGCAACGGCAACACCCTGGCCGACGGCGACAGTGTCACCCTGATCAAGGATCTGAAGGTCAAGGGCTCGGGCGGGGTGACGCTCAAGCGCGGCACCCTGGTCAAGAATATCCGCCTGACCCATGACGCCGACGAGATCGAGGCCAATGTCGCCAAGGTGCGCGGTCTGGTCCTGCGCACCGAGTTCGTGAAGAAGGCCTGACCGCAGCGGCTTGCCGACCCGGCCCCGCCGCGGCGTCAGTGCTCCCGGAATGAGCGCCACAGGCTCTGGGTCAGGGGCTCCAGGAAATACTGGAGCGCCGTGCGCTTTCTCAGCGGTACGACGACCTCGACCGGAAGGCCCGGTGTCATGCCCGTGTCCTCACCGCGGACGGCCTCGATCTTGGCCATTTCGGCAGGAGGCACCTCGACCGTCACGGTGAAGAAGCTGCGCCCGGTGCGCTCGTCGGTGAAGCTGTCAGCGGAAATGTCCGTGACCGTGCCGTGCAGGATCGGCAGATCACGTTCGCGGAAGGCCGAGAACCGGACCTCGGTATCCTGACCCACCCTGAGGTCGTCGGCATCGGTGGGCGCGACCTCGACAGAGACGATCAGGGCCGCCTCATCCGGCACGATCTCCATCAGCATCTGGCCGGCCTGGACCACCCCACCGACGGTGAAGACCGACAGGCCCACCACTCGCCCCGACGCCGGAGCGCGCACCTGGGCGCGTTCCAGCTGCTCACGGGCGGCCGTCAGGCGTGGGTTCACCTCATCCAGCTGGACCTGGACCTGACGGAGCTGTTCGGCGACCTCCTCGTTCGTCTGCGACCCAACACCGAGCATCTGCAGGCGTGTCTCGCCGATGGCCTCGCGCGTGCGCGCGACCTGGGCCAGGAGTGATCCTTCCTCGCCGTCGAGCGCCGCCGCCTGGCGTTCAAGCGCCCGCACGCGGTTCAGGGGTGCGAAGCCCCGGTCCGCCAGGCTCTGCATTCCTTCCAGCTCTTCCCCGATCAGACGGCGTTGCTCGCGATTGGACTCCAGCTGGCGTTCGAGGCCGACGATCTGCTGGTTCAGCTGCTGAACCCGCTGGGCCAGAACCCCGACCTCATTGCCGCGGGATCCACCCCGCGCCGAGAACTGCTGGCGTTGCAGAGCGATGGCCTCGTCGGCCAGCACCCGGTCATCGCCGGTCAGGGCCCGGAATTCAGGCGGGGTCGGCACCGAAGCCAGGCCGTCCCGTTCCGCGACAAGGCGTGAGCGCAAGGCGAGGAGTGCCAGCGACTGGCCGGTCAGACCGCGTTCGTTGGCCCGCAGCTCGCCGGCGGAAATCTCGACCAGGATGGCCCCCTCGGCGACGTCCTGGCCTTCTCGGACATGGAGGGCGGACACAATGCCCCCGTCGCGATGCTGGACCGCCTGGCGATTGCCGGACACCACGATCTTGCCGGGGGCATAGGCCCCGGCATCGAGCGGCGCGAAGGCGGCCCAGCCCAGGAAGATGACGAAGAAGGCGGCGGCGATGATCCCGCCAATGCGCAGTTCCCGCGCCAGGGAATCGGACGGTCGTGCGGGTGGCGGTGCCGCCGGCGCAGACCCGGCCTGGGCGTTGTCGCCGACACCTGCATCGCGCACGCCCTCGGTCGGCTCCTGGACATCGGGGTCAGTCCGGGTTGCGGGTTCGGCACTCATCTCAGTTCACGCTCGAAACGACGCGTGGGGCCGCCTGGCGACCGGCCTGGAGCCGGGCTGCAATCTCGTCGCGTGGCCCGAGCCCTTCGACCGCACCGTCGCGCAGCACCAGCAGCTTATCGACATTCTGAAGGACGCCCGAGCGATGGGCGACGATGACCACGGTTGCCCGGCGTGCCTTGAGCCCGGCCAAGGCCTTGGCCAGGGCGGCTTCGCCCTCGGCATCGAGATGAGAATTCGGTTCGTCCAGCACGACCAGACAGGGGTCACCGTAGAGCGCGCGCGCCAGGGCGACGCGTTGGGCCTGTCCCGCCGACAGACCCCGACCCATGGGGCCCAGCGGTGTGTCATAGCCCTGCGGCAGGGTCAGGATCATTTCGTGGCAACCGGCCAGCCCGGCGGCCTTGACGGCGCGCTCGTCGATGTCCTCGCCGGGCTGTTCAAGCGATCCGTCAAAGCGCGAAATATTCTCTTTCACGGTGCCGGCGAAAAGAACTGAATCCTGGGGTAGATAGCCGATCTGGCGGGCCAGCCGCTCCGGATCCCAGGTCGCATAGTCGGCCTGGTCGAGCCGGACCTTGCCGGCATCCGGCTCGGTGGCACCGGCAATCAGTCGTGCCAAGGTGGTCTTGCCGGCCCCCGACGGGCCGATCACGCCGAGAGACTCGCCGGCCTGAAGGCTGAACGAGACATGGCGCAGCAGGGGCTTGTCGGTCAAGGGGGGGCGAACGCCGACGCCGTCCAGCGCGAGAAGACCGACCGGCTTGGGCAGGACGGTCCGGGCCCGATCCTGATCGGCCGTCGAAGCGAACAGGTCGATCAGGTTCTTCCAGGCGGCACGCGCCTGGACGATGCCGTTCCAGGCCCCGACGACCAGTTCGATCGGCTGGACGGCCCGGCTCAGCAGGACCGATGCGGCGATGATGGCCCCGGCCGAAATCTGGCCCTCGACGGCCAGCCAGGCCCCGGCTCCCAGGGCCAGGGACTGAAGAACCAGGCGAAGGAATTTGATGGCCCCGGTGAATCGGCCCCCGACGAACTGGGCGTCGGCCTGGGCGGTGACCGCCTCGCTGCGCTGCTTGAGCTGGCGGGTGATCAGGGCCTGACGCATCCCCAGTGCACGCACGACCTCAGACTGGGACGCGACGGTTTCCTGCGCCTGATAGGCCTTGGCAGAGGCCCGGGTCGAGGCCTCGATCCGCGGCTTGGACGCGCGCTCATTGAGCAGCGCCAGCGTGAACAGCATCGCACCGCCGACAAGCGTCAGCATCCCGAGCGACCAGTGCAGCATGAAACAGATCAGCAGATAGACCGGTGTCCAAGGCAGATCGCACAGGGCCAGGGCACCCTGGCCGCTGATTCCCTGACGGAAGGAATCAAAGTCTCGCATGGCCTGGGCGACCTTGGCCCCGGATTCCTTGGAGCCGATGACCCGGTTCAGGACGACACCGGCCAGCAGCCGGTCCATACGCAGTCCGGCCCGCACCAGAATGCGTGCCCGGATGTGATCAAGTGCCGCCAGGGTCGCCAGCGCGAAGACCACGACGATGGTGACGAACATCAGGGTCAGGATCCCGCCCGTCGGGACGACGCGGTCATAGACCTGCATCATGTAGAGAGTCGGGGCCAGGTACAGGACGTTGACCATGGCCGAAAAGCCGAAGGCGAACAGCAGATGCCCCCGGCAGGCTTTCATCGCCGCCGCGAGGGGTTCCGTTCCGGGCTTTGTCGGAAACAGCGCTTGCAGCACGGACCGGTCTTCGCCTTCCCTAGATCAGCCGTGATTATAGGGCTAAGCGGACGTTTCTGCGACTCTTCAACTGTTAACGGTGAACCGGGCACCGCGATGAACGCATTCGAGTTTCGGGCACCGCCAAGGATCGTTGTCCAGGACGGGGCGTCGGAGCGTCTGGGAGCGCTTCTGTCGGGCCTGGGCGTCCGCCATGCCCTGATCGTGACGGACCCGTTCCTGGCCTCGAGCGGCCTGATCGATGCGGCCGTGTCCGGTCTCGGCCCTGCCGGCGTCGCCGTCACGGTCTTTGATGCGGTGGTGCCAGACCCGCCGGAGGCGTCAATTCAGGCGGCGGTCGCGATGGCGCGGGGGGCGGCTGTTGACGCCGTCGTCGGTCTGGGAGGCGGCAGCGCCATGGACACCGCCAAGCTGGCGGCGCTGCTGGCGGCGTCCGGTCAGAGGCTGGACGACGTCTATGGTGTCGACCGGGCCGATGGGCCGCGACTGACACTGGTTCAGATGCCGACGACCGCCGGAACCGGTTCGGAGGCGACCCCGATCTCGATCGTCACGACCGCCGACGGCCAGAAGCAGGGTGTCGTCTCGGACTGGCTCTATCCTGACCTGGCGATCCTGGATGCCACCCTGACCCTGGGGCTGCCGCCACGGGCTACGGCCATGACCGGCATCGACGCCATGGTTCATGCGGTGGAGGCCTATACGACCCGGCTCAGGAAGAATGCGGTATCCGACGCCCTGGCGGTGCGGGCGCTGGGGCTGTTGGGACAGAATATCCGCCGGGCCGTCGAGGACGGATCAGACCTGGTAGCGCGCCGCGCCATGCTGGAGGGCTCGCTCATGGCCGGCATGGCCTTCGCCAATGCGCCCGTCGCAGCGGTGCACGCTCTGGCCTATCCCTTGGGCGGCCTGTTCCATGTGCCGCACGGTCTGTCGAACGCGCTGGTGTTCGCCCAGGTCGCCGGCTTCAACCTGCCGAAGGTCGACACGCTTTACGCCGAACTGGCTCCCGTCCTGCCGGAGGATTTGACAGAGCGGCGGCACGACGGCGAGGGCTTCGTCGCGGCAATCGGTGCCCTGGTGGCCCAGATGCCGATGGAGCAGCGTCTGGTCGAGGTCGGGGTAGAGGCGGCGGATCTGGATCGCCTCGCGGCCGATGCGATGAAGGTCACTCGGCTGTTGGTCAACAATCCCCGCGAAGTCACGCTGGACGATGCGCGGGCGATCTACGGGGCCGTACTCTAGCCGTCCCTGGGCGGCCAGGGGACGAAGCCGCTGGTGCGACGCACATAGTCGGCGTAGCCCGGCCGGGACGACGCCATGCCCTTTTCGAGGAGCGGTGCGCCGGACCATTTCATGAGGGTGAAGGTCAGGAAGGCCGGCCCGGCCAGGGTGATCCAGCCGCCCGGTACCTCGCAGGCGATCAGGCCCAGTCCCCACCACACGCAGGCGTCGCCGAAGTAGTTGGGGTGACGCGTGTAGCGCCACAGGCCGCGATCCATGACCTGGCCGGCGTTGGCTGGATCGGATTTGAACTGCTCAAGCTGATGATCGGCGATCGCCTCGAAGATCAGGCCGAAGGCCGCCAGCGTCGTCCCGGCCCAGCCCAGCCAGCCGATGGGCGGATGGCTGAAGGCCTGGCCGATCTGAACCGGCAGACAGACCAGAAGCAGCAGCGCGCCTTGGAGGCCAAAGACAAAAATCAGGGTGGCGAGCGGCCAGGACAGGCCCCGTGCGGTCAGCCGCGCCAGTAGCGACTGATAGCGTTTGTCCTCGCCGTTTCTCAGCCAGCGCGCAGACAAATGCCCGCCCAGTCTGAGCGCCCAGGCGGCGCAGAGGCCCGCCAACAGAGCCTGGCGCGTCGGGTCGCCATCGGCGGCGAAGTAGGTGACGACCCCGACCACCCCCATGTTAAAGGCCCAAAAGGCGTCGATGAAGCTCACGTCCCTCAGTTTCAGGGCCAAGAGCCAAAGCCCGACCATCAGCCCGGCCACCACCGCTGCGTTCAGGAGTAGCAGGGACGACAGGGCCATGAGTTGGATCCGATTTGACCGACGCCAGCGGCGACTAACGGCGATTTAACTTGGAAAGTTCCCAGCTGTCGCGGCAAGACCTTCGGGTCGAGGGATTCTGTTTCACGCCTATGTCGCTAGCGCTTTCAACGCTGATCTACGAATGGCGCCGCTACATGGCGGCGGTGGTGGCGCTTGCCTTCTCGGGCCTGCTGGTTCTGGCCTTCGCCGGTATGTTCATGGGTATGGGCAAATCCTTCACCGCCACGATTGACCGGTCGGGTGCCGACATCCTGATTCTGGCACCCGGTGCCACCCAGCTGTTCGGCGGACCTTCGGGCCTTCCCCGGCGAATGATCCCGGTGATCTATCAGCACCCAGAAGTCGAAGTCGTCGACTATGTCGATCTGTCCCAGGGACGATTCCAGTCCCTGGCTCAGGCCCAGCGGAATCGACCTGGCCAGGACACGCCCGCCGGTGGCGAGCGGATGGAGTTCGTCATCGTTACCTCGGTCGTGACCCAGGACGGCAATCCGACGATTCCGGTCGACTATTCTCAGGAGCTCATCGAAGCGTTGCGCCAGCCCGATGCGGTGGTTCTGGACGAAACCGCCCTGCCGCGCCTGGGTGTGCGGCTGGGTGAACAGGCGGTCTATAACGGGCACACGGTCAGGGTCGTCGGCGTGACGCGCGGCTACGCCAACTTCATGCAGCCGATGATGGTCATGTCGCGTGACACCCTGCGACGCTATGGCGAGGCCTATAACGGGCCGCGCGTCGGGCCCCTCATGGTTCGGCTACGCAACCCGGCGCGGGCGGAACTGGTGGTGGCCCAGCTGAACGCGACCGCCAACGGGCAGTACCGCGCCTGGACCCGCGCCGAGCTGTCCAAGGCCAATGAGGCGAGTATGTTCGAGGAGGGCATCATCGTGGTGATGCTGGGCTTCTCGGTCTTTCTGGGCGGGCTGATCGGCATCGCCATCACCTGGCAGACCCTGCGCGGCGCCATCCTCGCCAACATCAAGGAGTTCGCCTCGCTGCGCGCGCTCGGGGTCGGCATGGGCTCGCTGCGGCGGATTATCGTGGAGCTCAGCTTCTGGGTCGGCGTCGTCGGGATCGGCGCGTCCTTCCTGCTGACCTGGCTCATCAGCCTGCTGGCCGGGGCCTTCGGCCTGCCGATGGCCTTCCCTCTGCCGATGTGCCTGGCCGTCGCGACGCTTCTGATGATCATCGCCCTGTTGTCCGGTTTCCTGTCGCTGGGAATGCTGAAACAGAGCCAGCCGGCGGATCTTCTGCGATGACCACCAACGCCAACGGAAAGCACGGCACGCCCGCCATCGAGGCCAGGGGCCTGGTTAAGCGGTTCAAGACTGGCCGCACCTTTATCGAGGTGCTCAAGGGCATGGACTTCGACGCCGCCCACGGCGACCTGACCATGGTCATGGGGCCGTCCGGCTCGGGCAAGTCGACGCTGATCGCGGCCCTGTCGGGTCTGCTCAAGCCGGACGGCGGCCGGGTCGACATCCTGGACGTCGATGATCTGTGGAAGAAGTCCTCGGGTCGGATCGACCGGTTCCGGCTGGATCATTGCGGCTTCATCTTCCAGGGCTTCAACCTGTTCCCGGCCCTGACCGCGCTGCAACAGGTCAAGATCGTGCTCAAATACCAGGGCCTTACGCCGGCTGAGCAAGACCGGCGCGCCCGCACGGCGCTGGAAGAGGTGGGCCTGGGCCACCGCATGAACCAGCGCCCGTCCGAGCTGTCCGGCGGCGAGAAACAGCGCGTGGCCATCGCCCGCTGCCTGGCCAAGTCGCCGCAACTGATCTTTGCCGACGAGCCGACCTCGGCCCTGGACGGCGAGAACGGCCAGGTGGTCATCCGCCTGTTGCGCCGCGCCGCCGTCGAGCACGGTGCCGCCGTCATCTGCGTGACCCACGACCCGCGCCTGGAGGCCTGGGCCGACCGCGTCATCAAGATGGAAGACGGCCTCATCCTTTCGGACGAAAAGCGCGTCCCCGACCCTAACCCTGCGCCTCTGGCGCACTGACGATCAGGACTGTTCGATGTTCGGCTTTCTCAAGCGCCCCGTCTTCTGGATCATCCTCGCTGTTGGCGTGCTCGTCCTCGGTGGCGGCTATGTGATGGTCAAGGCCGGCGAAGCCAAGAAGGCGGAGCTGGAAGCGGCTGCGGCCGAGCAGGTCGAGAGCCCCTACGCCGCCATCGCCAATGGCCGGGCCGACGTAGAAGGCGGCATCATCCAAGTCGCGGCGCGCCGAGGCGGCGTCGTGCGCGAGGTCTATGTTCAGGAAGGCGACCGCGTCGTCGCCGGCCAGATCCTGGCCCGACAGGAAGACGAGGAAGCGCGCCTGGCCGTCAACCGCGCCCGCGCCGAAGTCGCCCAGGTCCAGTCCCAACTGGCCTCGCTCCAGGTCAATCTGAGCGCCGCCCGGCGCGAGTATGCCCGACTGGAGGGCCTGGCGCCGTCCAACTTCGTGGCCGCCCAGCGCCTGGACCAGGCGCGTGATGCGGTCGCCGCCGCCGAAGCCGCCATCGGCAGCCAGCAAGCCGGGCTCGACACCGTTCAGGCCCGCTTGCGCGAGGCCGAATATAATCTGGAGCTGACCATCATCCGCGCGCCGATGTCCGGCCGGATCGCGCGCCGCTACGCCCAGCCGGGTGCGGGCGCCTCGACCCTGAACGTCTCGACCATGTTCGATCTCGAGCCGGACACCCAGCGCATCGTTCGTGCCGAGATCGTCGAGAGCGACCTGCCCAATGTCACCATCGGCCAGCAGGTCGAGATCACGCCTGAGAATGATCCGACCCGAATCTACGTCGGCCAGGTCCTGCGCCGGGCCACGATGTTCGGGGCCCGCCAGCTCCAGTCGGATTCGCCGGGCCAACAGACGGACGAGCGCGTGGTCGAGGTCGTGGTGTCAGCCGATGACGCCGCCCTGTTGATCGGCCAGCGGGTGCTGGTCAAGTTCATGCGGCCGGGCGAGACGGCGGGGGCCGAGCGCGAGCCCGTGGCCGGCGTCGGCCCCGATCAGGCCATGCAGGCCCCAGATCGTCGAAGCTAGTCGGCTCAGACCGGCAGGATGTTGCGCTGACGCGAATAGCTCATGGTGCCGACATTGGCCCCGATGCGCAGGCCGACGCCGGCCCGGATCGGAGCCAGGACGATCCCGTCAGCCTGTTGATAGTTCACACCCAGACCGCCGATCAGATAGGCGGACCCCTCAACACCCGGATAGCGCCGATAAAGCATATCGGGGTGATAGAGATTGTAGACTAGGCTGAAGACCCGCGCGACGTTTCCGCCGACGTCCCAGCCGATCGACAGCCCTTGCCAATAGACCTCCTGCGCATTGGGACGGTCCTTCATGTACAGCAGGCCCTGGCCGTAGCGCACGCCGACACCCAGTGCGCCGGCCCCTTCTTCGCCGGCGATATAGCCGGTCGGAGCGTCGCCCTGATCCAGGAAGATGCGCTCGATGGCACCGCCGAGGGCTTCGGCGGCAACGCCGAGGAAGTTGGACCCGGCTGCGACCAGCTCTTCCTGGGTGTAGGTCGGCTGCGGCGCATCAGACGGAGCGCCGCCCATGCCCGGCTGAGTCGGATAGCCGGGGCTGGGCTGCCGCGCTGCGGGGGTCGCACAGCCCGAAGCGGCGGCGGCGGCCATCCCGGACAGGATGAGATTGCGTCTATGCATGGCGGCCTCCCAGGCTCTTTCGAATCACGTCAACGGCGACTTTGCCACAAGGTCTCGCTTGTTTGGGGCGGGTTTGGGGCTTTGGCCGTCGTCAGGCTAAGATGCCACACCGGGTTGGAGGGGTTCGAGCGTGAACGACATCAAGGGCGTGATCCTCGCCGGCGGAAATGGCACGCGCCTCCGGCCGGTGACTCTCGCCATCTCCAAGCAGCTCTTGCCGGTCTACGACAAGCCACTGATCTATTATCCCCTTTCGGCCCTGATGCTGGCCGGCGTGCGCGACATCCTGGTGGTGACGCGCCCTGAAGATCAGCGGGCCTTCGAAACGCTTCTGGGCGATGGATCGCGCTTCGGTGTTCGTTTCTCCTACACGATCCAGCCCGAGCCGAAGGGAATCGCCCAGGCGCTGACGCTCGGGGAAGACTTCATCGCCGGCCAAAGGGTCTGCCTGGTGTTGGGCGACAATCTGTTTTTCGGAACCGGCTTCACCGGAATGCTGCGCGAGGCGGCCAGTCGCGAGGACGGAGCCGTGGTGTTCGGCTATGAGGTCCGCGATCCGGAGCGCTTCGGCATCGTTGAGATGGATGGTGCCGGACGCGCCGTCTCGATTGAGGAAAAGCCCGAGAATCCGCGATCCAACCTGGCTGTGACGGGCCTGTACTTCTATGACGGCGACGCCTGCCGGATCGCGCGCGAGGTCCAGCCGTCCGCGCGCGGGGAAATCGAAATCACCTCCGTAAACCGCGCCTATCTGGAGGCAGGCAAGCTGGAGGTGATGCGGTTCGGCCGTGGCTTTGCCTGGCTGGACGCCGGCACTCACGACAGCCTGCTGGAAGCCAGTCACTTCGTCCAGACCATCGAGCACAACCAGGGCCTGAAGATCGCCTGCCTGGAAGAAATCGGCTGGCGCAACGGCTGGCTCAGCGATTCGGACCTGCGGCTGATCGCGGCCGACCACGGGGATGCGGCCTATGGTGACTATCTGGTCCGTTTGCTGGAGGAGACCTGAGCTCGATCAGTGCTTGTCGGTCTTGGCCGACAGCCAGTCCATGAGCGCCAGAAGGACGCCTGACACCACGAACGTCAGGTGGATCACCACGCCCCAGAAGGCCTCGTCCGGGTTCAGCTCATAGCCAGTCCGCCCAATGTTCATGAAGGTCTTCAGCAGCTGAATGCCGGAGATCGCCACGATCGAGGCGATCAGCTTCATCTTCAGGCCCGAGAAGTCGACGGTGCCCATCCACGGTGGCCGGTCTGTTTCACTTTCGTCGATGTCCAGCTTGGAGACGAAATTCTCGTAGCCTGAAAACAGCACGATCAGGAGCAGATTGCCGGCCAGCGACAGGTCCACCAGCGTCAGTACCGCCAGAATGCCGTCATTGGCGGTCATCGTGGCCGCGTCGAAGCTGAGGAACCGGGGGATATAGTAGATCAGCTCCCTGACGAAGATGACCAGTAGCAGGGCCAGGGCCACGACCAGCCCCAGATAGAAGGGGGCCATGAGCCAGCGTGACCGGAACAGGGCGCGTTCAAAGGCGGTTTCGATGGGCGGCTTGACCGACATGACTATCCCCTCAGTGTGGCCCCGAGTTTCTCGGCGGCGGCGACGATCCGCGAGGACAGGGCCTCGATCTCGGCTTCGGTCAGGGTGGCATCACGGGGTTGAATCGTGACCTCCAGGGCCAGCGACTTCTTGCCGTCCGGCACGCCTGCCCCCTGATAGACGTCGAAGACCCGGGCCTGGTCAATCAGCTGTCTGTCGGCACCCTGGACGGCGCGGACCAGGTCCCCGGCCGCCAGCGTCTGATCGACGACAAAGGCGAAGTCGCGCGACAGCGGCATCAGGGTCGAAAGCTCCAGCCGTGACCGGGCCTTGGTGGCCTTGGCCTTGGACTGGGGCAGGGCCTCAACGTCGATCTCGAAGGCCAGCATCGGGCCTTCGGCGTCGAGGGTTTTCAGAACACGAGGGTGCAGGGCCCCGAACTCGGCGATGACGGTCTTGGGGCCGAGCTGCAGGCGCGCGGATTGGCCCGGGTGCCACCAGGCGGCGGTCTGTCCCTGGACCAACTGGAGCGCTGCGGTGTTGACGCCCAGGATGTCCAGCAGGCGCATGATGTCGGACTTCATGGAGAACAGGTCGTCGCCCCGACCGCCATCCCAACGGCGTGCAGCGTGCGGGGCGATCAGGCCGGAGATCGCCGTGCGCTGATCGCCGGGCCGGTCACCGCGATAGACCGGGCCAATCTCGAACAAGGCAACATCGTCAAAGCCGCGATCGGCGTTGCGGGCCGCCGCCTGGATCAGATTGGGCAGGATCGACGGGCGCATACAGTCCAGATCCGACGCAATCGGATTGTCCAGAACCAGGCGTTGCGCGCCTCCGCCAAAGCATTCGGCGATGTCGCGACGGGTGAAGGACCAGGTGACAGCCTCGGCCCAGCCATAGGCAGCCAGCGTTCGCCGGGCCGCGCGCAGGCGCGCCTGGCGCGGGCTGAGGATCCCTGCCGGTGGTGAGCCGAGATCCGGCAGGGGCGTCGAGGGCAGATGATCAAAGCCGTTGATGCGGGCGACTTCTTCGACCAGATCGGCCGGGCCGTGGACGTCGCGTCGCCAGGTTGGCGGGGTGACCCGCCAAGGGTCATTGCCGTGCTCGACCGCAAAGCCGAGGGCGGTCAGAATCGTGGCGATGCGTACGCTGGGCAGACGCAGGCCGGTCAAGCGCTCGACCAGACTGGGGTCGAACTCAAATGCGGCGGGGGCGGCCGGCGGTTCACCTGCGACGGTGATCTCGGACGGCTCGCCGCCGCACAGATCCAGGATCAGGGCGGTCGCGATCTCGAGGCCGTCCACAGCGGAATGGGTGTCGATCCCGCGCGCGAAGCGATACTGGGCGTCCGAGGTGATGCCGAGCTGGCGCCCCGTCTGGGCCGTGACGATCGGGTCGAACCAGGCGCTCTCGACGAAGACGTCGGTGGTGGCGTCGTCACAGCCGGTCGATTCGCCGCCCATGACGCCGCCCAGGCCGATAGGACGTTCCCCTTGCGCATCGGCGATCACGCACATCCGTGGCCCGGGTGCATAGGTCTTGCCGTCGAGCGCGATCAGGCGTTCGGACTCGCCGGTGTCGGTGGCGACCTGGCCGCCGCGCACGACGATCTGGTCACCGACGAGCTTGGCTCGGTCATAGACGTGCAGCGGCCGGGCGCGATCGTAGGAAATCAGGTTGGTGATATCGACCAGGGCATTGATCGGGCGCAGGCCGATGGAGCGCAGTCGATCCTGCAGCCAGGCCGGGGACGGCCCATTCCTGACGCCCCGGATCAGACGTCCGGCAAACACCGGGCACAGCTGCGTCGCCTCCAGTTTCACCGAAATCGGGTTGGGGAAGAGTCCGGGAACCGGGGTTGCCGGATGAGGGATGAGCTGGCCCTGACCGGCGGCGTCCAGGTCGCGGGCGATGCCCAGCACCCCCAGCCAGTCGGGCCGGTTCGGCGTGACCTCGAAATCAATGACCGCCTCCAGGCCGAACACCTCGGCGGCCGGCGTCCCGACCGCCAGCGCGTCATCCAGATCCAGGATGCCGTCGGACTCGCCGTCCAGTTCCAGCTCCGCCGCCGAACACAACATTCCGTTAGAGACGACGCCGCGAACCGGCTTCTCGACCAGGGTGATCCCCAGCCCCGGCACATAGGCCCCGATCGGCGCATAGATGGTGACCAGACCGGCGCGCGCATTGGGGGCACCGCAGACGATCTCCTTCATCCCGTCGACCGTCTCGACCTGGCAGACCTGGAGCCGGTCGGCGTCAGGGTGGCGCTCGGCCGAGACGATGCGGGCGACGGTGAAGGGCCTGAGGCGTTCAGTCGGGTCGATGACGTCCTCGACCTCGAGGCCGGCCATGGTCATGGCGTCGGCGATCTCGGAGATCGTCCGGTCCGTCCTCAGATGTCGCCTGAGCCAGGAGAGAGTGAATTTCATGCGTCGTGTGCCGGAGACTTGCCGTCCGGATCGAGGATCTGGATCATCTGGTCGATAAAGGCGTCGGGCCCGGTGTAGCCCACGGCAAAGAAGGTGCAGCCGCGAAAGGCGCTGTCCTTGAAGGCGATCGCGCCGGTTACCCGGTTCTTGGCCATCGGCATGAGCAGCAAACTGCGCGGATCATCGCTGGAGACGCCGAGGTTGCAACTGTCCAGCTCGACCCCCGACAGGGCGAGCAGAACCGCCGGTCCCTCGATCACGCAGTTGGTGAAGGTCTTGTTGGAAATGACTGGCTGGTGGGTCGCCACGATGTTGGCGCGGAACACCTCAAACAGCGACACGGCGACACCTTCGAAGTGGTCGACGCTGTAGTCCTGGCATACCGGGGGGGAGAATCTCTGGGGAGGCGTCATGGTCTTGTCTCAGCTGAGGCCGGCGGCGGCGCTGGGGGCCTGAACGGCCGAGAATCCGAAGTGTTCGAGCCAACGCACATCGGCGTCAAACATCGGGCGAAGGTCGGGGATGCCGTATTTGAGCATGGCCAGTCGGTCCACTCCCATACCGAAGGCGAAGCCCTGCCATTCGTTCGGGTCCAGGCCGGCGGCGCTGAGGACATTGGGATGAACCATGCCGCAGCCGAGGATCTCCATCCAGCTGTCGCCCTGATTGAGCTTCAGCTCGCCGCCGGACCGGTCGCAGCGGATGTCCATCTCGGCGGACGGTTCGGTAAACGGGAAGTGGTGCGGGCGAAAGCGCGCGTCCACGCCGTCCAGCTCGAAATAGCGTGCGACGAAGGTTTCCAGGGTCCATTTCAGATGACCCATGTGGATGTCCCGGTCGATGACCAAGCCCTCGACCTGGTGGAACATGGGCGTGTGGGTGGCGTCCGAATCTTTTCGGAAGGTCCGGCCCGGCGCGATGATGCGGATCGGCGGCGTCTGTCCGCCCGCGATCCAGGGTGCCGCCGGCTTTTCATTGGTCTGGCGCATGGTGCGGATCTGGACCGGCGAAGTGTGGGTGCGCAGCACCATCCGCTCGCCCGTTTCGGGGTCCGGCTTGAGAAAGAAGGTGTCGTGCATCTCCCGCGCCGGATGGTCTGGTGGGAAGTTCAGGGCCGTGAAATTGTGAAAGTCGTCCTCGATGTCGGGCCCTTCGGCGACGGCGAAGCCCATTTCGGCGAAGATCGAGACGATCTCGTCCATGGCCTGCATGGTCGGATGGACCGAACCCTTGCGGCGCGGCGGTGGCGGCAGGCTGAGATCGACCGTTTCGGCGGCCAGTCGCGCGTCCAGCTCGTCGGACTCCAGTGCCGCCTTGCGGTCGGCCAGGGCCGTGGTCAGGCGATCGCGCAGGCCGTTCAACAGGGGCCCCTGCACCCGCCGTTCATCCGGTGGCAGGGCCCCCATGCCCTTGAGCAGGCCGGTGACCGAGCCGGACTTGCCCAGCGCGGCCACGCGCACCTCTTCCAGTGCCGCCGAGGTATCGGCAGCGGCGATGGCATGGGTCAGGTCGAGTTCGAGCTGGGTGAGATCGGACATGGCCCGGACCCTCTAGCGGGCCAGCGGCCTTTCGTCACCCACCCAGGCGCGGTTTGCGCGGGGATCAGTCCTCCAGAACGAAGGTGATCTTCATGTTGACGCGGTATTCGACGATGTTCCCGCCCGACACCACGACCTTCTGCTCCTGAATCCAGGCCCCGGCGACGTTGTTCAGGGTTTTGTCGGCGCGGGCGATGCCCTGCTTGATGGCGTCCTCGAAGCTGACGGTGGACGAGGCGGTGACTTCAGTGACCTTGGCGACGCTCATGGCGGCTCTCCCTTTGATTGAGGTTCCCCAACAAAGCGCAAGCGTGACCGTAGAGTTCCGTGCGCCGATGCAGATTCCTGTTCAGGAGGTCGGGGGCGGCCCTCAGCGACGTCGACGACCCATTGCGGCGTGTCTGGCTCGGGCTGGAAGGGCACGCCGTCGGTCAGAGCCCATCGGTGCAGCCACGAGACGCCATTGGCCCGGATCCAGGTGTCCGGGCGCTGATAGACCGGCTCCTTCATCGCCTCGGCCAGCGTCACGAAAGCATAGCCACGCGACAAGAGCAGGGTATGGATCGCCGGGTACCAATCCTGGTTCAGGCTGTTGGCGTGCAACAACAGCACCTGCGCCGGCTCGGTGCCGCCGTTCAGGTCGGCCGAGTAGGGTTCCATCACATCCAGCACCGCTGCCATGTGCGCGACGTAGGCCGCGCCGATCCGCTCCATCAGGGGCCGGTCGCCGTCCGCCTCGGCGTGGCGGTAGGCCTGGCCGAAGCGCCAGTCTTCGTTATCGATGGTGACCGGCGCGACCCGGTAACCGCGGGCGGCGATGCCGGCGTCGAGTGCCGCCCGCTTTTCGGGGGTTTCGCCCGTAAACAGATAAGGGTGCCGGAACCAGACCAGATCACGCCCGCGCGCCTGAAGCACGGAACGGGTGATGTCGTCGCCCCGATCTAGATCCTCCAGATAAGATTCGGGCGTCGCGCGGTGGATGTTGATGTGGCTGAAGGTGTGGTTGCCCAGCTCATAGCCGTCGTCGAGCCAGGCGTTCAGAATGCCGGGCAGGGCCTCAGCGCGGATGTCGTCGCACATCCGCCCCTCATTGACGAAGGCGGTGGCGCGGCTGTTCAGCGGGGCCAGCATATTGAGGAAGCGATCAGTCAGGGTCGTGATCGCCTGTGGATCGCACAGCGCCTCTGGCGTCGCCTGGAACGGCAGATCGTCAAAGGTGATCGCAACACGCCGGTCCCGGGCCGCTGCGGGTGCGGCCAACAGACCGGCGACGGCCACGATCAGGATCAGATTTCGCATGAGGCCCTCTTTCTGATCGGAATCCTAACCGGAACCGAAAACGAAAACCGCCCGCCCCGGAGGCCGGGACGGGCGGTTCGTTGTCGCAGGGCGCGGTCGCTTACTTGAGCGCGGCGGCGGCCTTGTCGGCGATGGCCTTGAAGGCGGCGCTGTCGGCGGCGACGGCGGCCAGAACCTTGCGGTCCATCTCGATGCCGGCCTTGTTCAGGCCGTTGATGAACTGCGAATAGGTCATGCCGTGCTCACGGGCGGCGGCATTGATGCGCTGGATCCACAGGGCGCGGAAATTGCGCTTCTTGTTGCGGCGGTCGCGGTAGGCGTACTGACCGGCGCGGTCAACGGCGGCCTTGGCGGCGCGGATGGTGTTCTTGCGGCGGCCGTAAAAGCCCTTGGCCTGCTCCAGAACTTTCTTGTGACGGGCGTGGGACGTAACGCCCCGGGTGACGCGAGCCATTTTTCTCTATTCCTTCAAACTGATGTCAGATCCGAATGCCGCGCTCACGCGTACGGCATATAGGACTTGATCTTCTTGGTATCGGCGTCAGCCATCACTTCCGTGCCGCGGTTCTGGCGGATGTACTTGGAATTGTGGCTGATCAGGCGGTGACGCTTGCCGGCGACGCCGGCCTTCACCTTGCCCGAGGCGGTCAGTTTGAAGCGCTTCTTGGCGCCCGATTTGGTCTTCAGTTTATATCCAGACATTTCCCTATGCAGGCCAATGGCCTGTCCTTACTTGGAGACAAGAGCCGCCCAGGCATGTCTAGGGCCCGGCGGCTCGGAAGCCGGCGCTGATACGCGAAGGGGAGACGAAAGGCAAGCCGAGTCTAGGATTCAATCTGGACAGGCGGGGCCTGAACGCGCCGGAAGACGCGGCCGGCATTCAGGGCCATGATGGCCGCGGGGATGGCGAACAACGCGCCCACCAGGAAGGGCCAGTTCGGCCCCATCGCCGAATAGATGACACCAGCGACGATCGGCCCGAGAATCCGCGCGATCGAACCCGAGGCCATGTTCAGGCCCAGCATCTGGCCCTGGCGGTCAGGATCGACCGATCGGGAGATCAGGGCCGAGACGTTCGGCATGGTCAGCGACATCCCGAAGGCCGTGAAGGCGGTGATGACCGGCACCAGCCAGTCGTGACCGGGGAAAAGGCGGGCCGCCACCACCTGGACCACCAGACTGAGCCCGAAAAGGACCGCGCCGAAGGCCAGGACATTGGCCTCTCCGAAGCGCCGGGCCAGACGGCCGGTCAGGAAGGCCTGGCTGATGACCGAGACGACACCTACGGCCATGAAGTTCAGACCGACTTCGCGTGCGTGCCAGTCCCATGCCTGATCGGCCCACAGGGCGAAGGTCGATTCCATACCGGCAAAGCCGGCCATGAAAATCAGGGTCACCACGAGCACCCGGCTGACGACGGGGTTTTCCAGCGCCGCCCTTAGCCCGGAGAGGAACGGCTCGCGCGGGGCGGCCGGATCGGCCTTGGCTCGGCTCTCTTTCAGGAAGACGACGACGCCGACCGCAGCGACCGCAGCCATGATCGCGGCCAGATAGATCGGTGCGAGGAAGCCTTGTGGTCCGGCCGCTTCATCAACCAGCAGGCCACCGAGGCCCGGTCCGACGATGAATCCAAGGCCGAAGGCGGCTCCAATCATACCCATGCGTCCGGCCCGCTGCTCCGGCGGTGTGACGTCGGCGACATAGCCCTGGACGGTCGAGATGTTGCCTGCGCCCAGGCCGGTGAACAGGCGCACCGCGATGGCGGTCCAGATGTCGGGGACGAAGGCCAGCATCAGATAGCCGGCGGCATTGGCAATCAGGGTGATCAGGAGGACCGGCTTGCGCCCGATCCTGTCCGACAGCCGACCCCAGAAGGGTTCGGCGAAGAATTGCCCCAGCGAATAGGCCGCGAACAGCAGGGTGACCTGCCAGGGTTCCGCACCCAGGCTGGTTCCAAAGAACGGCAGCAACGGCACGATCAGGCCGAATCCGACCAGGTTGATGAAGACGACGGCGAACAGGACCACCAGGGCGGACAGATTCGAGCGTGGGGCGGCGGCGGGTTCGGTCATGGCGGCTCCATAGACCGGCACAGGCGTCAGGGCGAGCCTTCCGTTTGCGCGGGGCTGGAGGCGCGGTCTAGGCTCGCGAATCGGGGGTCTGGGAACATGATGGCACCGGCAAAAATCAGCCTCAGACGGTGGGTCTTCCAGCACCTGGATCCGTCCGCGCGGCCCGATGGTCTGTCGCTCGCCAACAAGGTGTTGACCGTCGCCATCATCATTTCGGTCGCATCGGCCATTCTGGAGACCGAAGCCTCTCTGGCGGTACGGTTCGCCCGGGCCTTTGCGGTGTCGGAAGTGGTGTTCACGGCCCTGTTCCTGGCCGAATATCTGCTGAGGATCTGGATCGCGCCGGAAGATCCCCGCTACGCGCACCCGCTCACCGGGCGGTTGAGGTGGATGCTGACGCCGACGGCGATCATCGACATCGTGGCGCTGATTCCGGCCCTGGTCTTCGTGGGGGCGGGCCCCGTCTATATCCTCAGGCTTTTCCGACTGGCGCGGATTCTGCGGATCGCAAAGCTCGGCCGGATGTCATCGGCGATCTCGCTGATGGGCGACGCCATTGCCGAGCGGCGCTTTGAGCTGCTGTTGTCCCTGGCGGTCGCCGTGGTTCTGCTCGTGCTGTCATCGACGGCGATGTATCTGATCGAGGGGCCGATCAACCCGGAGGCCTTTGGTTCCATCCCGCGCGCCATGTGGTGGTCGATCGTGACCCTGACCACGATCGGATATGGCGATGTCTTTCCGGTGACCCTGGGTGGGCGCCTGGTGGCAGGGGTGACGGCCCTGTGCGGTATCGGCCTGATCGCGGCCCCCACGGGGATATTGTCGGCGGCCTTCTCTGATGCGCTGGCCCGTCGGCGTGCGCTCCGTCAGGACCATTGCGACGAATGATCTAGCTACAGAGCGGCGTATGCGACCCGTCCAGGTGCAGGTGGTCGCGGTGCGCTGAGTTGTACTCAGGACCGAGCACCGTGCCGAAGACGCTGCAGGCTTCGGATCGGATCCGACGCAGAAACCGGCCCTCGGGCGCGGTGGCGTCGGCCACAGGCGGCCCAAAAAGGGGCGGCAGTTGTCCACTGGCTTCGCGTTCCAGCCGCGCGGCCCGCGAGTCCGAGCGGATCGGACCCCAGTCGTCGGCCACGGTGATGCGGCGGCCGTCTTGCAGAACGATGGCCGGGATATCCAGGGCATTGCCGCTGGCGTGTTCACTCGGCCGCTCCGACGGATTGGTTGAGCCGTTGACGCGTCGGCACGCATAGCTTCCGGCCTCGACGCCGGCCACGGGTGATCCCAGGATCTCCTCAGCGGCTGGACGCAGGGTCTGGCGTTCCCAGATGACGTAGCGGATCGCCAGCGGACACCGCATGACCAGACCTTCGGGTCGCAAGGGAGTCAGGGCCCCGCCGGTCAGGCGTACGGCACCCTGGATGACGCAGAAGCCGCCATCATCGATGTCGGCCGCGCGCTCGACCTCGACACCCGCGTCTCTCAGCGCCTGCATACAGCGATCCGTTTCGGCGTCGATGCGGGACCGGTCGGTGGTCCGGTAGGGCAGTTCCAGATCGGCGATCTTGGCGGCTGTCGTGACGCCGACCGGACGATCCAGGTCCAGGCGGGTCCAGGGCAGATGCTCAGGTGGTGCCCAGCCGTTCAGCACCGCCAGAGCGAAGGCCCCGACGATCGCAGCCTGCCAGAGCTGGACCCAGAGATCGGCCAGGATGTGCCGCTTGCCCGATTGTTGGGGGGCGTCCTTCATCGTGATCCTAAACGCCCTGACCCCCCTTCGGGGTCCCGACTACTCAGACAGGGAACCGTTCGATCAGGGCCTGCGTCAATCCGTCGATTGCAGGCTGAGCGGGGTCTGAGGCGTTTGCGACACAGATCAGGCCCACGCTGCGCGACGGGGCGACGACGCCCCGCGCCAGCCACAGGGTGTTGGAGCCGTCATGCGCCAGGGCGGGACCGCCGCCTGTCCAGCCGGGGCCCGATACGACACCCCAGCCCAGGGCATAGGCCTGCCCCTCGCCGGTGAGCGGCTGGGTCAGATGCCTCAGGCTATCGGCCGACAGCCAGCCGCTGCCCTGGGTCAGAAAGACCCGCAGGAAGCGGGCGTAGTCTGCCATGGTGGCGTGAACCGTGCCCGCCGGCCCGAGCGCGGGCGGATTGTCCGACCCGACGGCGGATGGGTCCATGGGTCGCATCGCGGAACCCTGGTGGCCCCACGCATTGTCTCCGAGCGGTCCTCCGAAGCCGGCTGAGTCCATGCCCAGAGGCTCGAATACCTCGCGGCGCATCGAGGCTTCCCAGGATTCGCCGGTGATCCGCTCGAGGGCGGCCCCGGCGATGATGAAGCCGGCATTGGAATAGGAAAAGGTGCCGACGGGTCCCGGCGGCGGCGAGCTCAGGACCGTTTGGGCCAATCCTGTCCTGAGCGCAGCCAGGTCGTCTCCAGTCCAGGCCCGGATCATCCAGGCCGGCATGAACCGGGCGTCCAGAATACCGGCGCGATGCCCGAACAGGTGTTCGATGTGGATCTCGTTCCAGGCCGAATCGACGGGCAGATCCGGGAACAGGTCGGCCAGCCGTGCGCCCCAGCGGGTGCGGCCCTGCTCGACCAGTCGTGCATAGAGGGCGGCGGTCATGGCCTTGGTATTGGAACCCAGGTGCCAGCGGTCGTCGATCGTGACGGCGACTTCGTGTCCCGCGCGACGCGCGCCTGTGGCACCGATCCAGGCCAGCCCCTCGGCGGTGACAATGGCACCGCCCAGGGCCGGGATGCCGACTTCAGATCTGAGCCGATCCAGCCGGACCTGAAGCGAGCGGCTGGCGGTGGGAGCCGAGGGCTCGCCGGCCGTCGTGCGTCCGGCCCACGCCCCGCCGACAAGACCGGCACCGGCGCCGAGAAGGGTTCTGCGGTTCATGCCCCTAGCCTGGGGTGCAACCGGTCCGCTCGCAAATGAACAAAAATAAAGGCCGGCGTTGCCGCCGGCCTTCTAAACCTTCTCGCTCCGAAGCGGGATCAGGCGGCGGCGTTTTCCGCCTGCTTGGCCTTGATCTGGCGCTTCAGCTTCTGTGCCTTGGGCGACAGCTTGTCGTCAGACGCCTTGACGATGAAGGCATCCAGACCACCCTTGAAATCCAGGGTGCGCAGCGCAGCGTTCGAAATACGCAGGCGCTCCGAGCGGCCCAGGGCCTCCGAATGCAGCGCCACCGACTTCAGCGACGGCAGGAAGCGGCGCTTGGTCTTGACGTTCGAGTGGCTCACGCTGTGGCCCGTCATGGGACCGATGCCGGTCAGTTCGCAGCGGCGCGACATCTCGGAAATCCTTGTCAGAGTTGGCACCCCGGCCGAAACCGGAACGCGGAAATGGGAACGCGCGGGAAACCGACCCGCGCGAGAGGCGGGCATATAGACGGGATGACCCTTGTGCGTCAAGGCGGTGGAGTCAGGTTCCGACCCATTCAGGCCGCATTCAGCAGGCCCTATATAGTCAGCAGTCGTCGCCTCTAGCATAGTCAGCCATGTCTCGTCGTATTCTCATCGCTGCGGCCATCGCCGCCCCCCTGCTGGGCCTGTCGGCCACCGTGCCTCATGCCCAGAGCACCCAGACCATCCTGCCGGGCTATTGGGAGTACACCAGCCAGATCCGGTTTGGTGTGTCCTCCAGCGACACCGAGAATCGCTGCGTCCGCCAGAACGAGATCAATCGGTTCTTCAATGGACCGTCCAACCGGCATTACACCTGCGACTATCCCACGCGCGTCGTGAACAACGGTCGGATGCGCTTTGAGGGGACTTGCCGGGATCGACGCGGCCGGACCGTCGGCGTGGTCGCCGCCGGTACCTATTCGCCGACCGAGTTCCAGATGCAGGCCGAGCTCGACACGCGGCTACTGGGGATTACGGTGCGCCCGACCGGCACGATTCGCGCCCGGCGCCTGTCGGCCACCTGCCCGGCCTAGGCGCGCTTCGCCTCAATCACGTCCCAGAGCATGGCGGCGGCATCGGTTCCACCGAAGCGTTTGAGCTGCTGTGCACCCGTGGGCGAGGTCACATTGATCTCGGTGAGATAGCCGCCGATCACATCGATGCCGACGAACAGCAGACCGCGGCGACGCAGTTCGGGGCCCAGGATTGTGCAGATTTCGCGATCCCGGTCGGACAACTCGACGGGCTCCGCCCGGCCCCCGACGGCCAGGTTCGATCGGATGTGGCCCTTGGGCGGCACGCGATTGATGGCACCGGCCACCTCGCCATCGACCAGGATGATGCGTTTGTCGCCTTCGGACACGGCTGGAATGAAGGCCTGCATGACCAGCGGGTCGCGATTGATCGCCGCAAAGGTCTCGACCATCGAAGCCAGGTTGCGGTCGTCGGCTGTCAGACGCATGACCCCGGCCCCGGCGGCCCCATGCAGGGGTTTGAGCACCACATCGCCATGACGACGATGGAAGTCGGCCAGAACCTCGGCATCGCCAGAGATGATGGTCGGCGGCTGCAGCCCCTTGAAGTGGGTAGCGAACAACTTCTCCGGCGCATTCCTGACCTCGGCAGGGTCATTGACCACCAGCACCCGCGGATGGACCGTCTCCAAAAGATAGGTGGCGGTGACATAGGCCATATCGAACGGAGGATCCTGCCGCATCAGGACGACACCGAAGTGATCCACCATCTTCAGGGTCTGGGCCTCACCCAGAGTGTAGTGATCGCCCTTGGCCGCCCGAAAGGTCAGGGGCCGGGCCCGAACGAACAGCTCGCCGTCTTCCAGCGCCAGATTCTGCGGGCCGTGGAACCACAGCCTGTGTCCGCGAGACTGGGCCTCGAGGGCCAGCATGAAAGTGGTGTCCGCCTCTATGTTGACGGTGTGCACGGGGTCCATCTGGACAGCGACATTGAGCATGATGGCTATCTGGGCCGAGACGGCGCGGCGCGCAACCGCGGCGCATCGAAGAGGGGCTCACCCGGCGTCGAGATTCCGATAGTGGCGTGGCCACTGCAGCGGCACGACGGACATGACGTCGAGGCGCAGATCCAGGCCCTGCAGGCTGCGCCGGCCCCGAACCAGAAATTGCCCGGCACTGAGCAGTCGCCGGCGCTGATCGGGCCCCAGCGCCTCAAGTGCCGCGTCATGCGACGACCGCTGCTTGACCTCGACCAGGGCCAGCACGGACCCCTTGCGCGCCAGAATATCGATTTCGCCTCCGGCCGCCTTCAGCCGGAAACCCAGGATCTGATAGCCCTTGAGAAGCAGCCAGGCCGCTGCCAGCCATTCTGCGGTGTGCCCGCGTCGGCGGGCCTGGCGACCCAGCCTGCGACGCCAGGCCCGGGCCGGCGGGGTCATTGCCCGCCTTTCATGGCGATGGCCCGGCGATACAGATCGCGGCGGTTCAGACCGAGCTGACGCGCGACTTCTGAGGCGGCATCGGCCGGACTTAGCCGGTCCAGCGCCTGACGCAGGGCCGCGTCGGCGTCGTCGGCGCTGGCGACTTCGGCGCGGCCGGGTCCGATCACCACGACGATCTCGCCCTTGGGGGCGTCCAGCCGTGGATCGTTCGCCAGATCTTCCAACGGCCCACGCACACTCTGTTCGTGCAGCTTGGTCAGCTCACGACAGACCGCGGCAGGACGGTCGCCTCCGAAAACCTGTGCCATGTCGGCCAGTGAGGCCTTCAGGCGCGGGCCGGTTTCGAAAAGGACGAGTGTGGCCGGTGTCGCCGCCAGTTCCGCCAGTCGCGTGCGTCGGGCTCCGGCCTTGGGCGGCAGGAAGCCGGTGAACAGGAAGCGTTCGGTCGGCAGGCCCGCGATCGACAGGGCGGCCAGCACACTGGACGCGCCGGGGATCGGGTGGACAGGAAATCCTGCTTCGGCGGCGGCGCGGGCCAGCGACTGGCCAGGGTCGGAAATCAGGGGCGTTCCAGCATCCGACGCCTGGGCGATGACCCGGCCCTCAGCCAGGGCTTCAAGCACTCGGCCCTCGACCGTCGCGGCGACGTGCTCGTCATATCGGGCGAGCTTTGCGCGCAGGCCATAGGCATTCAGCAGACGGGCTGTGACGCGCGTGTCCTCCGCCAGAACCAGGTCTGCGGCCTCCAGCACGTCCAGCGCCCGCAGAGTGATGTCGCGCAGGTTCCCGATCGGGGTGGCGACCAGATACAGCCCCGGCGAGACGGGTTTGGGCGGCGGCGCGGTAAAGGCCATGCCTCCCTATAGCGGGTGCCCGACCGCCCTGACGATAGCTGATCGACGCTTGGCCGGCGCGCCGAACGCCCCATTTGCCATCTTCAGGCTCAAGGGAGGACGACATGGGAATGCCGGTTGAGGTCAAGGCTACCTGTCCGGTTGACGGGACTCACTTCACCTATGTCAGCACATCCAGCTATTCGATCTTCGGGCGGGCGCTGGATGGCTGGCCCAGGGGCTCCTGGATGTTTCCGCTGGCCTTGCCGGAATGCCCCCAATGCCGGATTGCCGCAGTCTTTGGCGCACTGACACCTGAGGAGGCCCGGCGCGCCCGGACTCTGGTCGAGAGCGAGGCCTGGCGGGTCGCCGCTGACGACACCTCCTACTGGCGCCTGAATCTGGCGGAGGCGGCCCTCGGACGCACCAACGCCTGGACACGGGTGGATCGTCTGCTGAGCGCGACCTGGCAGACCTATGGCGATCGTGCGCGCTACGCGCGCTATGTCCGCGCGCTGTCAGAGGCGCTCGATGCGGATAGCGACCCTCTCCGGGCCGAGAATGCGGAGGCCTGGGCGGTCTTTCAGACCTTTGTGGCCAATGCCGAGCGTCAAGCCGGGGACTTCAAGGGGGCGGCAGCTCGGCTGGATCGCCTGGAAGCTACGGGGCTGCGTCCGGAGGGGGTGCCCGAGCTCATCGCCCGGACCCGTCAGTTGATCGCCGATGGCAACCGGCAGCGGGCTGACTTGGACCGCCACGACTAGACCAGCAACGCCCGCACCACGGAATCCAGAACCTTGCGGCCGCGTGGCGTGGCGGCGAGGCGACCGCGTTCGGCGGTCAAGAACCCATCGCTGGACAGGTCCGTGATCCGGGCGTCCAGGTCGAGCGCTGCAATATCCCGAAGTGCGACGCCCTCGGTCGTTCGCAGGCCCAGCATGAGGCGCTCTTCGGCGGCCTCCACGGGTGACAGGGTGTCCGTCTCGGCCCAGCCGGTGCCGGTCGCTTCGACCGCCGCAAGGTAATCCGCCACCCGCCGGTGGGTGACGGTGGCCGTTCGCGCTCCAGCGAGCGTCAGCCGGCCATGGGCACCGGGTCCGATTCCAACGTAGTCCATACCTCGCCAGACATTCAGATTATGCGCGGATTGCGCCCCTGGACCGCGGGCATGGTTAGACACCTCATAGGCCTCGAACCCGGCCCCGTTCAGGATCGTCTGGGTCTGGTCGAAGAGGTCTTCCTGGATGTCTTCGTCGGGCGGAACCAGGGTGCCACGACCGTAGGCCCGGCCGAAGGCCGTCCCGGCTTCGATCGTCAGTTGATACGGTGAAATGTGTTCCGGCCCGAGCGCGATGACGGCTTCCAGCTCGGTGCGCCAGGCTTCGGCGCTCTGGTCGGGACGCGCATAGATCATATCGACGGATACCCGTCCGAAGGTCGCCTGCGCCGCCTCGATGGCGCGCCGCGCCTCATCGGCGGAATGGTCGCGGCCCAGGAATCTGAGGGCCGTGTCGTCCAGAGACTGGACTCCCAGCGAGAGGCGATTGATCCCGGCCTCGGCGAAGGCGCGGTAGCGTGCGGTCTCTGCGTCGGTCGGATTGGCTTCCAGGGTGATCTCGACAGTATCGCCTGTCGGAAACAGATGGCGGGCCAGCTCGATCAGCCGGGCAGCGGCGGCGGGCTCCATCAGCGACGGCGTGCCGCCGCCGAAGAAGATCGAAGCCAGTCGGCGTGGACCCAGGGACTCGGTCTGGTGCTTCAGGTCAGCCAGCATGGCCTGCACCAGTTGCGCCTGCTCGACTGCTCGTCCCCGATCCCGATAGACGTTGAAATCGCAATACGGACAGATCCGCGCGCAATACGGCCAGTGCAGATAGACGGCGAGGGCGGCCGGCTCAGTCAATCAAGGCGGCCCGCAGCTGGGCGAAGGCGCGGGTGCGGTGGCTGATGGCCTCCTTGGCGAGCGGGTCCATCTCGCCGAACGTCTCCCGGCCGCCCCGGGGCACAAAGATCGGATCATAGCCGAAGCCTCGGGTGCCGCGAGGCGGGAACACCAGGTCGCCCTCGACGATGCCTTCCACGGCGAAGGCCGAGCCGTCGGGCCAGGCCACGGCCAGGGCACAGGTAAAGAAGGCCGAGCGATCCGTCGCGCCCGCCAGCTCCTGTTCGACCCGGGCCATGGCGACGCTGAAGTCCTTGGTCGGACCGGCCCAGCGGGCGGAATAGATGCCCGGCTGGCCGGCCAGGGAGCGCACCGACAGGCCGGAATCGTCGGCCAGGGCCGGCTGGCCACTGGTCAGGGCCGCATGGCGAGCCTTCAGCACGGCATTGCCGATGAAGGTCGATTCCGTCTCCTCGGGCTCGGGCACGCCGGCCTGGTCCGCACTCAGAACCTCGAAATCGCCGCCGAGAAGGGCGGCGATCTCGCGTGCCTTGCCGGGATTATGGGTCGCCACCACCAGGCGCGACCCCTTTGTCAGTCTGGGTTTCATGTCCGCGCCTTACAGACGATTCATCCATTGCGAAAGTTTAATATCGAAAAACGATAATGTTCTTGCCCGTTTTTCGATAAGGCCATATTGATAAACGGCAAGAACGGAGCCGAGGCGTTCTTGCGGTCCCCACGACCTTCCCCCTCTCGGCGCAAACTGGAGCCTCGGCTCAAGACACCGGAGACTGACAATGCAAACCATGAATGCGTCCATCTGGATCGAGAAAATCGGCATGACCCTGGTCAACGCTGTCATGCTGGCGGGTCTGCCGCTGGCCTTGCTCGCCTCCCTGATCCAGAGCATCTGAGCCTGGGCATTGCGACAAGACGCCGGTCTTCGCCTATATGCCGTGCGCACCCGGCCCGGTTTCCGGGCGGGTGCCGCCGGACGGGGCAAGACGGGCCAGGGAGGGGTGTAACGTGGTACGAGCGCTTGGACCTGGATCCATCTCCAGCCTGCTGAAGATCGCACTGGATGTCGCCTACTGGGTGCTGTGGTTGCTGGTGGCGGTCGTGATCGGCGGCTTCATCTTCAGCTTCTTCATTCCGCTGGACCGGTTCGACGTGACCCTGGACAGCTCGTCAGGCCCGATCGACGCTCCCCTGACCCGCGAGCTCCTGGCCTATGTGCTGGTCTTTGCCATTGGCTATCTGCTGGCCTTCCTTTTCATTCTTCATCGACTGCGGTGGGTGTTTCGGACCTTGGCGGCCGGGGATCCGTTCGATCTGGAAAATGTTCGACGACTTCGCCACATCGTCTTCGCCCTGGCGGGGGTGATCGGAATGCAGATCGCATTTGGACCGCTGCTGTCACTGATCTATCCGCAGTCCGACGTCATGCTGGATCCGGGCGACCTGGTGGTGCCGGTTTTCTCGGTCCTGACGATCTTCGTCCTGTCCGAGGTTGTTCGTGAGGGCGCGCGTCTGCGTCACGAGCAGGAGTTGACGATCTGATGGCCATTCGCGTGAACCTGGACCGGATGCTGCTGGAGCGGCGGATGTCGCTGACCGAGCTGGCCGACCGTGTCGGTGTGACCCTGGCCAACCTGTCAATTCTCAAGACCGGCAAGGCGCGCGCTGTGCGTTTCACAACGCTGGATGCGCTCTGTCGCGAGCTGGACTGCCAGCCCGGCGACCTGATTTCCTTTGAGCCCGGCCCGCTCGGGGTGGCCGATGATGATGATCGGGATGCGGCCTGAGCATGGGCCGGCGCCCGCTGACCCGCGAGGACCGCCGGCTGTGGAGCCGGGTCGAACGGACGCTGGACAAGGCCAGGGCGCGGCGTGCCGAAGCGGAGCCGCAGCCTGAGCCCGCGCCGCAGGCACCACCGCGTTTCATCAAGCCGGCCAAGCTGGCCAAGCCGGTCGTCCAGTCGCCACCGCCGCCGGCTCGTCCGACTGCTCATGCGGCCCCGCATGAGCTGGAGCCGCGCCGTCAGCGGCGGCTGGCGCGGGAGCGCGACCCGATCGAGGCCCGCATCGACCTGCATGGCCTGTCGCGGTTTCAGGCCCAGGACGCCCTGACATCCTTTTTGCTGACGGCCCAGGCGCGCGGCTTTCGGGCTGTGCTGGTGGTCACGGGCAAAGGCTCACGCGGGACGCCGGGCGTGATCCGCGCCTCGGTGGCCGACTGGATCGCGCATCCGCCGCTGAGGCTGATCGTCTCGGGCGTGTCGAGCGCCCATCGCCGGCACGGCGGCGAAGGCGCGCTCTACATCACCTTGCGTCGGTCGGGCTGAAACCAAGAAAAAAGGGTCGCCGAAGCGACCCTTTTCATGTCTGGCTGCAGGCCGACCTAGCCGGTCGGGAATCCCCGCGTGCGCAGCAGAGCTGTCACGTCCGGGTTGCGGCCTCGGAACTGGCGATAGGCCTCGGCCCGGTCGGTGGTGTTACCCGGGGCCAGGATGATCTCCTTGAAGCGGCGCGCGGTCTCCGGATCGAACGGATCGCCGGCCTCCATGAAGGCTGCCCAGGTGTCAGCGTCCATCACCTCAGACCACAGATAGCTGTAGTAGCCGGCCGAATAGGCGTCGGACGTGAACAGGTGATTGAACTGGGGCAGGCGGTGCCGCATGACGATCTCGCGCGGCATCCCGATACGGTCCAGGCTCTCACGCTCGAAGGCGTTCGGGTCGGTCACGGCGGTGGCGCGATTGTGCAGATCCATGTCGACCAGGGCCGACGACAGATAGCTGACCGTCGCATAGCCCTCGGCGAAGGTCGAAGAGGCCTCGATCTTGTCCAGCAGCGCCTGGGGCATGGCCTCGCCGGTGGCGTGGTGACGGGCGAACTGATCCAGGATCGGCTGGGTCAGGACCCACTTCTCATGGACCTGGGACGGATATTCCACGAAGTCGCGCGGCACGCCGCCCAGGCTGGGATAGCTGACGTTCGACAACAGGTAATGGATGGCGTGGCCGAACTCGTGGAACAGGGTCTGGGTGTCGTCCAGTGAGATCAACAGCGGCTCGCCGGCCGGGGCCTTGATGAAGTTGTTGTTGTTCGAGGCCAGGACGTTGGTTTCGTGGCCGTCCAGGTTGGAGTGGCCGCGATAGGTCGTCATCCAGGCACCCGAACGCTTGCCGGAGCGGGCGAAGTCGTCCGAATAGAAGACGCCGATGTGCCGGCCGGTGTCGCGATCGGTGACTTCGAAGGTCTTCACATCCGGGTTGAAGACCGGGATGGTTCCGTCCGGGATCGGGGTGAAGACCATGCCGTACAGGCGCTCGGCCATGTAGAACATCCCGCGCTTCATCGCGGTCAGTTCGAAGTAGGGCTTCAGGTCGTTCTGATCGAGGTCGTAGCGGGCTTTGCGGACCTTTTCGAGGTAGTACAGATAGTCCCACGGCTCGATGTCGTGGCCGGCAACTTCGCGCATCTCCGCGACCTCTTCGCCGACGCGGGCGACGGCCGGCGGCCAGACGCGCATCATCAGGTCCATCGCGGCCTGGGGCGTTCCGGCCATAGTGTCCTGCATCCGCCAATGGGCGTGGGTCTCGTAGCCCAGCAGACGGGCGCGCTGGGCCCGCAGGTCCAGGATCTCGGCGATGGTGGCGTTGGTGTCGTTGGCGTCGCCGTTGTCACCGCGATTGACGAACTTGCGCCAGATCACCTCGCGCTTGGCCCGGTCGTCGGCGAAGGTCAGGAACGGATCGACCGCCGAGCGGGTGTTGGCGATGACCCAGCCGTCCATCTCGCGGCTGCGCGCGGCGTCGGCGGCGGCGGACTTGTTGGAATCCGGCAGGCCGGCGACCTCGGCCTCAGCGGTGAATTGGGTGAACAGCTGCTCGTCGGCGACGACCTTCTGCTGGAAGCTGGTGAAGGCGTTCGACAAGGCCTGGTTGATGCGGCCCAGCTCTTCCTTGCCGGCAGCGTCGAGCGCGGCGCCGTTGCGGACCAGGCGCTGATAGGCGCGCTCGGTCAGACGGGCCTGAGGTGCAGTCAGGCCGGCGGCGGCGGCGGTTTCATGAACGTGACGAATGCGCTGGAACAGGGCGTCGTTAAAGGTGATCTCATCACTGGCGGCCGCCAGGATCGGCGACATCTCGCGGTTCAGCGCCTGCCATTCCGGCGTGCCGATATTGCCGGCCATGACACCGAAGATCGACCCGGCGCGGTCCAGATGCTCCCCCGAGCGCTCAAGCGCCAGCAGGGTGTTGTCGAAGGTCGCCGGCTCGGAATTGCCGACAATTGCGGCGACTTCGGCGCGCTGGACGTCGATGCCGCGATTGAGCGCATCACGCAACAGATCGACCGTCACCTGATCCCATGGCGGGACACCCTGATAGGGGCCGGACCACGGGTCGGCTAGGACGTTGCCAACCAGGACCGGGCCTGGGGTCGGGGCCGGACCGCCCGGTGCCGCCGTGCTGGCGCAGCCGGTGGCGGTCACGGCGAGCACGCCGGCGCTGGTGATGATCATCTGACGTCTGTTCATGGAGCATCCTCTCTTCGCGGCCACACGCTCATCCGGCGCGCTGTTCAGGCCTGTTCAATGCCCAGCCTAGCGGGATGATCCGGGCGCGTCATCTGTATGGCCCGTAATGTTGCAACAGCGCTTGCCACACGGCGCGATGCCGACCCCTCCCCTTGAAGGCCAAACCCGGCTATTAGGCCGCGCCATGGCAATAGGCGTTTTCGATTCCGGGGTCGGCGGGCTGACGGTGCACCGCAAGCTGGTGGACCGCTTCCCTGAGGCAGACTTCGTCTATCTGGCGGACCAGGCCCATGCACCCTACGGCGGGCTGGGTGGCGAGGACATCGTCAGCCTGACCCAGGCTGGCTGCCAGCGCCTGTTTGAGGCCGGGGCTGATGTGGCCGTTCTGGCCTGCAACACGGCCTCGGCGATTGCGTTGCGCCGTCTGCAACAGGTCTGGTTGCCACAGTATCGGCGCGAGACCGGTCGAAACCTGAACGCTCTGGGCATCATCGTTCCCACCATCGAGGCGGCGACAGGCCGGTCGTGGGAGCATCAGGCGTCCCCAGGCGACGGCAAGATCGAGAAGCTGGAAATCCTGGGCGTCTTCTGCACCGCAGCTACGGCCATGAGTCAGGTCTATGAAATCGAGATCCAGAAGCGGCGCGAAGATCTGGCGGCCTTCTCCGAGCCGTGCCCAGGCTTGGCCGGACTGATCGAGCTGGGTGCGCCGGTGGAAGAACTCAGGATTGTCGTCGCCGATCATGTCGACGCCCTGCGTCGGCGCATTGGCCGCCACCCCGACAAGGCCATTCTGGGCTGCACCCACTACGAGATCGTTGCGCCGCTCTTCGCCGAGGCCCTTCCCGAGGGTACGCCCCTGATCCATCAGCCCTCGGCGACGGCCGATGCGCTGGATCGCTATTTTGAACGACACCCGGACTATGATCTGGGCCGATCGGCCCAGCGGCTATTCCTGACCACCGGGACGCCCGGCCGGCAATCGGACCTGGTGGCCCAGTTCTGGGGTGAGCCGCTGAGTTTCGAGGCGGCTTGAACCGGTCCATCGACTGTGGCCATCGTGGCGACTGGATCGGAGAACCACATGAAACTCATCGGATGGGTCGCCGGCCTGGTGCTGGCAGGGGCCGCCACCACCGCCTCAGCCGAGGTCGTTGCCACCAGCGCCACCGGGTTCCAGCTGAGATCGGTGGCGGTGCTGGAGGAGGCCCAGGCGCATGAGGCATGGACCGGCCTGAGCCGGTGGGGTGAATGGTGGAGCTCTGACCACACCTATTCTGGCGACGCGGCGCATCTGACCCTGTCGATGGAGGCGGGTGGGTGCCTGTGCGAGGTCTGGCCGGGAGGGCGAATCGAGCACGGGCGCGTGCTGCTGTCGTGGCCGGCCCAGGGGATGCTGAGGCTGAATGCGCCGTTCGGGCCGCTGCAGGCGCAGCCGGTCACGGCCATCCTGACCTATACGATCCAGGCGCGCGACGAGGGCGGGGTCGAGGTGATCCAGACCCTGGCAGTCGGCGGCGGCGACGAGACGACGGCGGCCCTGGCCGAGGGCGTGGACTTCGTGATGAGCCAGGGTCTGGCCCGATATGAGCGGTTCGTGGAGACGGGCGCGGCGGATTGACGGCGCGCAGGTCGACGAATTTTCGCCCTCGCAGGCGACAATTCTGCATTCGACTTTTGCCTCGTGCGCCCGAGGTGCCTATGTGTCACGCGCCCTTTCAACAGAGGAAATCCACCCATGGCCGATACTGCCCCCGCCTATGACGTCATCATCATCGGGGGTGGACCCGGCGGCTATAACGCCGCCATCCGGGCCGGTCAGCTGGGCCTGAAGGTCGCCTGCGTTGAAATGCGTGAGACGCTGGGTGGGACCTGTCTGAATGTCGGCTGTATGCCGTCCAAGGCCTTGCTCCATGCATCGGAGTTGTTCGAAATGGCGGGCGGCGAGTTCGCCAAGATCGGCATTGAGGCGACGCCGACACTCAATCTGGATCAGATGCAGTCCGCCAAGGCTGACAGCGTCGATCAACTGACCAAGGGCATCGAGTTCCTGTTCAAGAAGAACAAGGTCGACTGGATCAAGGGGCGCGGCCGCATCGTCGGGCCAGGCCAGGTTGAAGTCACGGGTGCCGATGGCGGCCAGACGACCTATGCCACCAAGGACATCGTGATTGCGACGGGTTCCGAACCGACGCCGCTTCCGGGTGTGGCGTTCGAGGCCGGCAAGGTTATCGATTCCACCGGGGCGCTGTCGCTGGACAAGGTGCCCGAGCACCTGATCGTCGTTGGAGCCGGCGTCATCGGTCTGGAGCTGGGTTCGGTCTGGCGCCGCCTCGGAGCGAAGGTGACGGTGGTCGAGTTCCTCGATGCGGTCGGGGCGGGCATGGACGCCGAGGTCGCCCCGGCCTTCCAGCGGGCGCTGGCCAAACAGGGCATGACCTTCAAGATGGGCACCAAGGTCACCGGTTCGAAGGTCGAGGCCGATGGGGTCGAACTGACGATTGAGCCGGCCGCCGGCGGTGCGTCCGAGACGATCCGGGGCGACGTCGTGCTGGTCGCCATTGGGCGGCGTCCCTACACCGAAGGCCTGGGTCTGGAGACGGTCGGGGTCGAGGCGGACAAGCGCGGTTTCATCGCCAACCAGCACCTCAAGGTGGCGGACGGCGTCTGGGTGATCGGCGACGTCACCCATGGTCCGATGCTGGCCCACAAGGCTGAAGAAGACGCCGTTGCGGCGATCGAACTGATCGCCGGCCTGCCAGGCCACGTCGACTACGCCCTGGTGCCCAGCGTGATCTACACCAGCCCCGAGGTGGCCTGGGTCGGTAAGACCGAGGCCCAGCTGAAAGAAGCCGGCGTCGATTACAAGAAGGGCAAGTTCCCGTTCGCCGCCAACAGCCGTGCCAAGATCAACCACGAGACCGAGGGCTTTGTGAAGGTGCTGGCCCATGCCGTCACCGACCGGGTCCTGGGCGTGCACATCTTCGGACCGCAGGCCGGCGAGATGATCCATGAAGCCTGTGTGCTGATGGCGTTCGGCGGGGCGTCCGAGGATATGGCGCGGATCTGCCACGCCCACCCGACCCGCTCCGAGGCCGTCCGTCAGGCGGCGATGGGCGTCGAAGGCTGGACGATGCAGGCCTAGCCGCGTGCACCCAGCGGCGCGCCGAAGCGAACCTGGCGTTCCGGAAAGTCGACGGTAACGGATTCGAACATCCTGAGAATGTCGGCTCCGAACAGCATCGCTGGCCGATCGTCCATGCGCCAGATGCGAAAGGCGTGCAGGTCGCAGAAGATCGTCGGTAGTTCGTTCAGAGTGACCCCGCCTAGATTGACGCGACGGATCACAGCCAGCTCCCCCGTGACGGAGTCGCCGGTCGCCCCGATGACGGGGACCGTCCAGCGGCGGTCGTTGACGTCGGGTCGGCGGGCCGCCACCGAGTTGAACAGGGCCATATTGCCGATGGAGTACTGACTGCCGCTGTCGATGAAGGCCTGGACCGGCACGCCGTCGGCCGAGACGCGAACCAGGGTGAGTTGGCCGAATCGCTGGCGACCATTGAGGACGATCTGGTTGTCCAGGCGGCTGCCGCGGGAGCGCGAGAGGCTGACCCGGCGGCGGTACAAGGTTAGCTGGCTCGCCGGAATATCGAAGGTCACCGCGAACGACCCCAGCACGTCGACACCCAGAAGACCATCGACCCCCAGGCGTGCTCTGGGAAAGACCGGCAGGATCAGGTTCTGGAATGTACGACCGCCCAGAAACAGGCGGTCCAGGCGAACCGTCGGGGTCGGTTCGGCGGCGGTGACGCCGTTTACCAGAACCTGGGGACCGGGCGGCAGGCCCAGGGCCTCGGCGGTCTCCAGCGCGATGCCGGTGCGGTTCGCTCCGGTATCGACGACGAACGGATGGTTCGACACTCCGTTCAGGCCGACGATGACCGCCATGCGAGTGATGAGGTTGGGCAGGACATCCAGTGCGGCCTGGTCGAACGGTGGCTCCTGGGTGGGCACAGGCTCCTGAGCGCAAACAGGCCAGGCGGCAAGACCCGCCAGCCCGCCGCCGCCAGCCGCCAGTAGTCGCCGCCGGTCCCACACGGTTCGCTCCTCCCCGGACAAGCTGGGATTGAATTGGGGCGAAGTCGCGGCGGTCAGGCGCGCGGGTGAGCCTGGCTGTAGGCCGCCAGGAGTCGTTCCGCATCGACCCCGGTGTACTTCTGGGTCGTCGACAGGGAGGCGTGACCGAGTAGTTCCTGGATGGATCTGAGGTCGGCCCCCGCCCCCAGAAGGTGGGTCGCGAAGCTGTGCCGCAGGGCATGGGGCGTGGTCGAGGCCGGCAGGCCGAGCCGCGCCCGCAACCTCTGGACGGCGGCCTGGACATGGCGGGGTGTCAGGGCCCCTCCTCGCCGGGCACGAAACAAGGGGTCCGAACCTGCCGACGGCCAGGGAGTCGCCTGGCGATAGGCTTCGACTGCGGCGCTGATGACTGGTAGCACGGGCACCATCCGTGTCTTGGAACCCTTTCCGACAATGCGAAGCGCAGGGCCCAGTGGCGCATCCGCTCCAGTTAGGGAAAGGGCCTCTGAGATCCGCAGGCCGCACCCGTAAAGCAGGGACAGGACCGCCTGGTCGCGCGCGGCCTCCCAGGGGTCGAGGTCGGGGTCGACTCCAGGCTCGTGCAGCAGCCCCAGGGCCTGGTCCTCGCTCACCGGCCGGGGCAGGGCAGGCTTGATGCGGGGGCCCCGCACCAGGGCGATCTGTGGGGCGGCTCGACCCAGTCGCTGATCGAGGAACCGGTGAAAGGCGCGAATGGCCGACAGGGTCTGGGACAGGGAGCGGGCCTGAAGTCCCCTGTCACCGGATCGACGCGCTGCCAGGTGGGCCCTGACCTCGGCTGCACGCACCCCGGCCAGGGCGTCCAGATCGATCGGCTCGGCGCGGTAGGCCTGCAGGAAGGCGACGTAGCCGCGCGCGATGCGGCCATAGGCCTCGACGGTGCGGGGCGAGGCGCGGCGTTCGTGGGCCAGCCAGTCCAGCCATATCTGGACGGCCTGGTCGCCGGTCATGCGCGCGGGTCCAGCACCGGCCAGCGGTCGGCTACACGCTCGACCACCCGGGTGACGAACGCGATCAATTCGGCTCCCATATCGGGCGTGAAACCCTCCGGGTCCGGCGAGCCGAAGGCCACCAAGGCATCGCGCCGGCCCGACCACAGGGCCATGCGAACCAGCGCCATGCTCTGCACCTCCTGGCCACGCGCGCCGAACAGGGCTCCCTGGTGATCGGCGGGGCCGAGCCGCTGTAGTCCATGTTCACCGAGCAGGCGCGTGATCGCATCCGGCTCCAGCAGGCGCCAGCCAAACGGAGCCGGGCCGGGTCGTTCCAGACAGATGCCGGCGGCGACCAGGCCGAAGCGGGCCTGGCAGGCATGATCCAGCCGCGTGGCCAGGTCGGTGTGATTGCGGGATTCCAGCAGGTCCAGCACCGTCACATGGGTCTGGGCTTGGGCTGAGAAATTGGCGCGCGCGACGTGTTCGACAGCACGGCGGGCACCCGATTCGCGTTTGACGGCCGCTTCCAGTCGCGACAGCGCGGCCGGGCCGAAAGCAACGACATTGTCGGCCGGCTTCAACCCGACCTCGGTGAGCAACTCGTGATCGGACAGCAGATGCTGGGGGTTGGCCTTCAGCCAGGCGCGCAGCTCGGGCCAGGCACCGGGCGCTTCGTTGTCCGGCTTCGCCTCGCGTCCCTGTCCGCCCACGTCCCGCTCCTTAGATGGTCTGGCCCGTCGCGGCCCAATCCTTCAGGAAAGCATCAAGCCCCTTGTCGGTTAAGGGGTGTTTGACGAGCGCGGAGAAGGTCTCGGGCGGCAGGGTCGCCGCGTCGGCTCCGGCCAGGGCCGCGCCCGTGACATGGCCGACGTTGCGCAGCGATGCGGCCAGGATTGACGTCTCGTAGCCATATTGGTCGTAGATGGCGCGAATTTCGTGCAGCAGCTCCAGCCCGTCGGCTCCGTGGTCGTCGAGCCGGCCGACGAAGGGCGAGACGAAGGTGGCTCCCGCCTTGGCCGCCAGCAGGGCCTGGGCCGCCGAGAAGCACAGGGTGACGTTGGTCGAGATGCCTTCGGCGGCAAAGGCGGCGGTGGCGCGCAGGCCATCCATCGTCAGCGGCAGCTTGACCACCACATTGTCCGCAATGGCAGCCAGTTTGCGGCCTTCGTTCAGCATGGTGGCTGTATCGGTGGCGGCCACCTCCGCAGAGATGGGCCCCTCGACGGCGGCACAAATCTCAGCGATGACCTCCTTGATCGGGCGACCCGACTTGGCGATCAGGGAGGGATTGGTGGTGACCCCGTCCACCAGTCCGGTGGTCGAAAGGTCCTTGATGAGTGCGGCGTCGGCACTGTCGATGAAGAGTTTCATGGAAACGATGTTTAGCGAGCAACTTTGGATCGCGCGAGGGCCGCGGTGAAGGTCGCCTCGATCCTGTTGCCGCTGCCGCTGTCCGAAGCCTTTGACTATCAGGTGCCCGAAGGCTGGAATCTGGGTGTGGGTGACCATGTCGTGGTTCCGCTGGGTCCGCGCCAGATCCGGGGGCTGGTCCAGGAGGTCCGTGACGTCACCGGCTCGAACCGGCGGCTGCGACCGATCACAGAGCGGGTCGAGGCGGCATCCGTCCCCGAAAGCGCCATGGTCTTCCTGGACTGGGCGGCCCGCTGGACCCTGACGCCGCCGGGCGAGATGGCGTTTCTGGTCACGCGCGGTCTGTGGAGTCCGTTACCCCGTCCCGAACAGCGGCTCCGCAGGGCCGAAGGGCGTGAGCCGGCCCGCGCGACCGTGGCCCGCCAAAAGGTGCTGACCACCCTGGGCGAGGACGAGGCCGCCTCGATGGCGGATCTGGCGCGGGCGGCCGGTGTCTCGGCTGGTGTGGTCAAGGCCCTGGTCGATGAGGGCGTCCTGGACCGGGTCGAGATCGTCCCCCCACCGCCGTTCGGACGCCCTGATCCGGATTTCGGGCCGGCGCAGCTGAATCCTGGCCAGGCGGCGGCGGCGCGGCGACTGGAAGCGGCGATGGATCGCGGCAACTTTGCACCCATCCTGCTGGACGGCGTGACGGGCTCCGGCAAGACCGAGGTCTATCTGGAGGCGGCCGGCCACCTCTTGCGACAGGAGCCCGAGGCCCAGGTTCTGATTCTGCTGCCGGAAATCGCCCTGACCCAGGCCCTGATCCGGCGCATCGCCGACCGCTTTGGGGCCGAGCCGGCCGAGTGGCATTCGAATGTACCCGCGCCCCAGAGGCGACAGGTCTGGGAAGGGGTGCGATCCGGAGAGGCGCGGATCGTGGTCGGCGCGCGTTCAGCCCTGTTTCTGCCGTTCCGGTCGTTGCGGCTGATCGTGGTCGATGAGGAACATGACGGTTCGTTCAAACAGGAGCAGGGCATTGTCTATCACGCCCGCGATCTGGCTGTGGCGAGAGCCCGACTCGAGGCGGCGACCGTCGTCCTGACCTCGGCGACGCCGTCACTGGAGACTCTGACCAATGCCGAGACGGGTCGCTACGACTGGGTCCGGCTGGCGGCGCGTCACGGGGCGGCGGTGTTGCCGGATATCGATCTGATCGACCTGCGAGCGACGCCGGCCGACAAGGGTCGGTGGCTGTCGCCGCCGCTGGTCGAGGCCATGGTCGAAACCCTGGCGCGCGGCGAGCAGAGCCTGTTGTTCCTGAACCGGCGTGGCTACGCCCCCGTCGTCCTGTGCCGGGCGTGCGGTGAGCGCATGACGGCACCGGATTCGGATTCCTGGCTGGTCGAGCATCGCTATACCGGACGGCTGGTCTGTCATCTGACGGGGTTTTCGATGCCCCGACCGGATCATTGTCCAGCCTGTGGCGCCCCCGACAGCCTGGTGTCGATAGGGCCGGGAGTCGAACGCATCGCCGAAGAGGCCGCCGAGAGGTTTCCTGGGGCGCGCATCGAGGTCTTTTCATCCGACACGGTGCCGGATGCCGCGTCCGCGCGCGAGCTGGTCCGACGCATGGCCGAGGGTGAGATCGATATCCTGGTGGCGACCCAGGCTGCGGCCAAAGGGCACAATTTTCCGAACCTCACCCTCGTGGGGGTGGTCGACGCCGACCTTGGCCTGAAGGGCGGTGATCTGCGGGCCGCCGAACGGACCTTCCAGCTTCTGATACAGGCGGCCGGGCGCGCCGGCCGGGCCGACCGACCGGGCCGGGCGCTGCTCCAGACCTGGTTGCCGGAGCATCCGGTGATGCAGGCGCTGCGAGCCATGGACCGCGACGCCTTCACCCAGGCCGAGGGTGAAGGGCGGCAGGCCATGGGATTGCCGCCCTATGGACGTCTGGCGGCCCTGATCGTCTCAAGTGAGGACCCCCAGGCGCTGGACCGGTTCGCCCTGGACATGGCGGCGCGCATTCCGTCGGCTGAGCGGGTCGAGGTCTATGGCCCTGCGGATGCGCCGCTGGCCCTGGTCAGGGGGCGGCGACGCAAACGATTTCTTGTAAGGGCCGACCGGGATGTTGATGTCCAGGCCTATCTGCGCGCCTGGCTGGCCGAGCTGAAGGTGCCGGGTAGTATCCGCCTCACCATCGATGTGGACCCGTATTCGTTTCTCTAGCGACCGCGCGTCTGCTTCTTCCACAGCGCCGCATATTCGCCACCGAGGGCTACCAGCGCCTCATGACTTCCGCGCTCGACGATGCGCCCGGCTTTCAGGACCAGGATCTCGTCGGCATCGGCAATGGTCGACAGCCGGTGGGCGACGACCAGGGTGGTCCGGCCCTTGCGAGCCCGGCGCAGGGTCGCCTGGATCGCCGCTTCGGTACGGCTGTCCAGGGCCGAGGTCGCCTCGTCCAGGATCATCACATCCGGCTCGGCGAGCAGCGCGCGGGCCAGGCCGACGCGCTGGCGCTCGCCACCCGACAATTTGAGACCGCGCTCGCCCACACGGGTATCCAGGCCGTCGGGCAGAGCCCGGATGAACTCTCCCAGTTCGGCCGCCTCGGCGGCGGCCCAGACCGCGTCCTCGTCGGCGTCGGGGCGGGCAAAGCCGATATTGAAGCGCAGGGTGTCGTTGAACAGGGCGACGTCCTGCGGCACCAGCGCCACGGCCCGGCGCAGGGACGCCTGGGTGACTTGTCGGGCGTCGTGGCCGTCGATCAGGACGCGCCCGGACTGGGGATCAAGCAATCTGAGGGCCAATTTCACGACGGTCGACTTGCCCGAACCGGACGGCCCGACCAGCGCGGTCGTCTTGCCCGGTTGAATACGGAAGCCGATATCTTCCAGACCGGCGCTGCGCGCGGAGTGGCGAAACCCGACCGCTTCAAATACGATCTCGCCGCCGCCGGCATGGGCGGAGACGGGAAGCTCAACGGCATCGGGCGCATCGGCGATGTCCGGAACCTGGCGGGTCAGATCGAGCATGGCCTCCATGTCGATCAGGGACTGGCGGATCTCACGATAGGCGAAGCCGAGCACGTTTAGCGGCTGGTACAGCGAAATCAGGATCAGCACACAGGCGGTGACGTCGCCCGGCCCCATCCGCCCGGCCATGGCCTCCATCCCGGCCATCACGGCCATGGCCCCGAGGCCCAGGTTCATCACCAGGATCTGGCCCGTGTTCAGAACGGCCAGCGAATTGTTCGCCTTGACGGAGGCGTCGGCATAGCTGAGCAGCGCCCCCTCATAGCCGCCCGTAGCGCGACCTTCAGCCCCGAACGATTTCACCGTCTCATAGTTGATGAGGCTGTCGACGACGAGGCCGGCGGCCTCCGCCTCGGCCGCGTTGAGTTCGCGCCGATGCCGTATGCGCCAGTCCGAAACCGCCAGGGTGAAGGCGACATAGGTGGCGATGGTTGCCACAGCCACCACGGCGAAGCGCCAGTCATAGGCCCCAGCCAGGACTGCGGCCGCGAGGATCAGCTCCAGAATGGTCGGGCCGATGTTGAAGGCGAGGATTCGCAACAGGAATTCGCTCGAGCGCGCGCCGCGCTCGACGATCCGGGCCAGAGCGCCAGACTTCTTGGTCTGGTGGAAGTCCAGTGACAGGCTGAGCGCATGGCTGAACGCCTCGATGGCCGCCGTGCGCTTGGTGGCCTCTGCCACCGGGGTGAACAGGGCGTCCCGCGCCTGAGGCATGGCCGAGGCGAAGAAGCGGATCAGGGCCCAGCCGGCGGCGAAGGCCGTGAACCCCAGGGTGAGGCCCAGCACCGGACGATTCTCGCCGGCCAGGACATTGACGGCGGCCCCCAGGGCCAGAGGTGCCAGGACGCCCAGGGACTTGCCCGCAAGGGTCAGGATCAGGGATAGGGCCAGCCGCAGATGCAACTGCGGTGCGCGCGACCGGGCGACCAGCCGGGCCAGATCGGCGAAGGCATCCAGCGTTCGGGGGGGCGTGGACTGTGCGCCTGCCAGGTCGGCGTCGATGACGCGGGTCGAGGGATCGACGCGGCCGCGCCTGGTCGCGCGCGCCATCAGCCAAACGTCCTGCGCAAGAAGAGATCAATCGCCCCAGTCATCGGTCGCATAGATAGCGACTTCTGACGCGTTTGCGATCTCGGATCAGTCCAAACCGGCCATATCTTCGATGAGGGTGCGTATGGCCTCTTCGCTGGTCGCCCAGGAGCAGACGAAACGGACCGAGCCATCGTCAAACCGATAACAGGCCCAGCCCCGTTCATTCAGGCGTCGATGATGCTCCGCCGGCATTCTGACAAAGACGGCATTGGTATCCACCGGATGGGCCAGGACGTAGCGCGTGTGCGCCAGCACGCCGTCAGCCAGGGCGCGCGCGGCGGCGTTGGCGTGGGCGGCATGGCCGTCCCAGGCCCCGGACTCCAGCAGGCCCAGGATCGGAGCCGATAGAAAGCGCATCTTGGATGCTGTCTGACCCGCCTGCTTCAGGCGATTGTCCATCCGCCGGGTCAGGCTCTTGTCGAAAATGACCAGGGCCTCGGCGCTGAGCGCCCCGGCCTTGCAGGCCCCCAGGACCAGGACGTCCACGCCCAGGCGTGGGATGTCGGCCATGTCGAATCCGGCGGCCACGGCATTGGCGAGCCGTGCGCCGTCAAGATGCACCTTCAGGCCGGCGGCCTTGGCTGGCTCGATCAGTTTGCGAAGGTCTTCCGACGTATAGAGCGCCCCATATTCGGTCGCCTGGGTCAGGCTCAGGGCACCCGGCGACTGGCGGTGGCCGACCTCGGGTTCCGACAGGGCGGCGGTGAGCGCGGCAGGGTCGATCTTGCCCGAGAGTCCCGGCAGACCGATCAGGCCTACACCCTGGCCGAAGAAGCCCGGTGCGCCGCTTTCGTCCGTGCAGATGTGGGCCGCCTGATGCGCCAGGACCGCCTCGAACGGCTGCGCAAGCATGGAGATCGCCATGGCGTTGGCGGCGGTGCCGGAAAAGACGAAGCGAACCTCGGCATCGGCCTGGACGCGCTCGCGGATCAGGTCGGCACAGCGCGCCGAAACGGCATCCGCCCCATAGGACGGGGCATAGCCGACATTGACGGCCGCCAGCGCCGCCAGGGCCTCGGGGGCCATGCCGGCGGTGGTGTCGGACCCGAAATCATGCCGCACGACCTAGCTCTCCCCCCCGGCAGCCTGGGCCTTCTCGGCGGGGCTGAGACGGGCGCGCGGTGCCGGCGCGCGGGCCTTGGGCGCCGGCGTGGCCTTGGGCTTGCGTGGTTTCGGCGCGGCCGCCGAGCGATGCAGATCGACCTGATGGGGATAGGGGATGACGATGCCGGCGTGATCGAAGGCGGTCTTCATGGCGAGGTTCAGATCGGCCCTGGTCTGCCAGTAGTCTCCCGACTTGACCCAGGCGTGCAGCATCACTTCGATCGAACTGTCGAGGAAATTGACGACCCCTGCCCATGTCTCAGGCTTGTCGAGCACAGCCGGATGATCGGCCGCCACGCGTTTCATCACGGCCATGACCTCATGCAGATCGCTGTCGTAGTCCACACCCATGGCCAGCTCGATGCGGCGCGTCTTCTGGCCCGAAATATTGACGATGGCGTCCCCCAGAACCTGGCTGTTGGGCACGGTGATCCGCCGGTTGTTGGCGTCGATGATCCGGGTGGTGAACAGGTCCAGTCTCTGGACGACGCCCGTCTTGTCTCCGACCTCAACCAGATCGCCGACGCGATAGGGTCTCAGGATCAGCAACATGACGCCGGCGGCCACATTCGACAGGGTGCCCTGCAGGGCCAGGCCGATGGCCAGGGATGCGGCACCGAGAACGGCGATGATCGAGGTTGTCTGGACGCCCAGCCGCTGAAGAACCGCCACCAGACCCACGGCAATGACGGTGACCCGCACCACCTGGACCAGGAAGCCCTCCAGCATCGGATCCGGGGCGCTACGTCGGGCGCGTCCTAGCATCCGGCTGACCACCCGTCCGGCCCACTGCGCAATGAACAGGGTCGCGACCAGGATCAGGATCGCCACAACCAGATTTACGGCCAGGTTGCCGGCCATCTCTGTCGTTCGGTCGAGAACGGCGGCGTTGAGGCTGAGGGCTTCTCGCCCCTGATCGATCACGGCAGTCAGGTCAGTCATGGGTCGCACATAGCGCCCTGACGACTGATTTTTAAGCCCCTGCGCCGAATCCGCCGCCGCCCGGCGTTTCGATCTCGAAAACGTCGCCCGGCTGCATCTGGGCCTGGTCGGTCGAGCCCAGTGGCTCGATCCGTCCATCGGCGCGAACCACGCTGTTCCGCCCCGTCTGTCCAGGCTCGCCCCCGCTCGCTCCGAACGGCGCGGTGCGGCGGCGGTTCGACAGAATGGCGGCCGTCATCGGTTCAAGGAACTGGACCCGCCGGACCACGCCGTCGCCGCCGCGGTGCCGCCCGCCACCTCCAGAACCCTCGCGAATGGCGAAGGCCTCCACGCGCACGGGAAACCGCTCTTCCAGAACCTCGACATCGGTCAGGCGGCTGTTGGTCATGTGGGTCTGGACGGCGCTGGCCCCATCAAAGCCCGGCCCGGCCCCGGCTCCGCCGGCGATGGTCTCATAATACTGGCGGCGGTCGTCGCCGAAGGTGAAATTGTTCATGGTACCCTGACTGGCCGCCAGCACGCCGAGCGCGCCATAGAGCGCATCGACCACCGCCTGGCTGGTCTCTACATTTCCGGCCACCACCGCGGCAGGGTAGTGGGGCGACAGCATTGAGCCGTCCGGCAGGATCAGCGTCAGGGGTTTCAGGCAGCCCTCGTTGAGCGGAATGGCGTCATCGACCAGGGTCCGAAAGACATACAGACAAGCCGCCCGCGCAATCGAAGAGGGAGCGTTGAAATTGGTGGCCAGCTGGGCGCTGGTGCCGGTGAAATCGATGACGGCCGAACGGTCGGCCCGGTCGACCGTGACCTTGACCTGAATGACGGCCCCGTCGTCCATCTCCAGGGCGTAGTCGCCGTCGTCCAACACCTGGATGGCGCGGCGCACAGCGGCTTCGGCATTGTCCTGGACGTGGCCCATATAGGCCTCGACGACCTCGCGCCCAAAGGCAGTGACCAGCGCGGTCAGCTCGTCTGCCCCCTGAACGCAGGCGGCGACCTGGGCCTTGAGGTCGGCGATGTTCTGATCCGGGTTGCGGGCCGGCCAGACATTCGACGCCAGCAAGGCCCGGGTCTCGTCTTCCAGAAAACGTCCGGCATCGACCAGCAGAGCGTCGTCGATCAGCACGCCCTCCTCGTCCACCGAGCGAGAGGTGGGAGGCATCGATCCGGGTGTAATGCCGCCGATGTCGGCATGGTGGCCGCGCGCCGCCACATAGAAGGCGGGTCTGTCTTCACCGGTCAGGAAAACCGGCTGGATCACCGTGATGTCGGGCAGATGGGTGCCGCCGTTGTAGGGCGCATTCAGCACATAGGCGTCGCCCGGCCTCATGCCGCGCCCATCGCGGCCGTCGCCGCGCTGGCGGATGACGGTACGGATACTTTCGCCCATCGAGCCCAGGTGAACCGGAATGTGCGGCGCATTGGCGATCAGTCCACCGCCGGCGTCAAACAGGGCGCAGGAGAAATCCAGCCGCTCCTTGATATTGACCGATCGAGCCGTGGCCTGAAGCGCCAGACCCATGCGTTCGGCCACCGCCATGAAACGACTGTTGAACAGTTCCAACCGGATGGGGTCTGCCTCAGTGCCTTCGGCCCGGCGTTCGTCGCGCGGCGCGACCCGTTCGAGGATCAGGTTCGCCAGGCCGTCGACACGGGCTCGCCAGCCGGGTTCGACGACCGTGGTACCGGTCGCTTCGCCGATGATGGCCGGGCCGTCTATCCAGGCTCCCGGCTTGAGCCGGTCTCGGTCCAGCAGGGGCACCGTAACGGCGGTGCCGAAGACGGCGCGGATCTGGCCGACCGGTTCCGCGGCGTGAGCCTCGATCGCGGCCGGGGCGGTCGGGACCTCTGCGGTCATCTGGCCCACCACCTCGACGCTGAGTGCGTCGACGACGAGTGGCGAGGTCCGGGCATCGAAGCCGAACCGCCGGGCGTGCGCCCGGTGGAAGGCCTCGGCCATGTCGGTGATCGACCCCAGAGGCACAGCCAGGCTGGCGTCTGAGCCGATGTACTTCAGATCGACCAGCCGGTCGGCTGCGATGCCGGCCAGGGCCATGTCCTGGGCTTCGATTTCGGCGCGGCCTTCGGTTTCCAGGGCCGCCGCCTGTGCGACCAGATCCGGGCCGGCCTCATCAAGCGGCCGCTCGACGCTGACCTTGCGGAGGGACCGGAGCGCCGCCAGCCCCATACCATAGGCCGACAGGACGCCGGCCAGCGGATGGATAAGCACCGTATCCAGTCCAAGTGCATCCGCGACCCGACAGGCGTGCTGGCCGCCGGCCCCGCCGAAACAGGCCAGGGCATACCCTGTCAGATCGTGCCCGCGCTGGATCGAAATCTGGCGTATGGCCCGGCTCATATGTTCGACGGCAATGTCGAGGAAGCCTTCGGCCAGGGCCTCGGGTGACTGACCGGTCTGATCGGCCAGGCGGGCAAAGGCACCGGTGGTGGCGGCGACATCCAGCGGCTGATCCCCATTGGGGCCGAACACGCGCGGGAAGGCTTCGGGCCGGATCCGGCCAAGCATCAGATTGCAGTCGGTCACCGTCAGCGGCCCGCCGCGTCCGTAGCAGGCCGGCCCGGGAGCGGCACCGGCGGATTCCGGCCCGACGCGCAGGCGCTCTCCATCGAAACGACAGATCGAGCCACCGCCGGCCGCTACCGTGTGGATGTCCAGCATCGGTGCGGTCAGACGCACGCCCGCCACGGTCCGCTCGCTGGAGCGTTCGAACGCCCCCGCATAGTGACAGACGTCGGTGGAGGTGCCGCCCATGTCGAAGCCGATGACACGATCGAAGCCTGCGGCCTCGGCCGTCGCGGCCATGCCGATGACACCGCCTGCCGGCCCCGACAGTACGGCGTCCTTGCCCCGAAACAGTCGGGTGTCGATCAGGCCACCGTTGGACTGCATGAACAGAAGCCGTGCAGCCGTCCCCATCTCGGCGGCGGCCTGGTCGACATAGCGGCGCAGGACCGGCGACAGATAGGCGTCCATCGTCGTGGTGTCGCCACGTCCGACCATGCGGATCAGGGGGGCTACCTCATGGCTGACCGACACCTGGTCGAAGCCGATCTGGCGGGCCAGGACGGCGACCCGTGCCTCGTGGTCAGGGTGTTTCCAGCCATGGGCGAAGACGATGGCGACGGCTTTCAGGCCGTCGTCTCGCGCGGTCTGGAGCGCGGCCCGCGCCGCCTCTTCGTCGAGCGGAGTCAGGACTTCGCCGTCGGCACCAATCCGCTCGGGGATCTCGGCCACCTCGGCATAGAGGGCGTCGGGCAGGACGATGTGACGTGCGAAGATGTCAGGCCGGCTCTGCCAGCCGATCCGCAGGACGTCGCCTAACCCTTGCGTCGTGACCAGCAGGACCGGCTCTCCCTTGCGTTCTAGCAGGGCGTTTGTTGCGACCGTCGTGCCCATCTTGACGAGGGCCGGAGCCTGCGGCTCGCCGGCCGCATGGAGAGTGCGCCGCACGGCCTCTGCGGCGGCGTCAGCATAGCGGCCGGGATCTTCGCTGAGCAGTTTCGAGACGATCAGACGACCGTCAGGTGCTCGCGCAACGACATCGGTGAAGGTGCCGCCCCGATCAATCCAGAATTCCCAGCTCACGTTTCCTTCTCCCACCAGGGAAAGGTGTCGCCCCCGACCAAACTCACGCCAGGGCCTCGATCTCCTCGTCGGAGAGATCGCCGGGCACTACCGTGACCGGCAATTTGCGACCCCAGAAGCCCGAGCCCTCCTTGGCCAGGGCGGTTACCAGAGGGCCGGGCCCGCGCCCGCCGACCGCAGCTGCCAGGACCAGGATCTTGATCTCGGGATCGGCGGCGACGACCCGTTTCAGGGCCTCGCGCGTTTCGCCGACCTCGATCAGGAACTCCGGCTTGGCCCCGGATCGGGCCTCGGCGTCAGCGCCCAGCCGCACGAGCAGCGCCTCGCCCTCCTTGCGCATCTCGGCCTCGATCTCTTCGCGGACGCCCGCAAAATAGTCGTTGGTCGAGGGGGCGAGCACCTTGAGCAAGGATACGCGCCCGCCCGTCGAGCGGGCGCGCTGCGCGGCATAGCTCAGGGCCGCGCGGAATTCCGCGCTGTCGTCGGCGACGACGAGGAATTTGCGGGTCACCCTCGCCCTCCCTTTCCCAGCCTCAGGCCGATGTTGCCAGATCGCGCAGGGCGACGTTGGCGATGGTCAGCTTGGCGAAGCTCCAGCCCTGGCCGCTCTGCTCGATCTCGTCGATGGTTCGCCGGACCTGATCGACGATCCCGGCGCGCGGGCCGATCCAGTCGGTCACGACCTCGGCGGCGCGGGCCTCATCGGCTCCGTCACCGGCCTGACACTGGCGCGCCACGGCCCCACTGAGGGTCTCCTGCTCGGTCATCAGATCCTCGATCAGGCGGCGGACAGCCAGGCGCTCGAAGTGATCTCGCGTGACCAGCGACCCGGCGGCCTGACGCAAACGGTCAAAGCCGAGCGCCAGTCCGACCTGATGGTACAGCCGCGCCATCGACGGAGCGTCCCACCCGGCGGCATTGGCCAGGTCACCGATGTCGCTGGTCGCCGTCAGCGGTCGCAGCATGGCCACAGCCCGGGCCAGGTCTTCGGGTGCCCCCGCAGCCATGAAGGCCTGGGCGCGCTCCTCGTAGCGGTCCTTGCCGAAGCTGGACAGGACCGTCGCGCCTTCAGCCCGCAGGGCATCGGCAGCCGGCCGGTAGGCGTCGATCAAGGCCTGGACACCGCCGATCGAGTTGCGGGCGCGCCGTGCCAGCCAGAATGACTGGCGGCGCAGAACGACCTGGATCTCGCCGTAGAGGGCGAGTTGAGCCTCGGCCGGAACCTTGAGGTCAAGCGCCGAGACGGCATCCCAGGCCTCGTCGAGGCGGAAGACGCGCCGGGCCGCTTCGAAGGCGGTGACCAGGGCGTCCGTGTCGCATTCGGCCGATTGCTTGAGGCGCGAGCCGAAGGTGGCACCACACATATTGACGATCTCGTTGGAGAGGATCGTCGAGATGATCTCCCGCCGTAGCCGGTGTCGGTTCATCTCCTCTTCGTAGGTCGCCATCGGGGCCGGGAAATACCGGACCAGGGTCTCCTCGAAATAGGGGTCGTCAGGTGAGGTTCCGGCCACGATCTCGGCGTCGAGTTCCAGCTTGCCATAGGCGGTCAGCACCGCGAGTTCAGGTCGGGTCAGACCCAGCCCCTGGGTGGACATCTCGTTCAGTTGATCCTGGGTCGGCAGGCCCTCGACCTTGCGGTCGAGTTTCCCGGCGTGCTCCAGCCGCGCCATGAAGCGAGCATGGGAATCCAGGTCCGAAACTGCCGTCGCCTCCTGGAGCGAGACGGCCAGGGTCTGATCGTAGTTGTGGACCAGAACCTTGGCGGCGACCTCGTCGGTCATCGACGCCAGAAGGGTGTTGCGCTGTTCGCGCGTCAGCTTGCCGGCGGCCTCGATGGCTCCGCACAGGATCTTGATATTGACCTCGTGGTCCGAGGAATCGACGCCGGCGGAGTTGTCGATGGCATCGGTATTGATGCGTCCGCCGTTTCGCGCGAAGGCGATGCGACCGGCCTGGGTAAGACCCAGATTGGCCCCTTCGCCAATGACCTTGACCCTTAGCTCATGGGCGTCGACGCGGACCGCGTCATTGGCCTTGTCGCCGACCTGAAGATTGGTTTCGGCGGGGGCTTTCACATAGGTGCCGATGCCGCCGAGATAGAGCAGCTCTGCCTCGGACTTGAGGATGGCCTGGATCAGATCGGACGGTGCCAGGGCGTCGTCCTCGATGCCCAGAACGGCCTTGATCTCGGGCGACAGAGTCAGCGACTTCTCATCGCGAGAGAAAATGCCGCCTCCCTTCGAGATCTTGGAGGCGTCGTAATCGGCCCAGGTCGAGCGGGGCAGTTTGAACATCCGGTCCCGCTCTTCCCAGCTGGAGGCCGGATCGGGATCGGGGTCGATGAAAATGTGCAGGTGGTTGAAGGCGGCAACCAGCTTGATCTGCTTGGACAGCAGCATCCCGTTACCGAAGACGTCGCCGGACATATCGCCGACGCCGACCACGGTGAACGGCTCGGTCTGGATGTCCTTGCCCATTTCCATGAAGTGGCGCTTGACCGCTTCCCAGGCCCCACGCGCGGTGATGCCCATGACCTTGTGGTCGTAGCCCACCGAGCCGCCCGAGGCGAAGGCGTCTCCCAGCCAGAAGCCATAGGATTCCGAGATGCTATTGGCGATGTCCGAGAAGGTCGCCGTTCCCTTGTCGGCGGCGACCACCAGATAGGGGTCGTCGCCTTCCCAGGCCACGACCCGGATCGGGCGCTGGACGGCCCCGTCGGCCAGGATGTTGTCGGTCAGATCGAGCAGCCCCGACAGGAAGGTGCGGTAAGCCCGGATGCCCTCCTGCTGGATGGCGTCGCGATCATTGCCGGACGCCTTGGCCACGCGGGCCTGATGCTTGGCGAAGAAGCCACCCTTGGAACCGACCGGCACGATGACCGCGTTCTTGACCTGCTGAGCCTTGACCAGGCCGAGTACCTCGGTGCGGAAGTCGTCGCGTCGATCAGACCAGCGCAGGCCGCCGCGCGCGACCGGGCCGAAGCGCAGGTGCACGCCCTCGACGTGCGGCGCCCAGACAAAGATCTCGCGATAGGGTTTGGGGGCGGGAAGATCGGCGAGCTCGCGGGAGGCCACCTTGAAGGAGATGTAGGACTTGAAGGGGCGGTCCGGATCGTCGGTGCGCTGATAGTAGTTCGTGCGTTTGATCGCCATGACCAGCAGCAGCAGCCGGCGCAGGACGCGGTCATGGTCCAGGCTCTTGACGGCTTGCAGCCCCTGTTCGCCTTCGTTGTACAGGCGAGTGACCGACTTCTCGCGGGCGGCGGAATCGCCGTCCAGGTCGGGATCGAACTTGGCGCGGAACAGGTCCAGGATCTGCCGCGCCACCTCGGGATATTCGCGCAGGGCCTCTTCCTGGGTCGCCTGTGACGGATCAAGGCCGGACTGTTGCCGGTACTTGGCCATGGCGCGGACCAAGGCGGCATCTCGCCAACCGACGCCCAGTTCAAGCACTAGGCGATTGAAGCCGTCGGATTCGGTGTGTTCAGCCCAGACGGCCGAGAAGGCGTCCTCGAACGGATCCTTGACGTCAGAGAATTTCAGGTCGCTGCCGCGCGGGTCTTCGAGCAGGAATTCGTGGATGTAGATGGGTTCGCCTTCGGTGGGCTGGACCCGATGGCCATATTCTTCGAGCGCCTTCAGGCCCATGTCCGAGAGGATCGGCAGGACGTCGGCCAGCGGGGCCGAGCGTCCGCGCCGGTAGAGCTTGAAGTGGAACTGAAGATTGCTGTCCGTCGGTCCCCGGAAGGCGCGCACGACGACGTCGCTTTCTCCCAGTCGATCGACCTCGGCCAAGTCGATCAGGGCTTCGCGCGCGTCGTAGCGATCACGGTAGCTGGCCGGGAAGGCGTCGGCCCAGTTGCGGGTCAGGGCCCCGATACCGGCATCGGCCAGGCCCAGGCCACGCGCCGCCTGCTCGAAGCGATCCGTCCACCCGCGCGAGGCCTCGACGATGCGGGCCTCGAGCTCGGCCGGGTCCGGCGTCAGGTGCTGACCGGGCGTCACGCCGATGATGTAATGGATGCGGACCAGCGGGCCGTCGCTGAGCTGTGGGTACCAGGCCGACATTCGCCCGCCCCAGGCCTCGGCCAGAATCTTGCCGATGCGCTCGCGCACGCCAGCGTCATACCGTTCGCGCGGAATATAGGCGAGGATCGAGATGAACCGGTCAAACGGATCCATGCGAGTGAACAGCTTCACGCGAGGGCGGTCGTTCAGGTGCAGGATGCCCAGCGTCGTTTCCAGCAGCTCGTCTTCGCCGACCTGGAACAGTTCGTCGCGGGGGAAGGCCTCAAGGATGTTCTTCAGGCGCTTGTGGTTGTGGGTGCCCTCGGCCTTGCCGCCACGAGCCAGGACCTGGCGGACCTTGGCGCGGATCAGCGGCACATCAAAGGCGGCCTTGTCATAGGCCTCGGAGGTGAACAGGCCGACGAAACGCGTCTCGCCGGACGGCCGGCCATCGGGGCCGTAACGGAGGATCGAGACGTAATCCATGTGCACGCGTCGGTGCACGCGCGAGCGAAGATTAGCCTTGGCCACCACGACGGGCTCGCCGCGCTCGGCGCGCCGCTGCAAGGCGTCGGAAAGCGAGGCTGTCTCATGGGCCTGACGCAGGATGGGGCGCTCGGGATCACGCAGGACGCCGAGGCCCTCAATGCGCTGGGTCAGGGGCTGGTTCGTGGCATAGCCGCCATCCGCAGCGCGCGGATAGTCGATGTCGCGGGCCCCCAGGAAGACGAAGTGGTCGTTCTGAAGCCAGCGCAGAAAGTCCAGACCTTCCTGCTGGATCTCGGGCGAGACGCCAGGGATGCCGGCATCGACCCGGTCTGCGGCCTCAGCCATCAGATCGGCCATGGCGGCATGGTCCTGCACCGCCAGGCGCACGTCGGCGAGCGTCTCAACCAGGCTGGAGCGGACGGCTTCGCGGCGCTCCTGGGTCATCGGATCAACGATCACCAGGATCATTGATTCCCTGTGATCGGCGCTGGCTTGGCGGGCCCCGGCGGCATCGCGCCCGCAATTCAGCAGCGGGTGGAACATGGCCCGCACCGAGGCACCGGCCTCGGCCAGGTCACCCATGGTGCTGTCGACCAGGAAGGGACCGTCGTCCTGAACGACCTCAACCAGGTCGAAGGGGGCATCGACGCCGGCCTCCCGCGCGGGACGCACGCGAATGGTGGGGGCGGCGCCTGCTTGACGCTGCTCGGCGAAGGCCCAGAAGTGGGTCAGGACCTTGGCGAAGTCGGTCAGGCCCAGTTCAGGCGTCTCTTCGGCGATGTAGTCGTCGTGAACCTGGGCCACAAAGGCGCGCTCGAGTTCGTTCAGATCCTTGCCTGACTTGCGTCCGATCTGCTCGGCGAAGGCGTCTTCCAGTGCCTGAAGCGTAAGTGCGGTTTGGCCGCCGTCCATGGTGGTGCTTTCCTGATCTGGGCCACCGTCGGTGCGCGGCCCACCTTCTCCCATGGGCGACCGATAGGCCGTGCCGACGATCCGGCCAAGCCCCAAAAGTCGAAATCTTGGCCTTGGGTCATCCATGACAGGAGCCGCAAGGGCCGGGCCTTGATCGCGCCACGGTCCCGTGAAACGGATGTCGGCCAAATTCAGGAGCTTTGCGGATGTCTCGAACTGTTCTGGCCGGGATCGTGGGAATGATGATCGTGTCGGCGGCCGGGCCAGGCATGGCACAAACCCTGCCGTCGGGCGGACCGACCGCCGAGGAAGTGGCCGCCTGGCTGACACAACAGGGACTGGATACGGTCGTCGACGGCGATCAGGTCCGTTCAGGTGCCAATGGCGTGGCCTGGGACATGACGGGCTTCGACTGTGTGGCCGGACGCTGCCAGTCCTGGCAGTTCTCTGCGGGGTTCCAGATTGCCGCGATGACCGAGGGCGCGGTCGAGCGCTGGAATCAGCAGCGGCGCTATCTCAAGGCCTTTGAGCTTGAGCGGCCCGAGGGAACGGCGGCGGTGGCCCAGTACGACGTGCTGATCACGCCCGGCATGACCTGGGAGGGCATGACCGAACATATGCGGCTGTTCGCTTCGGTGGCGCCGCTGTTCGCGCTGGAGATGGGCGCGATCCGTGAAGAATAGGGGGCCTAGACCCCCGGCATGACCTCGTCCGAGAAGGCCTTCACGTCGTCGAACAGGGCCTTGACCGAGGCGTCGATGATGGTCTGGCCCTTTTCCGGGGTGGCCTGCAGCGGGTCCGAGCCGATGCGGCCGTCGGGGAAGCGGGCGCGATAATCGAGCGCATCGCGGATCGGCCCCATGGGAGCGATCTTGGGCGACAGCTCGGCGGTCTTGATGCGGTCGGGATAGGCGGCCTGGGTCACGGCGATCTCGGACGGGGTGGCGTGCGAGCCGTGACCGGTCGGGAAGATCTGGGAGCACAGGCTGTGCACCCCCGGCAGGTCCCACCAGTTCTTCAGCTTGAGGATGAAGGGGCAGCGTTCCTCGGCGAAGGACCATTCGGCGTAGATTTCGGCGAAGGCAGCCTCGATGGTCGAGACGTTGCCGCCGTGGCCGTTGAGGAAATAGATCCGCTCAAAGCCGTGCCGGGTCAGGGACGAGACCCAGTCGGAAATCGCCGCCATGAAGGTGGACGGACGAAGGGTGATGGTGCCGGGAAAGCCCAGGTGATGCTGGGCCATGCCGATGTTGAAGGTCGGGGCCACGACCAGGCTCTCGTCCTGGCGCTCGGCGGCGTGGGCGATGATCTCCGGGCATAGCCAGTCGGTGCCCAGAAGGCCGGTCGGGCCATGCTGTTCGTTCGAGCCGATGGGGATGATGACCGTCCTGGTCTGGTTCAGACGGGCCTCGATCTCGGGCCAGGACGACAGGTGGATCAGCATTGCGACAGTCTCCGCGCGCCTTGAGGCGGCTCGGCTTGGATTTCGGATCAGGCCCTCATACTGAGAAAGTAAGCGCGCCGCGACAACAACAGACGCAAACGCTGATCGAACGAGGAAACGACCATGAGCCACGATGAGATCTTCGCCGTCACGCCCGAACAGTCGGCGGGCGCGAGCCTGGACGGTGCCGCCCTGGCCGCCGAGCGGGACCGGGCCGCGCGTGACCCGGATGGCTTCTGGCGCGAGGTCGGCGAGCGGCTGGAGTGGATCCAGCCGTTTTCAAGGCTCAACGACGTGTCGTTCGCCCGCGACGACTTTCGCATTCGCTGGTTCGAGGATGGTGTGCTGAACGTCTCGGCCAACTGTCTGGACCGGCATCTTGAGACGCGCGGCGATCAGGTGGCGATCATCTGGGAGGGCGATGATCCGGCCGAGAGCCGCAGCTTCACCTACGCCCAGGCCCACGAGGCGGTGTGCCGCATGGCCAATGTGTTCAAGGCGCACGGGGTCAAGAAGGGCGACCGCGTCACCATCTACCTGCCGATGATCCCGGAGGCGGCCTGGGCGATGCTGGCCTCGGCCCGGATCGGGGCGGTTCATTCGGTGGTGTTCGGCGGCTTTTCGCCGGACAGTCTGGCCGGGCGGATCGACGATTGCGGCTCGACCTTTGTGGTCACCGCCGACGAGGGGCTGCGCGGGGGGCGGACAGTGCCCTTGAAGGCCAATGTCGATGCGGCCCTGGAGAAGGTCGGCGGGGTCAGGACGGTCTTGATGGTGCGCCGCACCGGGGCCGAGGTGGCGATGACCGAAGGGCGAGACGTGGTCTATGATCCGGCCTCGGTTTCGGCCGATTGCACGCCGGAGCCGATGGGGGCGGAGGACCCGCTGTTCATCCTGTACACCTCAGGCTCGACCGGAAAGCCCAAGGGGGTGCTGCATACGACGGGCGGTTATCTGGCCTGGGCGGCCTATACGCATCAGCGGGTGTTCGATTGCCGCGAGGGCGAGATCTACTGGTGCACCGCCGACGTCGGCTGGGTCACCGGCCACAGCTATATCGTCTATGGGCCGTTGGCCAATGGGGCGACCAGCCTGATGTTCGAAGGGGTGCCGACCTACCCGGACGCGGGCCGGTTCTGGCAGGTGATCGACAAACATGAGGTCGGGGTCTTCTACACCGCGCCGACGGCGATCCGGGCCCTGATGCGCGAGGGCGACGGGCCGGTGAAGGCGGCCAGCCGGGCGTCGCTGAGACTGCTCGGTTCGGTCGGCGAGCCGATCAATCCCGAGGCCTGGCTGTGGTATCACCGCGTGGTCGGGGACGGTCGGTGCCAGATCGTCGATACCTGGTGGCAGACCGAGACGGGCGGGGTCCTGATCTCGCCGGTGGCGGGGGCGACGAATTTGAAGCCGGGCTCAGCCACCCAACCGTTGCCGGGAGTGTTCCCCGCCATTGTGACGCATGAGGGCGAGGCGCTGGAGGGAGCGGCGGAGGGGCCGCTGACCCTGACGGATTCGTGGCCGGGCCAGATGCGGACGGTTTACGGCGACCACGAACGGTTCCTGGACACCTATTTCTCGACCTTCCCAGGCCAGTATTTCACCGGCGACGGAGCCCGGCGCGACGCCGACGGCTATTACTGGATCACCGGCCGGATCGACGATGTGCTGAACATCTCCGGGCACCGGCTGGGCACGGCCGAGATCGAGAGCGCCCTGGTCGAGCATCAGGCCGTCGCCGAGGCGGCGGTGGTCGGCTATCCGCACGACATCAAGGGTCAGGGCGTATGGGCCTATGTCACCCTGAAGCTGGACCAGACGCCGAGCGATGATCTGAAAAAGGAGCTGGTCGCCACGGTGCGCCGCGAGATCGGCCCGATCGCCAGCCCCGATGTGATCCAGTGGGCACCGGGCCTGCCCAAGACGCGCTCGGGCAAGATCATGCGCCGGATCCTGAGAAAGATCGCCGAGGGTGATACGTCCAATCTGGGCGACACCTCGACCCTGGCCGACCCGTCGGTGGTGGAGGACCTCGTCAAGAACCGGGCGGGGTGATTTTGCGCCCGCGCGACAGGGTGCAAGAGGTGCAAAACCGGGACGGCTGATCCGGACGGCAAAAACACCGTCCGCAGCGTCCGGATCGTCCGGATGGCTCGCGCTGTCAAAGACCGGTCGAGGGGGAGTGTAGGGGATGCGCTGGGGGCGGGCAAAAGCCCTGCGAAGCTGAGACGACTGCACCGCTCTTTCCCCTCCACCGCTTCGCGGTCCCCCGCCCAAACGGCTTCGCCGTCAGGGAGGACATCTTAGGCCGCGAACGCCTTGAGGAAGCGGCGGGTGGCTTCGCGGGCGCGGGCGGGGACGTTGATGTCGGGGCGGGGGATGCCCAGGACGGCGCGCAGGTGGCCGTGGCCCAGGATCATGCCGGCCAGCATTTCGGCGGCGGCATCAGGGTCGGGGGTGTTGAGCCGCCCGGCGGCGGTCTGTTCGGTCAGCCATTCGGATAGGCGCCGGAGCCCCTCGGCCGGGCCGGCTTCATAGACAGCGGTGGCCAGGCCCGGTGCCTGGGGCGCGATCAGGGCGACGTTGCGCAGGGCTGTCGTGGATTCGTCCAGAAGGATCTTTTCCAACAGGCCGGTGGCATAGGCGACCAGAACCGTCTCGGGATCGTCGCCGGACCTGAGTGTCTGGGTGAGGGCGTCGGTGCGGCGTGCGGCCAGGGCGCGAGCGATCTCCACGCGCGAGCCGAAGCGATTGTACAGGGTCTGTTTGGAGACACCGGCGCGCCGGGCAATGGCCTCCATGGAAACATTGGCCCCGTGTTCGGAAATCAAGACACTGGCGGCGTCCAGCAACGCCTCGGTCTTGGACTCGTCGATCTGTCCGAAAGCGCGCGGCATCAGTGCATATCTCCGCCGGGGGCCAGCAGGCCGCCGCGTACGGGCTTGGCCAGGAGCACAACGACGGCCGCGACCGCACAGCCCAGGCCCAGGACCGCGAAGGCATCCCCGAAGGCGAGGTTGGTGGCCTGGAGCTGGATCATCCGGTGAAGGGCCGAATAGGCGGCTCCCGTCGGATCGGCCAGGCCGAGTTGCTCGAACCGCGCCGTCAGGCCGGCGAGCATATCGGCGGTCTGGCTGGACGTGGTGGATATGCGGGAGGTCAGTTCGCCCATGTGAACGGCACTGCGCTCGGTCAGCAGCGTATTCAGCACCGCCAGGCCAAACGCCCCGCCGACGTTGCGCGACAGATTGACCAGGCCAGAGGCGTTCTTGATCATGCTGGGCTTCAGCGTTGACATGGTGACATTCTGGGAGGCGATCATGGCCAACATGACGCCGACGCCGCGGAAGGCCTGGACGCTGGCGAATTCCCAGAAACCCCATTCGGGGGTGACGGCGTGGGCCTCCCACATTCCCCAGGCCGCCATCAGAAAGCCGACGAACATGGGGATGCGCGGATCGACCCTGCGCGCGATGCGCCCGGCGATGGGGGCGGTCAGGAACATGGCCAGGCCCGAGACCACCATGATGGTGCCGACCTCGGCCGCCGAGAAGCCGCCAACCCGGCCCAGGAACAGGGGCAAGAGGAAGGTGCCGCCGAACAGGGCTGCGCCGGTGATGAAGGTCATCACGACCCCGACGGTGAAGTTGCGGTCGGTGAAGGCCCTAAGCTCTACGATCGGATTGCGATAGGTCAGGGTACGCCAGATGAAGGCCGGGCCCGTGATCGCCACCACGACGCTGAGCAACAGGATGTGGTCGTCGGCGAACCAGTCGTTCTTGGCGCCTTCTTCCAGCACGAACTGAAGGCCCATCAGAAAGGCGGCCATCAGGCCCAGGCCCCACCAGTCGAAACCGCGCGACAGGTTCGGGTCGCCCTGGTCAAACCTGCCATACTGGCCGACCAGGAACAGCACCAGGATGCCGGGGATGACATTGATGAAGAACAGCCAGCGCCAGCTGAGCATCTCGGTCAGATGCCCGCCCAGGGTCGGGCCGACGGTCGGGGCCAGGGTGACGATCAGTCCCATGATGACGCTGGCGGTGACGCGGTGCCGGGGCGGGAAGGCGGTAAAGGCGACCGCGAAGACCGTCGGGATCATGGCTCCGCCGACGAAGCCTTGCAGGGCGCGAAACACGATCAGCATATCGATGGAGGTCGACAGGCCGGCCATGACGCTCATGACGATGAAGCCGGTGGCGGAAATCATGAACACCCGCTGGGTGCCCCACCACCGGGCCAGATAGCCGGACAGGGGGATCATCACGACCTCGGGGATCAGATAGGCGGTCTGGACCCAGCTGATCTCGTCGTTGGAGGCCCCGACGCCGGCCTGGATCTGGGGTAGGGAGGCGGCGACGATCTGGATGTCGAGAATGGCCATGAACTGGCCGACCACCATGCCGGCAAAGCCGAGTAACAGGACGAACCAGTCGACTTCGGGCTCGGCCTTGTCAGGTGCCGGCCCGGCCGCGATGTCGGCGGCGCTCATGCCTCAGACGCCGCTCCGGCCTGGGCGAAGGTGGCCCCGCCGCCGCTGTGCAGATCGACCCGTACCTCGATGGACAGGCCGGGACGCAGGGCGGCGGCTTCCGGGCCGGCCTCGACGACGATGCGGACCGGTACGCGCTGGGTGATCTTGGTGAAATTGCCCGAGGCGTTCTCGATCGGGATCAGGGCAAACTCGGAGCCGGTGGCCGGCGAGAAGCTGTCGATGCGGCCGGTCAGAGTCTGGCCGGGGAAGGCGTCGGCGGTGATCTCGACGGTCTGGCCCAGACGCAGGCGCCCGACCTGGGTTTCCTTGAAATTGGCGACCACATAGGTCTCGCCCAGCGGCACCAGCGACATCATCTGACCGCCGGGGCGGACATACTGGCCGACGCGGACCTGGCGGGCCCCGATGACGCCGGCGGAGGGGGCACGGATGACGGTGCGCTCCAGAGCGATACGGGCCTCCTCGACGGCGGCGCGGGCCAGTTCGACCTGGGCCTCGGCCTGGGAGCGGGACGAGACCAGGGTGTCGGCGGTGCGGCGTTCAGCCTCCAGCCCGGCCTGGGCTTCGGCCACACCGGCGCGGGCCTGGGCGGCACCGGCGCGCTCGGACTGGACGCGCTGGGCCGAGACCCAGCCGTCCTCGGCCAGGCGGCTGTAGCGGTCGGCCTGGGCACCGGCGAGATCGGCCTGGGCCTGGGCCTGGTCGACGCCGGCCTGGCGGGCCTGGATCTGGGCACCCTCCTCAGCCGAGCGAGCGTCGACATTGTCGACGGTGGCCACGGCGGCGGCGAGCTGGGCCTCGGCCTGGGCGAGACGGGCGCGGGCGTCGGAATCATCGAGCCGGACCAGAACGTCGCCGGCCTGGACCCGCTGGTTGTCGGCAACCAGCACCTCGACGATGCGACCGTCGACCTGGCTGGAGACCAGGACGGTGTCGGCCTCGACGAAGGCGTTGTCGGTCGCCTCCCAGCGCTGCTTGCCCTGCCACCAGACGCCGCCGCCGATGATCAGAAAGACGCCGACCACGCCGGCGACGATGAGGGGGAGGCGTTTGCGAAGTGTAGGAGAGAGCGCCATGGCGACCATGCCTGAAGGGAGGAAGGCGCGTAAAATGGACATGATCGTCCAAAAAACAAGACGGCTTGAAATCGGTGTCGAACACGGTTGGTTTCAGGCGATGAGGAGCCTGTGATGAAACGCCGCTGGCCGCCGGACGAAGCCTATGTCGATGAGGTGTTCGCGCGTCTGGCGCGCGGGATGCCCGAGCCCAGGACCGAGCTGAACTGGACCACGCCGTTCGAGCTGGTTTCGGCGGTGGCCCTGTCGGCCCAGGCGACCGATGTGGGGGTCAATAAGGCGACGGCCAAGCTGTTTGCGGCGGCCAATACGCCGGCGGCGATCCTGGCGCTGGGCGAGGCCGGGGTGACGCCCTTCATCGCCTCGATCGGGCTGTATCGGAACAAGGCCAAGAACCTGGTGGCCATGAGCCGCATCCTGGTCGAGCAGCACGGCGGCGAGGTGCCGCTGACCCGGGCCGAGCTTCAGGCCCTGCCGGGGGTGGGGCGCAAGACGGCCTCGGTGGTGCTGAACGAGCTTGAGATCGAGCCGGCCATTGCGGTGGACACCCACGTCTTTCGCGTCTCGCACCGGCTGGGCCTGGCCAATGCGTCAACGCCCGACAAGGTCGAGGACCAGTTGCACAAGGTGGTACCCGCCGAATGGCTGGCCAAGGCGCACCACTGGCTGATCCTGCATGGCCGCTATGTGTGCACGGCGAGGAAGCCGAACTGCGCGGGCTGCGTGCTGAGCGACATCTGCCCGTCGCGGGCGGCGCGGATCGATCCGCGTGTAACGCCTTAGGCCTGCGGCGTCCCCCTCTGGCCGCTGTGCGGCCGGTCTCCCTCATCGCGACGCGATGGAGGAGAGACTAGGTCCGCGCCAGCACGGCTCGGACGAAGCGGTCCTGCGCGCCGGGATCTTCGCCGAGGTAGAGGTCGGGTTCGAGCAGTTCCAGTTCCATCACGACGGGGCGGCCTTCAAGGTCGCGAACCAGGTCGATGCGGGCGTAGAGCAGCCGGCCTTCGTCGATGGCGGCCAGGGCCGCTTCGGCTGCCGCGAACTCGGTGGCGTCGGGTTCGGCACGGGTGACGTGGCCGCCCCAGTCGGGCTGAACCCGGAAGTCGCCGCCCTGGGCGACCTTGCGCACGGCGTGGCTGAAGACGCCGTTGAAATAGACCAGCGACATCTCGCCGGTGGTGGCGACGGACGGCAGGAAGGGCTGGACCATGGCCGGACCGGCGAAGCGCTCGAAGGCGGCGACCTGACCGGCGCGCAGGCGTTCGGTCCGGTAGGAGCCGCCCGAGCGGCGCGGCTTGACCACCGCCTCGTCCCAGCCGTGGGCGGCGCGCGCGGCCTGGGCCAGTTCGGGATCGCCGGCGTCGAGCCAGGCGGTTGGAGCGATGGGTGCACCGGTCTCGGCCAGACGCTGTAGATAGATCTTGTCGACGTTCCAGCGCAGCACCGACGGGGGGTTCAGGATTGCCAGGCCCACCGCTTCCCAGTCGTCGACCGCTGAAAGCCACCGCTCCACGGCTCGATAGTTGCCCCAGACCATCAGCGGCAGGATCAGATCAAAGCCGGCCAGCTCGCCGGTCGCAGTCCAGGGGCGCGGTTCGACGACGGCCCCGGCGGCCTGGAGCGGTGCGGCCATACGGGCGAAAACCTGCGGCCATCGGCCCTCGACCGCAGGGTCGACAGGGTCGGGCGTCAGGATGCAGATGCGCGGCGTCATGGATCGGCTTCTAGCGCCGCAGGCCGAGACAGGCTATCGCCCCGGTATGACCCAGACCCTTTTTGATCTTTGCGCCGTCGGCAATGCCATCGTGGACGTCATCGCCCCCTGTGACGATGCCTTCCTGGCCCGGGAGGGCCTGACCAAAGGCGGGATGATGCTGATCGACGAAGCCCGTGCCGTCAGCCTGTATGGTGCGATGGCGGCCGGGATGGAGGCCTCCGGTGGCTCGGCCGGCAACACCGTCGCCGGAGCCGCGTCGTTCGGCGGCCGGGCGGCCTATATCGGCAAGGTCGCCGATGACCAGCTGGGCGAGGTCTATCGTCACGATATGCGCGCCATCGGAGCGGCCTTCGACACGCCGGACCTGGTCGGCGGTGCGGCGACGGGACGGTCGCTCATCAATGTGACGGGTGACGGCCAGCGCACCATGTCGACCTTCCTGGGCGCGGCCAACCAGCTGATGCCCGATGACATTGATGCCGACCTCGTTGCGGCGTCGGAGATCCTTTACCTGGAAGGCTATCTGTTCGACCCGGCCGATGCGCGCGCGGCCTTCGAGCGCGCGGCCGAGGTGGCGCACGCGGCGGGACGCCGGGTGGCGGTGACCCTGTCGGACACCTTCGTGGTCGACCGCTGGCGCAGCGAACTTCTGACGTTCATCGCGGCTTCGTGCGACATCGTGCTGGCCAATGAGGCCGAGCTGCTCAGCCTGTTCGAAGAGACCGACTTCGAGGCGGCCCTGGCCCGCCTGCGGCCGCTCGTCCAGACGGCGGCCGTGACCCGCAGTGAAAAGGGTTCGGTCATCGTCCACGGCGACGAGCGGGTCGAGGTGGCGGCCTATCCAGTCGACAAGGTGGTCGATACGACCGGGGCCGGAGACCAGTATGCCGCCGGTTTCCTGTTGGGGCTGGCGCGGGGCCTGCCGCTTGCGATCTGTGGCCGGCTCGGGTCGCTGGCAGCGGCCGAGGTGATTGAACACTGGGGTCCACGTCCCCAGGTTTCGCTCCGGTCGATGGCCGAGGCGGAAGGACTGATCTAGGAATGTTCGGCGGCAAGAAGTCCGGCGGCTGGTTTTCCAAGCTCACCGAAGGGCTGAACAAGTCCTCCAAACAGATGACCGAACAGGTCGTCCAGGTCTTTGCGACCAAGGAGCCGCTGACCCAGGCCCAGCTCGACGACCTGGAAGAAGAACTGATCGCGGCCGATCTCGGACCGGCGGCCGCGGCGCGCATCGCCGAGCGGTTCGGAGAGCTGCGCTTCGGCAAGGCCTCCGACGAGACGGAGGTCCGTACCGCCCTGGCTGAGGCGGTGGCGGCCGAGCTGCTGCCGCGCGAGGACACGTTCGATCCGCTGTCGGGGCCCAAACCCTATGTGGTGCTGTTTGTGGGTGTGAACGGCTCGGGCAAGACCACGACCCTGGGCAAGATCGCCGCCTCGCTGACGCGCGACGGGGCCAAGGTGATGGTGGTGGCCGGCGACACTTACCGGGCCGCCGCGGTCGAGCAGCTGAAGGTCTGGGCCGAGCGGGCCGGGGCGCATTTCGAAAGTCGCCGCCAGGGTGCCGATGCGGCGGGCCTGGCCTTCGACGCCTATACCAAGGCCAAGGCCGAGGGGTATGAGGTCGTGCTGATCGACACGGCCGGTCGCCTCCAGAATAAACAGGCCCTGATGGATGAGCTGCTCAAGGTCGTTCGGGTGCTCAAGAAGGTCGACCCGGAGGCACCGCATGAGACGCTCCTGGTGCTGGACGCCACGGTCGGCCGAAATGCGCTGGAGCAGGAAAAGATCTTTGGGCGAACCGCCTATGTCTCGGGCATCGTGATGACCAAGCTGGACGGGACGGCGCGCGGTGGGGTGCTGGTGCCGGTGGCTCAGGCCAGTGACGCTCCGATCAAGCTGATCGGCGTGGGCGAGGGCATCGACGACCTGCAGCCGTTTGACGCCCGGGCCTTCTCGCGTTCGTTGGTCGGCCTGAAGGATGAGGCGGCGGCATGAGCCAGGACACGCCCCAAACCCTGCCTGAGCGTAAGGGTAGCTCCATCCGTCACTGGGTCGATTTTGGCGGCCTGTTGCTGTTCGCCCTGACCTTTCTGTTCTTCCGTCTGCGAGGCCTGCCGGGCGACGAGGCGCTGGTCCATGCGACCTGGGCGCTGGTCGCGGGGTCGGCCGTTGGAGTCGCCGTCGGCCTCCTGGTCGAAAAGCGCTTGGCGCTGCTGCCGCTGATCGTGGGCGGCTTTGCCCTGGTCTTCGGGGTTCTGACCCTCATTACCCAGGACGACCTGTGGGTGAAGCTGAAGGTGACGATCCTGAATACCTGTCTGGCCCTGGCCCTGATCGGCGGACGGGCGATGGGCAAGCAGCCGCTGAAGGCGCTCTTGGGCGACGTCATCCCGATCACCGACCGAGCCTGGAATATCCTCACCCTGCGCTATGGGATCTACTTCGCCTGTGTGGCGGTGGTGAATGAGCTGGTTCGTTCCGAGGCCGTCGTCGGCTGGGTGACGCCTCAGATCGGCTTGGGCCACATGGATCCAGCCGATGTCTGGGTCAGCTTCCGGGGCGTGCTGTGGATTGCCTCATCGGTGTTCGGCATCGCCAATCTGCCGCTGATCTTCCGCAACCTGGACACAGACGAAGCAGAAGCGCCGACCAAGGACGCCGGATCCGCCTGATACCGTCACGCGATTGACGCGGAGCCGTCGTCAGAGCGCGGAATGTCTGTGCCAAGACCGAGCCGATTAGTTTGGGTTCGGATGGGTCATATGGCGAAATCGAAAAGGGAGGCGCCGGGCGGCGCGTTGGCGGCGTCGCCGAGCCATCTGCTGCATCGGGCGTTGCAGCGGTCGCTTGGCATCTATGCCGAGGAGATGGGCGAAGACGCCCTGACCCAGCGCCAGTTCGCGCTGCTGAGCGGGGTGGCGGCGCTGGATCAACCGTCCCAAACCGACCTGGTCGGCCTGACCGGGATTGACCGCTCGACGCTGGCGGAACTGGTGGCGCGGCTGATCGACAAGGGACTCCTGGCGCGTGAGCGGTCCGACGCGGATGGTCGGGCCAAAACCGTGAGTCTGACTGAGGCCGGCCGTGTCGCCCTGGCGGCGGCCGAACCGCGGGTGCGCGTGGCCGACAAACGCATCCTGTCGCTCTTGCCCAAGCCCAAGCGCGAAGCCCTGATCAAGCTCCTGACCCGCCTGGTCGAGACGGCCGACGTCAAACCCAGGCGCAAGAAGAGCAAGGCATCGCCCGACCCCTCCCAGACCTCGGACGCCTAGACACGAATATCCAGATACCGGCCGGGGCGCGGCAGGGGCTCCGACCCCAGGTCCCCCGATGTCGGGCGCGCTGCGGCCAGGGACGCCGTCTGGGAAGTTGCCGCTGGCGCGGCAACCGGCGTCGGCGCGGCCGGTGCCTGGGCGCGATCCGTCGCCGCCTGGAAGAAGGCCCTCTGGGCCGCAAGTGCCTGGGGGCTGCGCTGGGGCGCTATCGGCGGCAAGGCAGAAGGGCGGATCGGCGTCGTCATGTCGGCATGGTTAACGGACCCATCGAAGAATGGGTTAACGCGGCCCGGCCAGCTCGCGAATTTCTTCCAGAGCGGCCTCGCCGTCGGTACCGGCCAGCGGACCAGCGTGATGGAAAAGGACTTGTCCTCGCTCTGAGACGACCAGAGTCTGCGGCACCTCTCCACCCAGGCCCAGATTGGTCAGAGTGCTGCCCGGCCGATCCGACAGGACGCGGAAGAATGGATCGCCGACATCGTCCAGAAACTGTCGTGTGGCATCCGGATCATCGCGAACCGCCACGCCGATCACACGCACGCCCTCGGCCTGAAGCTGGAGCAGGACGGGATTTTCGGCCCGGCACGGCGCGCACCAACTTGCGAAGAAGTTCACCACAGTTACGCCGACGATTTCCTGCGACAGGGGATAGAGGTCGCTTTGTGTCAGGGTGGTGACCTGGACGGAGGCGGGCAGATCCTGGCCAACGATGCCGGTCGTGACGACCGGGGGCGAGGGCTCGAAATTGTGGGACCAGATGCCGTACGCAATCCCCGCGACCAGGAGCAGGGCGACCACACCGCCGATCCGCATCAGGGTGTTTCCTCATCGGCCCTGGCGGGGAGGGCCATCTGAGCGAGGCGTCTTGCCGCCGCACGCGCGCGGCTCACGGTCACCCAGGTCAGGGCCACGAGCATGACCAGGCTGATGCCATAGGCCCCCCACACGAACGGGCCATAGGGGCTCATGTCCAGGTCCGGCATTCTACGTCTCCCTCGCCTGGCGCAGCATCAGGGCCGCGATTCGACGTTCGCGGACTTCGGAGCGGATCGCCACGATCCACAGAGCAGCGAACAGAAGCGAATAGCCCAGACCCATCAGGCCCAGCGGCCAAAGGTATTCAGCCGTCAGCGAAGGGCCGCCACCCCGAAAGACCGAGGCCGGCTGGTGCAGGGTCGACCACCAGTCGACCGAGAATTTGACGATGGGCAGGTTGACCAGTCCGATCAGGGCCAGGACAGCCGCCGCGCGACCGGCCCGGGCATCGTCGTCGATGGCGGCTCTCAGCGCCATGACCCCGAGATAGAAGAGCAGAAGCACCACGACCGAGGTAAGGCGCGCATCCCAGACCCACCATGTCCCCCACATCGGCTTGCCCCAGAGCGAACCGGTGATGAGGGCCAGAACCGTGAAGGTCGCGCCAATCGGGGCGCAGACCTTGGCGGCGACGTCGGCGAGGGGATGACGCCAGACCAGAAGCGCGAAACTGGCTGCGCCCATCGCGACATAGGCGGCCATGGACACCCAGGCGGCCGGCACATGGATGAACATGATCCGCACGGTGTCGCCCTGCTGATAGTCTTCAGGTGCTGTGAAGCCGAGCCACAGGCCCACGATGATGAGGCTCGCCGCCGCGAGCCCCAGGACCAGGCCCCAGCCCCGCGTCAGGCGCATGAAGCGATCAGGATTGGCGAGGCCCAACACGATAGCCGCTCCTCAAGATCGGACGGTCAGACGTCACGGTCAGACGGGGCGGCGGCCTTGGGCCGACGCGTGCGCGGCTTGCGGGCCGGGGCTTCCGGCTCGCCGTCAACGCCGGTGGGAGCCGGTGTCGGGCGGGTCAGGAAGCTGGGCAGGTGGCCGTCTTCGGCCGGTTCGGCCGGGGCCGAAGCGGAGTCCGGTTCAATCACCGCCAACGGATCGGAAGCCGCTGCAGGCTCGGCCTCTGCGGCATCGCCCGTTGTGTCGTCGCTCATGCGTTCCTGACGGCGGCGCTCATAGCGTTCACGCCGGGACTCACGACGGCTCGGCTGGCCCTCTCCATCGGTCCGGCGCTCGTCGGAGCCGGAGGATTCGCCCTCGCCGTTCGAGGTCGCCGCTGCGTCCTCGCGGCCTTCGCCGTGCGCGGCGACGGGCTGGGCGAACTGGGTGCCGGATTCGTCTTCGAAATCGATATCGAAGCCCTGGTTCGACCCGTCGCGCGCGGCGATCTCGGCCACGGGCCGGTTCGGCTGCATGATGCGCAACAGGCGGAAATAATGCTCGGCGTGCTGGAGATAGTTCTCGGCCAGGATGCGGTCGCCGGACGACGTCGCGTCGCGCGCCAGCTGCTGATACCGCTCATAGACGGTCTGGGCGTTGCCGCGGACCTTGATGCCCTCGGGGCCCGTCGAATCGAGCGAACGATTGGGGTTGTTGTTCTGGCCGCCCTGACCGCCGCCGCCGGAGCGCCGATTGCGGTTGCGCTGCCGCTTCATCCCCTTGAAGTCTCTCATGTCAGATACCGTATCCGTCGCCGGGCGGTCTCTCCGCTTGCGGCCTTGGTTCCTGGGGCGTTCGGGAGACCGTCCCCCGGGAGCGCTGACCATGGGTCTTGAAATCCCCGCCGCGCTTGCGCGGCTCCGACGAAATGCAGCGGCTGTCGGGCCGCAGATGTCCGGTCGGTTAGGGAATGGCGCTTATCTAGCCGCTTTCCCCGGCGCGTCCAAGGCTTTTTCGTCAGGCCGGCCGGGTTCCCGTCACCACACGATCCCGCGCGCCCAGATCCTGGACGATCCGCAGGTTCTCGAACCCGGCCCCGGCGAACAGGGCCTTGACCTGTTCAGCCTGATCCCAGCCGGTCTCAACCACGAAGACGCCGAGCGGTCGGAGCACGCGCAGGGTCTCAGGGACGAGCAGTCGATAGGCGTCCAGACCGTCCATGCCGCCGTCGAGGGCCAGATGCGGATCATGTTCGCGCACTTCCGGATCGAGGGTGGCGATCTCTTCAGAGCGGATATAGGGCGGGTTGGAGGTCACCAGATCGAAGCTGGCGTCGGCCAGACCGTCGGCCCAACCGGTCCTGAGGAAGGCGGCGCGATCCGCCAGGCCCAGTCCGGCAGCGTTGTCGCGCGCGACCGCGATGGCCTCTTCGGAGATATCGGTCCCAAGCCCCTTCGCGGCCGGGCGCTCGGCCAGGACCGACAGCAGGATGGCCCCCGAGCCGACACCCATGTCGAGCATCTGGAAGTCCATGCTCTCGGGGAAGGCGGCAAGTGCCACCTCGACGACGGTTTCCGTATCCGGCCGGGGCGTCAGAACGTCTGGCGTCACATTCAGCATGATCTTCCAGAACGCCTTGCGGCCCAGGATGCTGGCGACCGGCTCGCGCTTGAGGCGACGCTCGATCCAGCTGTCGAAGCGTTCGACCTGCTCGGGTGTCAGCTCCCGGTAGGGATTATTCAGGATATCGAGCCGCGTGACGTCCGCCGCAGCCTCCAGCAGCAGGCGCGCGTCGATCGCCGGGCTGTCGATGCCGGCGTCCTTCAGCCGCGCCTGGGCGGCCTTCCATGTCTTCACAAGCGAGGTCATGCAGGCCAAATGGCGGTTCAGGAGCCGGCTGGCAACCATCGGGGCCTGAGGACGGTTATAAGGCGGTATGGCGAAAGCTGCGAAGAGCGCGGGAATCGGGGGGCTTTGGGCCTTGATCGGTACGGCGGCCGCCAGTCTCGCGGCCGGTGCCGCCGCCGGAGCCGCAGCCTCCCACGTGGCCGGCCGCAAGAACCGGCGGATCGCCCGCGAGGCTCTGGCCCCGCCTCCACCGCCCAAGACCGCCCAGGATTTCGAGGCTGAGGAACCCGGGCGGGGGCGTGCCGCGCAGCGCCCCGAGCAGATCCCGCGCAAGGGTTGGACCGATATCTTCTGGCGGCTGGGTGCCTCCTATTTCGGGGACCGCGTCGGATTTCTGGCCGGCGGTGTCACCTTCTTCGTGGCTCTGTCGCTGTTCCCGACGCTCGGTGCCCTGGTCACCGTCTATGGCCTGTTCGCCGATCCGTCCCAGGCGGCGGGCCGGCTGGAGTTGCTCTATTCAGTGTTGCCACCCGGTGTCGCCGGCTTCCTCGCGGAGGAAATGCAGCGCCTGGCCGAGAACTCCAACACGGAGCTGACCTTCACCCTGGTGTGGACGCTGCTGCTGTCGTTGTGGACGGCCAATAGCGCGGTCAAGATGTTGTTTTTCAGTCTGAATGTCGCCTATCACGAGGTCGAGCGGCGCCATATTGTCAGGTTCAATCTCATCGGTTTGGCCTTTACCATCTCGGGCTTCCTGGCGGTCCAGATGAGCGCCGTGCTGGTGGTTGGCGTGCCCCTTGTCCTGGGGGTGTTCGGCCTGGCCGAGGAATGGAATCACCTGACCCTGCTGCGCTGGCCGCTGTTGCTGGTGATCTATGTTGCGGCTCTGGCGTTGGCCTATCGCATCGGCCCGTGCCGGGCGCGGGCGCGCTGGCGCTGGCTGGTGCCGGGCGCGCTGTTCGCCGGCCTGCTCAGCCTGGGGCTGTCGTTCGGCTTTTCCTGGTATGTCCAGACCTTCGTGCGCACGGCCTCCTATGGACCGCTGGCGGCCATGATGGGTTTTCTCCTGTGGACCTGGCTGACCGTCCAGATCGTCATCCTCGGGGCGCAGCTGAATGCCGCGATCGAACACCAGACAGCCGTGGATACGACCACCGGCCCGCCGCGACCGATTGGCGAGCGCGGCGCGCGCGTCGCAGACTCGGTCGGACCCAAGCGCGGAAGCCCGGCGGCGCTCAGCTTCACGCTGCGCCATGCCGAAGCCCTGTCTGACCGACTGTTGCGGCGGCGGGCCCGCCGTCAGGCGGAAAGGGACTAGTTGAATTCGGCCTCGAGGCTGGCCAGGCGTTCGGCCTGATCCTCGGCGATCAGGGCATTCAGTACCGGATCGAGGTCGCCCTCCAGGATCTGGGGCAGGGAATGCAGGGTCAGGCCGATGCGGTGGTCGGTCACGCGCCCCTGCGGGAAGTTGTAGGTGCGGATGCGCTCGGAGCGGTCGCCCGAGCCCACCTGGCTCTTGCGGGCGTCGGCGCGGGCCTTGTCCTTTTCCTGGCGCTGCAGATCGTAGAGCCGGGCCTTGAGGTTCTTCATGGCCTTGTCACGGTTGACGTGCTGGCTCTTCTCGGAGCTGGTCGCCACGATGCCGGTCGGCAGGTGGGTGATCCGCACCGCCGAATCGGTCTTGTTGACGTGCTGACCGCCGGCCCCGGACGACCGATAGGTGTCGATGCGGATGTCCTTGTCCTGGATGTCGATCTCGACATCCTCGACCTCGGGCAGGACGGCCACGGTCGCGGCTGAGGTGTGGATACGCCCGCCGGCTTCGGTTTCCGGCACGCGCTGGACCCGGTGCACGCCCGATTCGAACTTGAGTCGGCCGAACACACCGTCGCCGGTGATGGTGGCGACGATCTCCTTGTAGCCACCGACTTCGCCTTCGGAGACGCTGTCGACCTCGACCCGCCAGCCGCGGCCTTGGGCATAGCGCTGGTACATACGAAACAGGTCGCCGGCGAACAGCGCCGCCTCGTCGCCTCCGGTCCCGGCGCGGACCTCCAGGATGGCCGAGGCGTTCTCATCGGCGTCGCGCGGGGCCAGGAGCAGGGCGACTTCGCGCTCCAGCTCCGGCAGGCGCTCTTCCAGGGCCTCAAGTTCTTCGGCGGCCATGGCGGCCATCTCGGGATCGCCGGCCAGGGCCTCCAGATCGACGATCTCGGCGCGGAGCTTCTGCAGATTCAGAACCGCGTCGGCGACCGGCTTGATCTCGGCGTGCTCCTTGGACAGGCGCACGATCTCCTGGCCGTCGGTGGCCGCGCCCATGCGCGCCTCGACCTCATGGAAGCGGTCGAGAACCTGATCGAGACGGGCCTGGGGCAGTTGCAAGGAGGTGGGCCTTTCTTACGCAGGCCGGTTCCTACTCGACGCGAGCCGCCTCTGTCGATGCAGAGCGTGGATCCGGCCGCCGGTAACATTCGTGTCACCGGCTATTCGCTGGGGGTGTCCCGCCCTAACGGTTGGGAAGGCGTTGGGTGCGTACCCCCTCGGGAGAGATTGCGTGGACGATTTCCTCTTGTTCCTGCTGGTCGGCTTCCTGGCCCAGGCGGTCGATGGGGCGCTGGGGATGGCCTACGGCGTCATCTCGTCGACCGTGCTGCTGTCCTTCGGGGTGCCGCCGGCGGTGGCCTCGGCCAGTGTTCACACCGCAGAGGTCTTCACCACGGCGGCCTCGGCGGGGTCGCACGCCCTCAATCGGAATGTGAACTGGCGACTGTTCGCACCTCTGGCGCTCGGCGGGATTGTCGGGGGCGCAGCGGGAGCCTTCGTGCTGACGACCATAGACGGCAATCTCATCAAGCCGTGGATCACCGCCTATCTGGGCGTGATGGGGCTGGTCATCTTGTGGCGCGCGATCCGGGGTGTCAGTGCGCGGCGGTTTCCCATGCGATGGGCTCCGCCGTTGGGTCTGGTCGGCGGCTTTCTGGATGCGGTGGGCGGCGGCGGCTGGGGGCCGACGGTCACTTCGACCCTGGTCGGCTCTGGCGATGATCCGCGCCGCGCCATCGGCACGGCCAATACGGCCGAGTTCTTCGTCACCTCGGCGGTGTCAGCAGCCTTCCTGGCGGCGATGCTGACGGGACACTGGCAGTTAGCCGATACTGTTGCCGACCATGCCATGGCGGTCGGGGGCCTAATTCTGGGCGGGCTTCTGGCGGCGCCCCTGGCCGGATTCATGGTGCGGATCGCGCCTGTGCGGGTTTTGACCTTTCTGGTCGGTCTGCTGGTGGTGGCTGTGGCGGCCTACCAGACGTCCAAGCTGATGGGTTGGGTCTAGGCTATCGCGGCGTCGTCGCGGCGAAGCTCGGACGGGCCTCAAGGTCCGACTGAAGGATTTCCAGACTGGGCCGACCGTTCTTCCAGTCGTACTCCGGGTGGCGGAAATCCAGCCAGCTCACGAGCACGCCGGTAGTGATGACGCCCAGGTCGAGCGGGTCAGCCCGAAGGCCCTGCGCCTCCAGCTGGTCGAGCACCCGGCCCAGGCCCGTTTGCCAGCGGGCGATCCAGGTCGGCGAGCGTTCCGCCTCTGGTCGGCGCTTTTCCAGAACCCATTTGACGCCCATTTCCAGACCGGCGTCGGCCAGGGCTTCCAGGCTGCGGACGGGCCACTGGCTATCGCCGGCCGGGATGAGGTGCGAGCCTGAGCGGCCGCGCGCATCCAGCCAGGCGCAGATCAGCGGGCTGTCATTGATGACGGTGCCCTCGTCGGTGACCAGCGACGGCACCTGGGCCACCGGATTGGCGGTCACCAGGGCAGGGTCGGACGCATAGGGGTCGACGCGGATCTCTTCACAGCCGTCAATCAGACCACGTTCGCGCAGCACGATCCGGCATTTGCGGGCATAGGGGGAGGGGTCGGTGATGTAGAGTTTCATCACTCGTAAAATGAGCGCGTATCAACTTCAATCCGGTCTATCGTTACTCGTTCGGAAGTGACCAGGAAGAAGACACGAGCAGGATAAGAGTCGGGGAACTCCACGCGATCATCCGTATTGGGCTCATAGATCAAAGTTACATAAACGTCGGCAGGTGCAACGAAGCTTCCATCCGAAATTACGGCGTGCTCCCCAAATACTTCAATGCCTTCAAATTCTGTCGCTGCCGATAAATCCGCCAACGGCTGCCAATCCTTCGTCGAAGGAAGATCGTAGGCATCCACAGCGCGTTCCAGTTCGTCGGGTAGCTTTGGAAACCAAGCTTCGCTAACGGTGGCAATGCGTGCCGGCGCGTTCATCGGCTACTCCTCATGCCTTGCATGATACCCCGTTATAGAAGCGGTGATAACGTCAAGGGGTAAATATTTCTCCTCAGCTTAGTCAAACGGCAATGAACGCTCGTAGCGCCAGCGCAGCGTCTCGGCCAAGCCATCGAGGTCGGCCATCAAGAGCGCCGCATCAACGCCCAAACCAAAGAGGTAGCGTTGGAACTCCGGTTTGATCCGCCCCGGAATTACGAAACGGTCGGACCGATGACGAACGCGCCAAGCACTAGTCGGCTCGGGGTGGACGCTAAATAGGCCTCTCTGGGATGCGATCCGTGTTGCAAGCGCGGAGGGATAAGCGAAGCGCTTTTGACCAATCTCAAATGGGCCCAATTCCTTCGGATCATCCGGCCGAAAATACCCAATGAGTCTTGGCTCCACAGCCAGAATCTCGCCGTCTTTCTCTCGAACGCACGCCTGGCAAGCAAAGTATGCGGCCACGAGCGGATTAGTCGTCCAGTCGAGAAGGCGGGTCGGCAAACCGTGATGCTGCGCTAGGAAAAGCCAATCCCACTCGGTCGCGACAATATGTCGATCAACAAATGGCAGCGCGAGCCGTTTGAAATCACGCAGTAGTCGTATTTCAGTTTCCGGACGATAGTGACCAATGCGCCCTACATTTGGGCGCAATGCCCAGCGCTGCCGTTGACCACGAAAAACCCAACGCGGGGACTGCCGCGCTCGCGTCCATTCGCCGAATTCGGCCCATTTGGCGGCAGCCTCACGACGGAGCCGAAGCGCCTCGCCAAATGTAGGAGATTTTGCCAAAGCTGATTCGCTTAACCCATCCAGACTGCCAGATTATTGCCAATGTATGCGTGTGCAATGTCGGAATGTGACGCCAAGACGTCACATCGCTGCGGCCCGTTCGGCTTCCAGCTCGGCGGCCTTCTTCTCGACCAGCCCGACAATGTGATCGACCATGCCGGCGTTGTCCTGTTTGTGGGCGATCTTGCCAGCCATATAGACCATGCCGGCCCCCTTGCCGCCGCCCGTGAAGCCGATGTCGGTGAACAGGGCCTCGCCCGGTCCGTTCACGACGCAGCCGATGATCGACAGGCTCATGGGCGTCGAAATATGGGCCAGCCGCTGCTCCAGTTCGGCCACCGTCTCGATGACATTGAAGCCCTGACGGGCGCACGACGGGCAGGCGATGATGTTGACGCCTCGGTGCCTGAGACCCAGCGACTTGAGGATGTCGAAGCCGACGTGGATCTCCTCGACCGGGTCGGCCGCCAGCGATACGCGAATGGTGTCGCCGATCCCGGCCCACAAGAGATTGCCCATGCCGATGGCGGACTTGATGGTACCGGTCCGCAAAGGCCCCGCTTCCGTCACCCCCAGATGCAGCGGACAGTCGATGGCCTCGGCCAGCTGTTGATAGGCTGCCACCGTCAGGAACGGGTCGGACGCCTTTACTGAAATCTTGAACTCGTGGAAGTCCAGGTCCTGAAGAATGCGCGCGTGATCCAGAGCGCTTTCGACCATGGCTTCGGGGCAGGGCTCGCCGTATTTCTCCAGCAGGTGCTTCTCCAGCGACCCGGCATTGACCCCGATCCGCATCGAACAGCCATGATCCCGCGCGGCCTGGACAACCTCCCGGACGCGGTCGATCGCACCGATGTTGCCCGGATTGATCCGCAGGCAGGCCGCCCCGGCCTCGGCCGCTTCAATACCGCGCCGGTAATGGAAGTGGATGTCCGCGACCAGCGGTACCCGTGACTCGCGTGCAATGGTCCTGAAGGCTTGCGTCGACTCCTCGTCGGGACAGGACACCCGCACGATGTCGGCCCCGGCCTCTTCCAGCCGCCGGATCTGATCGATTGTAGCGGCAGCATCAGATGTGAGTGTGTTGGTCATCGACTGCACCGAGATCGGTGCGCCGCCGCCGATGAGAACGTCGCCGACGCGAATCTGTCGGCTAGGGCGGCGCTCGATGTGGCGCCACGGTCGAATGTGGCCGATGTCGGACGGGGAGGTCATGGACCCTAGAATAGGCGCTTCGCAGGCCGGGCGCTATTGGGCGGCAGCTTCGACCGCTGCCGTCGAGGTCGGAGCGATTTCGACGGATGCGTCTGGGGTCGCCTGGGCCTGGTTGACGCGGGCGGCGGCCGCGGCCTCGGCCTCGCGCAGACGGGCCTCGGCGGCGCGCTGGGCCTCCCGGTTGCGGGCCTCGGCTTCGGCCGCAGCCTGTCGACCGAGGGCCTCGGCACGGGCATTCAGTTGCGACAGCGAGGTCTGGGGTTGTTCGAGTCGCCCGGCGCGCTCTCCATTCAGAAACAGGTCGAAGGCGGTGGGGTCAGACACATCCACGACCAGACCGCCCGTCTGGGGTGCGCGATAGGCCTCGCCAGCCGCGAGCTGGCGGGCGAAATGCACCACGCCATCGGCGGCGCGGACGACGATTGTCGAGGCCCGCCGCGCCTGAAGAATGACGCCGGAGTTTCCGGCAGCGGTTCCATAGACGGCACCGCGCGGATTGAAGGCCGCTCCGACCGGCCCCCCCATATCGGGTGCCGCGGCAGCTGCCTGAGCCCCCGCCAGGGCCGGGGCGAGCACCTCCTCCAACCCGGGTGTGACGTACAGGACCGGCGTGGTCTGATCCGGCGGTGCAGGGCGCGGAGCCTCCAGCTCGATTTCGCCGAAGGTCGAGCCGACGCGCCAGCTTTCGGGGATGGAGGACAGGTCAGCCGACTGGGCGGCATCGATCAGATTGACACGCTGCAGCACGTTCCAGCCGACGACGGCCAGAACCAGGACGACGCCCGTGACCGCCCACACCGGCGACTTGCGCCGGTTGTCGTCGAAGGCGAGACCGACCGGAGCCTGCAGCTTCTGATTAGGAAGGTCGTATTCGCGGCGGAGCCGCTCGGCCACCGCGGTTTCGTCCAGCCCCAGGGCCTGGGCGTAGGAGCGGGCGTGTCCGAGCGCGAACGGCCGTGACGGCAGATCCGCCCGGCGGCCGTCTTCCAGGGCTTCCAGATATCGGACCGGAACCTTGGTGGTGGACGACAATTCGGCAAGCGATCGACCGGAGGCCCGGCGCGCAGCCTTGAATGCATCGCCCAGGGTTTCGGCTGTTTCGAGCGTCACGGACGGGGCCGAGCGCACCGGCTCAGCAGCCTGATAGGCACCTGGCTCAGGCTCCTGGTCTGTGACTTTGTAATCCTCACCCACGCGAAACTCACTCCGATCCTCGGCCTTGCAGAACCTCGGACCTCCCCCCTGTAACCAAGGGACCCCAGTCGATTGAAAGGAATAGGACATGGCCGCCGGGAAATCAAGGTTTTCTTAAGTAATCCGGCGGGTGCGGTCACCTGTTCCGCTCCGGGACACCTCAAAGTGTGAGGTTCAATTTCCGGGCCAGAGCTTCGACCTCGCTGCGCACGGAACCCCGGGTCTGGACGAGCAGGGGGGCCATCAGCTTTTCGGCGCGGGCCAGGTCCAGGGTCAGGATCATTCGCTTCACGCGCCCGATTCCAGACGCCGGCGCGGAAAGCCGGCGGAAACCCAAGGCAATCAAGGCGAAAGCCTCCAGTGGCTGGCCCGCCATTTCGCCGCAGACCGACACCGGTGTACTGGACGCCGCGCAGGCGGAACGGATCTGCGCCAGGGCGCTCAGAAACGGCGGAGACAGCGCGTCGTAGCGATCCGCGACAGTCGGATTGGTCCGGTCAGCGGCAAACATATACTGCATCAGGTCATTGGTGCCGACCGAGACAAAGTCGGTCTGGGCCAGCAGGGCCTCGAGATGCCACAGCAGGGCGGGGGCCTCGATCATCGCCCCGACCCGCAAGGTGGACGGCAAGGCCCAGCCGCGCCGGCGAGCCCAGTCACATTCGGCATCGACCAGACCCTTGGCCAGGGTGAATTCGTCGACGCTGGCGATGAGGGGGAACATCACCCGCAGTTCGCGCCCCTGAGCCGCGCGCAGAAGGGCGCGAAGCTGAAGCCTGAGCAGGGGGGGGCGATCCAGCCCCAGCCGAATCGAGCGGCGTCCCAGAGCCGGGTTCTCCTCTCGTGAACCTTGCAGGAAGGACACCACCTTGTCGCCGCCGATGTCCAGGGTGCGGAAGGTGACCTGGCGATTCCCGGCCCCATCCAGAACCTGGCTGTAAAGGGCGGTTTGTGCTTCCAGGCCCGGGAGCTTGTCCTGGACCATAAATTGGAACTCGGTGCGAAACAGGCCGATGCCATCGGCCCCCGTCGCATCCAGGGCCCCAACATCCGACACCAGGCCGGCATTGGTCAGCAGGGTGATGCGTTCGTCATCGAGCGTGACGGCGGCCAGATCTCGCAGTCCCGCAATGTCGGCCCGCAGGGACTCGCGCACAGACAGGCGCGATCGGGCCGCCTCGATGATGTCGGCACGGGGACGCAGGTGCGCCTCCGCCGTCTCACCGTCGACGATGACGATGTCGCCCTCGGACAGGCGGTCCTGAACGCCGGTCAGCCGGCCCACGCAGGGGATCTCCAGGGCGCGGGCGACCAGGGCCGCATGGCTGGCGGCCGATCCCTCCTCAAGCAAGAGGCCCTTGAGCGATCCGGTCGGATATTCGAGCAAGTCCGCCGGCCCGAGGTTGCGTGCAACCAGAATGGCGTTCTCTGGCAGGGTCCGCCGAGTTGTTTCTTCGCCGGCCAGAACGCGCAGCAGCCGATTGGCCAGATCCTCCAGATCGTGCAGGCGCTCCCGGATGTAGGGGTCCTTGGCGGCTGCGAAACGGGCCCGGTGCTGGGTTCGGGCGCGGTCGACGGCGGCCTCGGCCGACAGGCCGCCGCGCACCGCCTCTTCCAGTGAGCGCACCCAACCCCGGTCGTCGGCGAACATCCGGTAGGTTTCCAGAACCTCTATGGAGGGGCCAGACAAGTGGCTGACCGACAGCAGCCGGTCGATCTGCACGCGGAGCCGCGTCAGACCGTCCTGAAGTCGCGCCTCCTCGGTCAGCGGGTCATCGGCGACGATGCGGGCCGCTGCGATCGGAGGGTCATGCAGGACCGCCTGGCCGATGGCCAGGCCGTCGGCGAAACGCTGCCCCTTGAGTCGCTCGGGACGATGCGGTGAAACCTCGACTTCGCCCAGGGCGTCGATGGCGTCTTCGACATCCGCCACCACCTCGGCCAGCACCATGGCGATGGTCTGGAGATCCTCGACCTCATCCTCGGCATAGACGCGGGACGTCCGGTTCTGGACCACGAGGACGCCGACGACCCGCCCGCCCCGCAGCAGGGGGACACCCAGAAAGGCGTTGAACGGGTCTTCCCCCGTTTCAGGGCGGTACGAGAAGCTGGGATGGGTCGGAGCGTCCGAAAGCGATAGGGGCGTCGCCGTGCGTACGACCTCGCCGACCAGACCCTCTCCAGAGCGCAGGCGGGTTCGGTGGACGGCGTCGGGGTTCAGACCCTGGGTGGCGAACAGCTCCATCTCGCCGCTGCTACGCAGCAGATAGACCGAGCAGACCTCCGTGACCATCAGACGCGCGATCGACTTGACGACCTGGTCCAGGCGCGCCTGGGCCGGGGCATCCGAGGCCATAACCTCACGAATCTGCCGAAGCAGGACGCGGGGGCCCGAACCGAGGGCGGGTGTCTGAGGTATGGCCACGACCTCCTTTTTCCCAGAGTGGCATCCCTGCCTACGGGACCGGACGCCTCAGGCCAATGGAGGCGACGCGAAATTGCGCCGGAGCCGGGCCGGTTTCACCGGATTCGGCATGACCGGCACCAACTCTCGCAGGGCGCGCTTCTCGTCCGATAGGCGGTTCCCCCGTCTCGGTACGCGCACTATGGAACCGCCAGCGATTCTGAAGTTTCTGAACCATGACCGAACCAGACTGTGGCATTGAGCCGATGAATCCGGGCCTCCGGACCGAAGGCGTCTGCCTGGCGACCCTGGCCCAGGCGGTTGGCACCCCGGCCTATGTCTATTCCGCCGGAGCCCTGCGTGCGGGCTATGGGGCGTATCGAGTGGCCTTCGCCGGGATGGACTGCCTGGTCGCCTACGCCGTCAAGGCCAATGCCAGCCTGTCGGTCCTGAAGGTTCTGGCGGCAGAACGGGCCGGTGCCGATACCGTGTCCGAAGGCGAAATCCGCCGGGCCCTGGCGGCCGGTATCGCGCCGGAGCGGATCATCTTTTCCGGCATGGGAAAGACGGATGCCGAACTGGCCTTTGCCCTGACGCTTCCGGGGATGCAGATCAATGTCGAGTCCAGGCCCGAGTATGAGCGCCTGAGCGCCCGGGCGGCGTCCCAGGGTGTCCAACCGCTGGTCGTGTTGCGTGTGAATCCCGATGTGGCTGCGGGCGGTCACGACAAGATTTCGACCGGCAAGTCGAACGCCAAGTTCGGCATCTCTGTCGACGAGGCCCTTCAGCTCTATCGCCGCGCCCAGGATGACGGACGGGTGAGCGCGGTCGGCCTCGGCTGCCATATCGGGAGCCAGATCCGTGAAACCGGTCCGTTCCGCGACGCCTGGACGGTTCTGCGCGAGATGACGCTCACCTTGCGGGGGGAGGGCCGGGCGATCGAGCGGATCGACCTGGGCGGTGGACTGGGCGTGGACTATGGCGACGCCGCTGCCGGGGCGACACCGATGGATATGGCCGCGGTCGCCGCCGAGGTTTTTGCGGATCTTGGGGTCAGGCTGGCGGTGGAGCCGGGACGGTCCATCGTCGCCAATGCCGGCCTTCTTCTGAGCCGTGTGATCCACGTCAATCGCCGGGCGGTCGGACCGACGTTTCTGGTGCTGGACGCCGGCATGAACGATCTGCTGCGCCCGACCCTCTACGATGCCTGGCATGAGATCGTGCCGGTCGCGCCACGGGCGGGCACCCCGGTCGCCTATGACGTCGTCGGCCCGGTCTGCGAAAGCGGGGACACCTTCGCGCGCGGTCGGACCTTGCCGCCGATGCAGGCCGGCGACCTGGTGGCGTTCCGAGGAGCCGGGGCCTATGCCGCCTCCATGGCCAGCGAATACAACAGCCGGCTGCCGGCCCCAGAGGTGCTCGTGGATGGCGAACGATGGGCGCTGGTGCGTTCCCGTCCAGACTACGCGGACGTTCTGGCGCGAGAGCGGGTGCCGGACTGGCTTTAGGCCGGTTCGGCCAAACCATAGGCGGCATGAAGCGACCGAACCGCCAGCTCGGTATAGGCGGCGTCGATCAGGACGCTGATCTTGATCTCGGACGTCGAGATCGCGAGGAGCTTGATGCCCTTGTCGGCCAGTGCGCGGAACATCGTTTCGGCCACGCCGGCGTGGCTGCGCATCCCGACGCCGACAACCGACACCTTGGCCACGTCCCCGTCGACGCGACATTCCTCGAAGTGAATCTCGGAGCGAATCGATTCCATCAGCTCGGCGGCACCACGCGCGTCACGCCGCCCCACAGTGAAGACCAGGTTGGTCAGGTCGGCGCTGCGTGTTTCGGACTGGACGATCATGTCGACATTGATGTTGGCCTCGCCCAGGCGGGCAAAGACGGTCGCCGTGGCATCGGCCCGATCCGGCAGGCCCAGCAGGGTGATCCGGGCTTCATCCCGGCTCATGGCGACGCCCGACACGATCCGCTTTTCCACGATCTCATCCTCTTCACAGATCACCGTGCCGCCGACGCCGCGGCCGGTCTCGGGATCGACAAAACTCGACAGCACTCGCACAGGTACCTTGTAGGCCATGGCCAGCTCGACTGAACGCGTCTGAAGCACCTTGGCACCCAGTGAGGCGAGCTCAAGCATCTCTTCATAGGAGACGCGATCCAGCCGTCGCGCACGGGACTCGATGCGGGGGTCGGTCGTATAGACGCCGTCGACATCGGTGTAGATATCACACGGACAGCCCAGCGCCGCCGCCACCGCCACCGCCGAGGTATCCGATCCTCCCCGGCCCAGGGCGGACACGCGGTCCTGTTCGGTGACGCCCTGGAATCCGGGAATGATGGCCACAACTCCGGAATCCATCGAGCGGCCGAGTGCCTCGCCGTCGATGTCGGCAATGCGCGCCTTGCCATGGGCGTCATCGGTTCGGATCGGCAGCTGCCAGCCTAGCCACGACCTCGCGTTCAGGCCCATGTTGCGCATGGTCAGAGCCATCAGTCCCGAAGTGATCTGTTCGCCGGTGGTGACAACGACATCGTACTCATCGTCACTGTCGGGGACGCCGGGAGCGGCCGGGCCGATCTGATCGGTCCAGGCCACCAGCTGGTTGGTCTGGCCGGCCATGGCCGAAACGACCACGGCGACCTTGCGGCCGGCGGCGACCTCTGCAGCCACGATCGCTGCGGATTTGCGGATGCGTTCGAGGTCGGCCATCGAGGTGCCACCGAACTTCATCACCAGTCGCGACATGAGCGCCTATCTCTTTGCCCGGGCAAACCGCTTGCCATGGGGCGATAGGGCGTCCATCACCCAGGCGCAATGGCTCAAGCGAATTCCAGCATCGATCCTGACGACGTCGCCCGGTTTTCCGCCCTGGCGGATCGGTGGTGGGACGCTGCCGGTCCGTTTGCCCCCCTGCACAGGTTCAATCCGGTGCGGCTGGGTTTCATCCGCGATCGGGCGGCGGCCCATTTTGACCGCAATATCCGCTCGTCGCGTCCCTTCCAGGGGCTGCGTCTGCTCGACATCGGCTGTGGTGGCGGGCTGTTGTCCGAGCCGATGACCCGGCTGGGGTTCGAGGTCACAGGTGTCGATGCCTCTGAGCAGAACATTCACGCGGCCTCAGCCCATGCCGTGGCACAGGGCCTGTCGATCGACTATCGGGCCTCGACCGCCGAGGCCCTGCTCGACCAGGATCATCGGTTCGATGTCGTGCTGAACATGGAAGTGATCGAGCACGTCGCGGATCCACGCAGCTTTCTGATCAATACGGCCCGCCTGATGAAGCCGGGCGGCCTGATGATCGTGGCGACCCTGAACCGTACGCTCAAATCCCTGGCCCTAGCCAAGGTCGGCGCCGAATATGTCCTGCGCTGGGTGCCGGCGGGGACCCACGACTGGTCACAGTTTCTCACACCGGACGAGATCCGACAGTTCATCGAGGGTGAGCCGTTCAGCATCGAAGGCCCCTTCGGTGTCGAGTATGAGCCGTTCAAGGGCATCTGGCGCGAGAGCCGCGACGCCTCGGTCAACTACATGATGGTCGTCACCCCGGCCTGATCCGGCCGGTTGCCACCGACCGTCGATACGCTAGTTTCGGCGCGCACGGAGGAACGCATGACCATCCAACCGAGCGGCTATCTGGCACAGGTGCTGGGCACCGACGAGCAGGTTCTGCTGATCGCCCGGCCGCACTGGCTGGTGCTTCTGGCCAAGACCGTGTTGTGGGCAATCCTGGTCCTGGCTGTTGTGGTCAGTGCGATCTGGCTTCGCGTAGCGGGGTCGCCTTACTGGGCCTGGACAACGCCCCTGGCCCTGGTGCCGTTGGGATTCTGGATCTGGGAGTATCAGGTCTGGTCCAACCAGATGTGCGTGCTGACTGATCGCCGGGTGATCCAGATGGACGGAGTCCTCAACAAGCAGGTCTCGGATTCGATCCTCGACAAGCTGAACGATGTGAAGACCGAACAATCGCTGCTGGGGCGCATTTTCGGCTATGGCGACATCGAGATTCTGACGGCCTCCGAAGAGGGCACCAATGTGCTGCACATGATCCAGGACCCCCTGGGATTCAAGCGGGCCATGCTGAACGCCAAGGGCGCTCAGGAAGACGCCCGGCACAGCCCGTCCGACTAGCCCGTCGGCGTTCCAAGGCGACCGCGCAAAGCGCGAGTCGGGCGCTTGCGCCCTTCAGGCATGGAGGCCTGGAAGACCTTGCGGAACTCCTCGCGCTTCTGATGGATCGACGCCAGGACGAGGCCCATGGGAATACCCAGGTCGACCAGGGCGTTCTCGGCCAGTTGCAGGCTCGCCTCCGTCGTTTCGGGCACCGCGTCGGTAACCCCCAGCTGATAGAGGCGAGCGGCGTGTTTCTCGTCGCGGGCGCGGGCCACCAGAATGATGTCCGACCGAAGATGGCGCACGCTGCGGCATATCTCATCCACCTTGGAGGGGGCGTCCATGGTCACAATGGCGGCCTTGGCGGCGGGGAGACCCAGCTTCTCCAGCAGGTCCGGCCGGGCCGCGTCTCCATACCAGACGGGAATGCCGGCGCGCCTGGCGTTGGAAACCTGGGTCGGGTCCGCGTCGACCGCCAGGAACCCGACCCCATGCTCCGTCAGCAGATCACCGATCAGCTGACCGACCCGACCGTAGCCGACGATGATGACCGGCGGAGATTCGGGCTGGGTGTCGGCGAGCTCGGGCGTGGGGGCATCGCTGAGATCGGTCTTGGGCAGGATACGCCGGTCGATCCGCGGAGCCAGGGCCGCCAGAATAGGCACGGCGAACAGGCTAATGGTCGCTGACAGCAGCACGCCCTGGGCGAAATCCCGACCGACCACGCCATGGCCGATGGCCTCGTTCAGGATGACGAAGGCGAACTCACCCGCCGGCCCCAGCACCAGAGCCGTTTCCAGGGCCGCACCGCGCGGAACCTTGAAGGCCCGTGCCACAGCGAAGATGGCCCCGGCCTTGATCGCGATCAGCAGGGTGGCGATCGACAGAATGGTCACCGGCGCGACGGCTACGGCATCCAGGTCCAGGCCGACCCCGACCGAAACGAAGAAAACGCCGAGCAGCAAGCCCTTGAACGGCTCGATGGTGACCTCGACTTCGCGCCGGAACTCCGTCTCGGCGATGAGCAGACCTGCGACAAGGGCACCGACGGCGGGCGACAGGCCGGTGACCTGGGCCAGGAAGACCGTTCCCAGAACGACAAACAGACAGGTCGCCAGAAACATCTCGGTGTTGCGGGTGCGCGCCACGGACCGGAACATGGGGCGTAGGCCGATCCGCCCCAGCAGCACCAGCAGTCCGACTCCGATCACCGAGGGCAGCAGACTGGCGAGGGCCTGGCCGATCACAGCGGGATTGAGGCCGTCATCGCCGACCCCCGAGCCCAGTACCGCCACCATGATGAGGATCGGGGCGACCGCCAGGTCCTGGGCCAGCAAGACCGAAAAGGTCGAACGGCCCGCCGTGGTCGACAGCCGCCCGCGCTCGGCCATCACCGGCATCACCACCGCCGTCGAGGACAGGGCCAGGGCAAAGCCCAGCACCATGGCCCCCCCGACGCCTCGCCCCATCAGATAGAACAGGACGGCCAGCAGAGTGGCGCAGATCACGATCTGGGCCATGCCCATTCCGAAAACCAGTCGGCGCATGGACTTGAGACGCTCCCAGCTCAGCTCCAGGCCGATCGTGAACATCAGAAAGACGACGCCCAGCTCGGCCAGCACCTCGATCTGGGTCCGGTCCGAAATCGTCAGAATGTCGATCCAGTCAAAGGTTCCGGCCAGCCGGCCCAGCCCATCGGGACCAAGCAGGACCCCAGCCGCCAGGAACCCCAGGATCGGGCTGACCTTCAGGCGACTGAACAGTGGCACGAGGATGCCGGCCGCCGCCAGAAAGACGAAGATGTCCTTGTATTCGGTGGGGGCGGGTCCGTGAGTCATGCAGACAATCTAGGGGACGCACACGGCCGCATGAAAATTAATTAAGGGGCATTTGTGCCGCCAGGCCTTCAAAATCGTAGTTTCCGTGCATGGCCGCGCTCTCTTCCGTGCCCCTTCCGAGGATTTCCATGACCAAGTCCCTGCTTCTGGCCGCCAGCGCCCTGACCCTCATCTCGACCGGCCCGGCTTCGGCCCAGGAGGGCGAACATCCCTGCCTGGATGAGCTTTGCGCAACGGTATCGATCGTCGGGCGCGACGCCACCGCGGCGCAGTCGACCGGCCTGGTCCACGGAACGGAAGCGCCACGCTTCGGCACCTGGGGTTTCGATATGGCGGGCCGCGACACCTCGGTCGCGCCGGGCGACGACTTCAACCGCTTCGCCAATGGCCGGTTTCTCGATGCGCTCGAGATCCCCGCGGATCGTACGCGCTATGGGGCCTTCGATATGCTGGCAGAGCTGTCGGAGAACAGGCTACGGACCCTGGTGGAGGATCTCGCGCAGCGGACGGATCTGGAGGCCGGCTCGGACGAGGGCAAGATCCAGACGCTGTATGACTCGTTCATGGACGTGGATCGGGTGGAGCAACTCGACGATCAGCCGATTCAGCCCTTCCTGGCTGCGGTGCGCGCGACGACGACCCATGCCGAGATGTCGGCTCTGATGGGGAGCTCCTTCCGGGGGAACGGCCGGGCCCTGTTCGGCAGCTTCGTCAATGACGACGCCCGCAATCCAGAGGTCTATGAGGCCTATCTCGCCCAGGGCGGGCTGGGGCTTCCGAACCGTGACTACTATCTGGAGGCCCGTTTTGCCGACAAGCTGGCGGCCTACCGCGCCTATGTCGAGCAGATGCTGACGATGGTCGGCTGGGCGGATCCGGTGGCGGCGGCCGATGCAGTCGTCGCCTTCGAGACGCGGCTGGCCCAGGCGCACTGGACCCCGACCGAGAGCCGCAACCGTGACCGGACCTATAATCCGATGACTGTGGCGGAGCTGGAAGCTGCGGCTCCGGGCATCGACTGGCGCACCTTCCTCGGAGCTGCCGGGTTTGGCGACCACGACCGTTTCATCGTCGCCCAGAACACGGCCTTTGCACCGATGGCCCAGGCCTTCGCCGAAGCGCCGGTGTCGACGCTCCAGGCCTGGCAGGCCTTTGCCATCGTCGACCAGGCGGCGCCGCTGCTGTCACAGCGCTTCGTGGACGCCAACTATGCCTTCCGCCTGCGTGAACTGGGCGGGCAGCCCGAACAGCGCAGCCGCGAGCGACGCGGGGTCGCCTATACCGAGGGCCTGATGGGCCAGCCGCTGGGTCGGCTGTACGTCGAGCGCTGGTTCCCGCCTGAAAGCCGCGCCCAGATGCAGGAGTTGGTGGCCAATCTTCGGCGGGCCATGGCCGCGCGCATTCAGACCCTGGCCTGGATGAGCCCGGAAACCCGCGCCGAGGCCCTGGCCAAGCTGGAGCTGTTCAACGTCAAGATCGGCTATCCTGACCAGTGGCGCGACTATTCCGGCCTCGACATCCAGGCGGGCGACCTGGTCGGAAATCAGCAGCGTGCACGCGCCTTTGAATGGAATTTCCGCCTGGGCCGTCTCGGCGGGCCGGTCGACAATGACGAATGGGGCATGACCCCGCAGACGGTGAACGCCTACTATTCATCGACCAAGAACGAAATCGTCTTCCCCGCCGCCATTTTGCAGCCGCCCTTCTTCGATCCGTCGGCGGACCCGGCCGTGAACTATGGCGGTATCGGCGGCGTGATCGGCCACGAGATCGGCCACGGCTTTGACGATCAGGGCCGCAAGTCCGATGGCACGGGCGCGCTGCGTGAATGGTGGACGCCCGAGGACGAGACCCGCTTCGAGGCCCAGACCGCGCGGCTCGGTGCCCAGTACGACAGCTACGAGGCCCTGCCGGGCTTCCACGTCCAGGGCGGCCTGACCATGGGAGAGAACATCGGCGATCTGGCCGGGGTGACCCTCGCGCTGGAGGCCTATCACCTGTCTCTGGATGGCCAGCCTGCCCCGGTCATCGACGGCACGACCGGCGACCAGCGTATCTTCTACGGCTGGGCCCAGGTCTGGCGGGCCGCCATGCGCGAGGCGCGGATGCAGCAGATGATCGCCACCGATCCGCATAGCCCGACCCAGTTCCGCGTGATCGGGCCGCTGCGCAACATCGACGCCTGGTACGAGGCTTTCGGCGTGACGCCGGGCAATGCCTATTATCTGGCCCCGGAAGATCGCGTCCGGCTCTGGTAGGATCTGGCCTCAGACCCCCCGCGCGGGACCAATCCGCGCGGGTGCCGAGGGTTCGCGAGTGGCTACAGACCGTCCTTGGACAGAATCAGCGTCGCGTTTGTTCCACCGAAGCCGAATGAGTTCGACATGACGGTGGTCAGCTCACCGTCGTGGCGTTGACGCAGGATCGGCATCCCCTCGAATTCGGGGTCGAGCGTTTCGATATGGGCGCTCTCGGCGGCGAAGCCGTGCTTGAGCATCAGGAGGCAATAGATCGCCTCCTGCACGCCCGCCGCGCCCAGCGAGTGGCCTGACAGGCTCTTGGTCGAGGAAATCATCGGCACGGCCTGACCAAAGACGTTGCGCACGGCCCCCATCTCGCGCTGGTCTCCGACCGGGGTCGAGGTGCCGTGCGGGTTCAGATAGTCGATCTTGCGTCCGCCGGCCTCGGCCAGGGCCATCTTCATGCAGCGTTCGGCCCCCTCCCCCGAGGGCGCGACCATGTCGTAGCCGTCCGAGTTGGCGCCGTAGCCGACGACCTCGGCGTAGATGGTCGCGCCGCGCGCCTTGGCCCGCTCATATTCTTCCAGCACCACGATGCCGGCGCCGCCGGCGATGACGAAGCCGTCGCGGTTGACGTCATAGGCGCGGCTGGCCGTGGCCGGGGTGTCGTTGAAGTTGGATGACATGGCACCCATGGCGTCGAACAGGTTCGACATCGACCACGACAGGTCCTCACAGCCACCGGCGAAGACCACGTCCTGCTTGCCCCACTGTATCTGTTCGGCGGCTGCGCCGATGCAGTGAGCGCTGGTCGCACAGGCGGAGGAGATTGAATAGTTGATGCCCTTCAGCTCGAACCAGGTCGCCAGCACGGCAGAGGGGCCTGAGGCCATGGCCTTGGGCACGGCGAACGGGCCGATGCGCTTGGGCGAACCCTTTTCGAGTGTGGTCTGGGCCGCCTCGATGATCACCTGGGTCGAGGGGCCGCCCTCGCCGACGATCAAGCCGATACGCTCGTCCTTGATCTCGTCGGCGCTCAGGCCGCTGTCCTTCAGGGCCTCATCGAAGGCTATGTGGGCCCAGGCTGTGCCGGCTGCCAGGAAGCGCGAGGCCCGGCGGTCAACACGTTCGGTCCAGTCGCCGATGGCCGGCGGAGCCCAGACCTGGGACCGAAATCCGTGCTCGGCGAACTCGGGGGAGGCCACGATACCCGAGCGGGCGGACCTCAGCGAATGGGCGACCGCATCGGCTCCGTCGCCGATTGACGAGACGATACCCAGTCCAGTGACGACGACACGCCGCATGACGCCTCCTTGAATCTCTCTAGTCCGCCTGGGACGGCGTGGCACCGAACAGGCCCACGCGCATATCGTTGCAGGTGTAGATCACCTGGCCGTCCGCTTCGAGCACGCCATCGGCAATACCCATCACCAGACGCCGGTTGATCACCCGCTTGAGGTGGATCTTATAGACCACCTTGCTGATGTCAGGGGTGACCTGGCCGGTGAACTTGACCTCGCCCACGCCCAGGGCGCGGCCCTTGCCCTGGCCGCCCGACCAGCCCAGGAAAAAGCCGACCAGCTGCCACATGGCATCCAGGCCCAGACAGCCCGGCATCACCGGATCACCGATGAAGTGGCACTGGAAGAACCAGAGGTCCGGGCGGATATCGAGTTCGGCCTCAATATAGCCCTTGCCGTGGTCGCCGGCCCCTTCGCCCTCGATGCGGACGATGCGGTCCATCATCAGCATCGGCGGGGCCGGAAGTTGCGGGTTGCCCGGCCCGAACAACTCACCCCGGCCGGAGGCCAGCAGGGCGTCGTAGTCGAAGGCGTTGGGGTATTGGCTCATGGACGCTCCCATCGGCAGTCGGATCGCCGAATGTCCGGCCCCGGTTACACGACAGCCCACGTCGCCTCAACCGCCCTCATCAAGTCTGAGGCTACCGCGGCGAGCTGGTTCGCGCGGGTCGCACAGCGGCGTGGCTGCGGTCCCAAACAGCGCGGTTTCACGCGCCCAGCCACGAATGTCGCCGGAGCGGAGTTCACACCAGCCGTTCTCGCAGGCGTTCAGGCTGATCGTAGCCCCCGCCTCAACGCGGGCCCGTACGTCGGATCCTGCTTCGGCATCGGCCAAAAGGTCGGTGGTCTCCACGGCGATGACGCGCCGCCGTCCGGTCGTCAGGCTGCGATGAATCCAGGCCATGGAGCCGTCCGGGCCGCAGACCTTTCGCCACTCTTCGGTTTCGGTGACGACCTGGAGCGGTGCCCCCGATCGCTCGAACTGCCACAGGATCGGATAATCCAGTCCCGGCCCGGCGCGCATCGACGCCGGCGCACCGCGCACCGAGACCCAGCGCGGTAGGGGATAGCCTGACGGGGTGTCGGACTTGGCCTCGGTTTGCGACTGGCAGGCGCAAACGAGCAGCAGCGCGGCGCAAACCGTCGCTTTGATCGCGGGGATCGCCATGGGATAGGGGAGGGGCTTCTCTTCCGGATTCGCCATGCCGTCTCGCCTCAAGATTATTCTCACTCGCCGCCTGCCCGACGCCGTCGAAACGCGGCTGCGCGAGTTGTTCGACGCCGAGCTTAACCTCGATGATCACCCGATGGGTAAAGACGAGCTGAAGGCGGCCGTCGCCCGCGCCGACGTCCTGGTGCCGACCATCACCGACACCATCGACGCCGAGATCATTGCGGCGGCGGGTCCGAACCTGAAGCTGATCGCCAACTTCGGGGCCGGCACAGATCATATCGACATTGCCGCGGCAGCCGGACGCAAGATCGTCGTGTCCAACACGCCCGGCGTTCTGGCTGAAGACACCGCCGACATGGCCATGAGCCTGATCCTGGCGGTTCGTCGCCGTCTGGTCGAGGGCGCGACCGTGATGGCCGAGGGTCGGTTCGAGGGCTGGACGCCGACCGCCATGCTGGGCCGCCGGCTGTGGGGATCGCGCCTGGGAATCATCGGCATGGGCCGCATCGGCCAGGCCCTGGCACGGCGCGCACGGGTCTTCGGGATGCAGGTCCATTACCACAATCGCAACCGGTTGAACGCGGGCATCGAGGAAGAACTCGGCGCAACCTGGTGGGACAGTCTGGAGACCATGCTGCCGCGTATGGATGTGGTGTCGCTGAACTGTCCGTTGACGGATCAAACCTACCACTTGATGTCGGCAGGCCGTCTGGCTCTGATGAAGGCGGACGCCGTGCTCATCAATACCGCGCGCGGTGAGATTATCGACGAAACGGCGCTGGTCGAGGCGCTCGATCGCCGCGCCCTGGCGGGGGCCGGGCTGGATGTCTATGAACACGAGCCGGCGGTGAACCCGGGCCTGGTCAATCGGCCCGAGGTGGTGCTGATGCCGCATATGGCCTCAGCCACCCAGGAGAGCCGCGAAGACATGGGTGAGCGCGTGATCCTGAACATCAAGACGCTGGAGAACGGCCACCGGCCGCCGGATCGGCTGCTGCCGCCGATGGCCTAGAACAGCTTGGGCATCCCCGGGATGTTCATCCCGGCCATCGGTCCGGCGGCCTCGCGCATCAGGGTCTGAGAGGCCTCGTCCAGCTTGCGTTTGGCATCCGCGTGGGCGGCCATGATCAGGTCCGACAGGATCTCGGCGTCGTTGTCGGCCAGCAGCGAGGGGTCGATGCGAAGGGCGATCAGTTCCGACGGCCCCTTCAGCGTGAGGTTGACCAGGCCGCCGCCCGAAGACCCTTCGGCCGAGGTTTCGGCCATCTTTTCCTGGGCCTGCTGCATCCGCGCCTGCATGGCCTGGGCCTGCTGCATCAGGGCGTTGAGGTCTTTCATCGGAGATATCTACTCGTCTTCTGTGGGTTCGACGTCGCCGAGGACCGGGGCCTCGACAGGGGTGGTCGTCAGTTTGCGGAAGCCGACCAGTTCGGCACCCGGAAAGGCTTCCTGAACGGCCAGCACGAAGGGGTCGGCGCGCACGGCGGTTTTTTCCTCGTTCAGCCGCCGGCGTTCCTGTTCGTACAGGCTCTCGCCGCCGCCGCCGCCCTCGGTGGCGACCAGCCAGGGCCGGCCTGTCCATTCGCGCAGGCGGCTGACCAGACGCCGCGTGAGGTCCGGCGGGCAGTCCGAAGCCGGCTCGAAAGTGATCCTGCCCGGCTGGAAGGACACCAGTTTGACGAAGCGCCGCACGTCCATCAGCAGCTTCACGTCGCGTTTGCGCTCGATCAGGGCCACCGTCTCGTCGAAGGTCTGAGGCACCGACAGAGGGGCCGCCTCTGTGCGGGGCTGGGCCACGGCGACCGATCCGCCAGATCCCGCCGCCGCGCGCGCGCCTCCCCCGCCGGGCGGGGTCGGAGCTTCGCCGGACTGGAGACGGCGTACCATTTCCTCAGGTGGCGGCAGGTCCGACGCATAGGCCAGGCGCAGGATGGCCATTTCAGCGGCGGCGGCCGGATCGGGAGCCCGGCGCACTTCATCGTGGGCCTTGAGCAAGAGCTGCCAGACCCGCGCCAGGGTGCCGGCGGACAGATTCGCCCCGAGCGCGGCCATGCGCTGGGCCTGATCGTTTGGCAGACGGGTCGACGCCGGCCCCAGGGTCTTGGCGACCGAGGCCATGTGACAATGTTCCAGCAGATCATCCATGATCTGTTCAGGGGCGGCCCCAAAACCATACAGGGTGCGAAACGCCTCCAGCGCCTCGGCGGTGCGGGCCGACATGATGAGTTCGAACAGGGCGATGGTCTGGGCCCGATCGGCCAGGCCCAGCATATCCCGCACCGTTTCGGCCTTGATCGTCTGGCCGACCTCGCCCTGAACCAGGGCCTGATCGAGCAGGGACAGGCCATCGCGCACCGACCCCTCTGCGGCTCGCGCAATCAGCGCCAGGGCTTCGGTCTCGACCAGCGAGCCTTCCTGTGTGGCGACCTTCTCCAGATGGGTGGACAGGACGTCCGGCTCGACCCGGCGCAGGTCGAACCTCTGACAGCGGCTGAGGATGGTGACCGGAACCTTGCGGATTTCGGTCGTGGCGAAGATGAATTTGGCGTGGGCCGGCGGCTCTTCCAGCGTCTTCAGGAGCGCGTTGAACGCGCCCTTGGACAGCATATGGACCTCGTCGATGACATAGACCTTGTAGCGGGCCTCGACCGGCGCATAGCGCACCGAATCCAGCAACTCGCGCATATCGTCCACGCCGGTGCGGCTGGCGGCATCCAGTTCCAGCACATCCATGTGCCGACCCTCGATGATGCCGGCACAGTGACGGCCATCGGCGCTCAGATCGACACTGGGCCGATCCACGGTGTCGGACTCGTAGTTCAGGGCGCGCGCCAGAAGCCGGGCCGTCGTCGTCTTGCCGACCCCCCGCACCCCCGTCAGCATGAAGGCGTGGGCGATCCGCCCGGTGGTGAAGGCATTCGACAGGGTTCTGACCATGGCCTCCTGGCCGATCAGATCCTCAAAGGTGCGCGGCCGATATTTGCGGGCCAGCACCGTATAGGCCGGGGCATCCGCCGCCATGGCGGGGGCCGGGCGGGTCGCTGGCTGCCCCGGAGCTTCCGGTGCCGGCGCGTCACCTCCGAACATATCGGAGGTGTTGGCGTCGCGCGCGGGCGCGTCGTCGTCCTCGGGCAGGTCGGAATCGATATCGGGCGGGACCATCGCACCTACTTAAGCATAAGACGCGACCGATGCGAGGCGGACGCTCAGCCTATCCCCACATTACGCTGCCGTAAGTTGGCCGGCACCGTGCCGCTGGTCTAAAGAGACAGGGATTCAGACAACAGGGGGCTCCGGCCATGAAGCGTCTTTTCCTTGCCACCGCTGCGGCTACCGCCCTGATCGCCGGGGTTCCGTCCTCGGCCATGGCACAGTTTCTGCCGCCCTGCTGCGAGAGTGGCGGTGTGGAGGTGGCGCCGCTGGGCTTCCAGCTTCGGACCCTTCCGAACGGCCTTCAGGTCTATACGCGTCAGGATTCCTCGACCGCGGATGTGACGGTGCAGGTCTGGTATCGCGTCGGCTCCAAGGATGACCCCGAGGACCGTTCGGGCTTTGCGCACCTGTTTGAACACATCATGTTCAAGTCGACCCGCAATCTGCCGGAAGAGACGTTCGATCGGCTGACCGAGGACGTCGGGGGCTTCAACAACGCCTCTACCTGGGACGATTTCACCAACTATTTCGAGGTGGTGCCGGCCAACCACCTGGAGCGGATGCTGTTCGCCGAGGCCGAGCGGATGGGGTCGCTGGTCGTCAACGAGGAGAGCTTCGATTCCGAGCGGGCGGTCGTTCAGGAAGAGCTGCGCCAGCGCATCCTGGCGTCGCCCTACGGACGACTGTTCGGCCTGTATATGCCGCGTGAGATCTGGCGCGAGCACCCCTATCGCCGGGCGGGCATCGGCTCGCTGGAGAACCTCCAGGCGGCGACCATCGACGATGTGCGCCGGTTCCATGAGACCTATTATCGGCCCGACAATGCCGTGTTGATCGTGGCGGGTGACTTCGACCAGGGTCAGCTGGACGCCTGGATCGACCAGTATTTCTCGCCGATCGACAATCCATCGCGCCCGCTGCCGGCCAATGGTGTGCAGGAGCCGGCACCGGCCGGCCCGCGTGAGGCGACCTACTATGCCCCCAACGTTCCGTTGCCGGCGGTGGTCGTGGCCTGGCAGACCGTGGCCTATGGTGACGCGGACCGAGCGGCACTGACGGTGCTGGACGGTATTCTGTCGACCGGCGAGTCCTCGCGGATGTACCGGTCGCTGGTCTATGACACCCAGATCGCGGCCCAGGCGTCGTCGGCCCCGGATTTCGCTCAGCAGGGCGGCAGCCTGGCGGCCTATTCCCTGATGACCGGCGACCATACGGTTCAGGAAGGCGAGGCCGCCATCCTGGCTGAGATCGCCCGATTCCGCGACGAGCCGGTCACCGAGGCCGAACTCAACGAGGCCAAGACCGAACTGATCGCTGGTATCCTGCGCCAGCGCGAGAGTGTCGACGATCAGGCTTTCGCCCTGGGCTATGCCCTGATGATGACCGGCCAGGCCGCGACCGCCGACCAGGAGGTCGCCGCCATCCAGGCCGTGACGGCAGCCGACATCCAGCGGGTCGCGCGCCAGTACCTGACGCCGGAACGCCGGATCGTTGTGCGCTATCTCAATGAGGACGAGCGTCCCGAGGGTGTGCCGAGCGAGCCGACTGAGGCCCAGACTGGCGCGCCGGTGACTCTGGCGGACCTGTCCGGCGATTTCGAGGTCGTCGAACTGGCCCCCGAGGCCGAGCGCGTGCCGCTGCCGGCCCCCGGGCCCGAGCGAACCATCGAGACGCCGGCGGTGGTCGAGCGTGTGCTGGGCAACGGACTGCGTGTGCTCGTAGCGCGCACCGAGGGTGTGCCCCTGATCTCCGCACGCCTGAGCTTCGATGCCGGGACCGCAGATGACGCCCAGGGCCAGGAGGGCACCGCTCAGCTGGTCGCCGCCCTCATCACTCAGGGTGCCGCAGGGCGCACCGCGCCCGAGATCGCGACCGACATTGAACGGCTCGGGGCCGTCGTGGGGGCCTCGGCGGGCGCTGACTTCACCAGCGTCTATGCCAACAGTCCGTCGGACACCTTCAGCGAGACGTTCGCCCTGATGACCCAGCTGGTCCGGTCGCCGGACTTCGCCCAGGAGGAGCTGGACCGTCAACGTGATCAGGCTCTGGACGGTCTGCGCGTCGGCATGAGCCAGCCGGGGCCGGTGGCCTCGGCCGTGGCGGCCCGCGCCGTCTACGGCGACGCGCCCTACGGCGATCCGGGGGGCGGGACGCTGGACAGCTTGCCGGACGTCGACCGGACGGCGATCGTCGGCTTCCATGATCGCAACTGGCAGCCGGAAGGGGCCAATCTGGTCTTCTCGGGCGACATCGAGCCCGAGGCCGCCTTCACCCTGGCTCAGCAGGCGTTCGGTGACTGGACCGGCGACGGTGCCACGGATGCTGCCGACGTCGATGCAGCCGGGCCGCCGGTCGCGCCGCGCGTCATCGTCGTGGATATCCCCGGTTCGGGGCAGGCGGCGGTCTATGCCGCGGCGCGGGCGGTCGAACGGACCGATCCGAACTATTTCCCCCTGATGGTCGGTAATGCCGTCATGGGGGGCGGCTACTCAGCGCGCCTGAATCGTGAGATCCGCATTGAACGCGGCCTCAGCTACGGAGCCGGCTCCGGCCTCTCGGCTCGGCGGGGCGACGGTTCCGTCACGGCCCAGGCCCAGACCCGCAACGATGCCGCAGCGGAGGTGGTCAGCCTGATCCTGGCCGAGGTTACCCGGCTGTCGACAGAACAGGCGACGGCCGAGGAACTGGCACCGCGCCGCGCCACCCTGGTCGGTGGCTATGCCCGGTCGTTGGAGACGGTGGACGGACTGGGTGGGGCGGTGGCGTCCCTGGCCAACTACGGGTTGCCAATGTCGGAAATGGCGAACTTTGCCACGCGCGTCCGAGGGGTGACGGCTGCCGACATTCAGCGGGTCGCAGCTGCAGAGCTGGATCCGTCCGAGTTTTCGATCGTCGTGGTCGGGGATTCGGCTCAGTTCATCGACGCCCTGCGGGCCGCCCATCCGAACGTCGAGGTCATCCCGCTCAGCGATCTGGACCTGGATTCAGCCAGTCTGCGCTAGGAACCTAGGTGGCGGCGCGCCTAGCGCCTGAGGCAAACGACCTGCGCGACGCGCAGGTCGCGGCGCAGGGCGTCCGAGGCGGTCCCGTAGTTGCGGACGTTCAGGGCCGTGCCCGGCGTATATTCGCCGGCGAGGTCCAGCGTGTCGGTGATCGGGGCCAGGCTCTCGATGGCGGTGGTGTAGATGCGCCCGCGCCGTGGGGCCTCGGCGATCGTCACGGCGACAATCCGGCCGTGGCTGTCCAGCGCCGGCCCACCTGACAAGCCAGACAGGGTGCCATGCAGCCCCTCGGTGCGACCGATCTCGGCCCAGGCCAGGACGGGCTCGTCGTGCTGGCCGCGGCCGCGGATATGCAGGGTTTCTCGGCCGATGAGGCGCGATGCGACCTCGCCCGGCCGTCCCTGTGGAAATCCGGGATGGAAGGCCGGAAACCCGATACGAAGGCGGTCTGCGGCGGTCGCCAGCGGCAGGGCGTCGGGACCGCCGTCGGTCGTCAGGACTGCCAGATCCGAATGGGTGGACAGTTGGATCTGGGCCGACACAGCCCGACCGCCTCCGACGATCAGGGCGGCCTCGCGGCAGGCTTCGACAACGTGGCGCGCCGTCAGCCACAGGCCCTGGCCTGAAACGGAAAAGGCCGTCCCGCTGCTGGATTGGGCCGGGGTGTCGGGCGTCTGCACCACGACGGTGGGATCGAATGGTGTGGCCGGGCCCAGCAAACCGCCCAGTTCGTCCTCTCCGGCGACGGGAGGCGCGGGGGGCGCATCGGCCGAGCGGAACGTAACCGACGCGGCCAAGGCTGCGGCGATCACGCCTCCATAGATCAGCCAGTCGGGGACACGGGTCATGACTCAGACAGTGACGGCGGCGGCCAGGATCAAGGCGACCGCCAGCTTGGCGGAAACCAGCAGTACCGCCGCGGAAATCTCGCCGTCGCGGATGCGCTCGGGCAGGCCGGCGAGGATCATGTCGGTCAGTCTGAAGGCGAGAAGCTGAACCAGGACGGTCGCCACACCCCAGACGATGATTTCCAGCGTCGAATTCGACGCCGACAAGGAGGCGGCCAGCGGAATGGCCAGGCCGGCCAGGACGCCGCCGAAGGCCACGGCGGCGGCCGAATTGCCGTTTCGGATCAGGGAGATTTCCCGCCACGGTGTCAGGATGGCATAGAGGGTCGCGCCCAACGTCAACATCACCAGCGTCACCCCGACGTGGAGCAACAGGATCGGAAAACCAGATGCGAAGGCCTGAAGTTCGGCCGAGTTCAGGAACGAGAGCAACGGGGTCTGATCCATGTACGATACTGGGGCGATCGCGACCGCACCGGCCGCTGGATACCTTCGGATTGCAAGCTGCGCGCCAGCCGGCTGTTCCGAATTGAAAACGCCCGGTCGCGGTGGCGACCGGGCGTCCTCAGTCCAGGCGGTCAGACCGCCGGAACAAGATCAAGCTAGTCGATCGCCTTGAGGTTGACGGCGGCTTCCTTGCCGGAACGCTTGTCAGCCTGCAGTTCGAACTCGACTTTCTGGCCTTCATTCAGGGTTCTCATGCCCGAAGCCTCGACGGCGGTGGCATGAACGAAGGCGTCCTTGCCGCCCCCATCAGGTTGAATGAAGCCGTAGCCCTTGGTGGTGTTGTACCATTTGACGGTGCCGGTAGCCATGGCAGCCTCCGATGTAGGTTGCCTCCGAAAACCGTTCCCGGAGGCTGTCGGACCTGCTGAACTTAGGCTTGGGCCAGTCGAAACCGGACCGTCGGCATAGGCGTGGACAGTCGACGGGCGAATGTGTGACGGAAATCCGGTCGCCACGCAAGCGAACCTGTGAGCTTGCCGGTTGCGAGCGGCCCGCTTTCGGCTAGTGTCTGGCCCCCAAGATGTTGAACGGGCGCGCGAGTCGTGCCCGATGAGCGATAATAGAATGCAACTGACCATCGAACGTGCCGCACTCCTCAAGGCTCTCAGCCATGTGCAGAGTGTGGTGGAACGGCGAAACACCATTCCCATCCTGTCAAATGTGCTGCTGTCTGCCGGCCGCGACCGTCTGAGCTTCGCTGCCACCGATCTGGACATGGAGATGGTCGACGAGGCCGAGGCGCGTGTCACCCAGGAAGGCCAGATCACGGCCCCCGCGCATACCCTGCACGATATCGTACGAAAGCTGCCCGAGGGGGCTGAGGTCGAGCTGAGCTATTCGTCGGACGATCCGCGCCTGACGGTCTCGGCGGGCCGCTCGCGCTTCAACCTGCCGGTCCTGCCGGCCGGCGACTTCCCGGTGATGTCGACTGAAAGTACGGGCGCGCGCTTCACCCTGATGAAGGAAGATCTGGCCCGTCTGATCGACAAGACGCGCTTCGCCGTCTCGACCGAAGAAACACGCTATTACCTCAACGGTCTTTATCTCCACACCGTGTCGGAGGCCGGACAGGCGCTGCTGCGAGGCGTCGCCACAGACGGCCACCGTCTGGCCCTGGCGGAGACTCCCGCCCCTGAAGGTGCTGCGGGTGGCCCCGGCGTCATCGTGCCGCGCAAGACGATCGATCAGGTCCGCCGCCTGCTGGACGCCGGCACGGGCCCGGTCGAGGTTCAGATCAGCCCCCAGAAGATCCGCTTCGAGTTTGACAAGGCCTCGCTGACGTCCAAGGTCATCGACGGATCGTTTCCGGACTATGTGCGGGTCATCCCCAAGGGCAACGACAAGGTCGCGGTGCTCGACAATGCCGTCTTCGCCCAGGCGGTGGATCGTGTTGCCACCATCTCGGCTGAAAAGTCGCGCTCGGTGAAGATGGCCTTCGATACGGGCAAGGTCACCCTGACGGTCCGCAACATGGAGGCCGGCCAGGCCACCGAAGAAGTCGAGATCGACTATAACGAAGATGCCTTCGAGATCGGTTTCAACGCGCGCTATCTGCTGGACATCGCGGGGCAGATCACGGGCGATGAGGCGCAGTATCGGTTTGCTGATCCGGCCAGCCCGACGCTGGTGCTCGATCCGGGCGACCCGGGCGTCCAGTATGTGCTGATGCCGCTGAGGGTGTAGGCCTTATCCGGGCGATGGCGGCGATCAATCGCGGCTTCGGCGCTGAGGGCCCAGTCGGTACGGCCAAGGCTAGACCGCCGAGGGCACCCGGCGGGCGCCTGAATTCAGTCCAGCACAACGATCTGGTCGGGGCGGCTCACGTGCAGGTGAGTCTGAAAATAGTACAGTCCGGTCTGGCGACCACGACTGATGAAATAGATGGTCTGGCGTCGGGACCAGCCATGCACCCGGATGCGTCGGCCAACCAGATCTTCGACTGGACCGTGCGCTGCGATGATATCCGCTTGCGCTTCGGAGGAAACAGCGATGGAGACATTCCGCTGGTCTCGATAGTCGCTGTAGGCGTTCAGATACAGAAAGCCGTCATCGCTACCAAAGGCCGCAACCCGAAGATCCATCGTTACAAGCACCGGCTCGCCTTCGGCGTCTGCCGCGCGCAACACCACATCGCGCGGAGTCAGAGCGGTCGAACAGGCGGCCAGTCCGCAGGCCAGGGTCAGGGCGATGAAGAGACGTTTCATGCTTCTCTGACTAACGGCGTCCGGTTGCAGTGGCGAGATGCTGTTTGGCCCGCGACGACCGGCCTGTGATTTCGACTCTCACCCTCACCGATTTTCGCCCCTATGAGCGCGCGCGGCTGGAGCCGGGCGTGGGGGTCACCGAGCGGCATGGGCCAAACGGGGCGGGCACGACCAATGGACTGGAGGCCGTCAGCTTCCTGACGCGGGCCAAGCCGCCGAGGCTCAGTCTGCGCCTCTAGGTTTCGCTGGGTGTTCAAGCTGGGATCTGGTGGAGTGCCTCTCCGATCTCATGCCAGTTCACGCTTCAATACCGCCCAAATCCCTCCAGCCAGGCGATGCGGTCCTCATAGGCCGCGATGAGGCAATCGACGGTGGTGCATTGGTTACGCTGCACCAGCCACAGACGCTGGTTTTCGCGCAGACGCGCCTGTTCCGAGGTGGAAATCCGCCGCAGGAAGGTGGCATAGGCATCGGCCATCCGGCGGTCGAGCTGGCCGACATAGACGTCGCCGCAGATCAGGTGCTCCACCCGCGAGCGCGCCCGTGAACAGCTGAAGCTGGGCCGGCTCTGCAATTTCGTGAGTTCGGGGCTGTCACCGGCTAGCGTTGGCCCGACCCCGAGGCCGGCCATCATCACCGCAGCCAGCGCCATCATCGTCCTACCCTTCATCACGCGTCTACTCGCATAGCGTCGGTATGAGACAGCAAACTGCGCCGGAACAGGCTCACCGTACAGCGGTCTTGTCCTGATGCTTCATGATCGAGGGTGTCGGTCCGGCATCGTCCTGCTAGATCAGGGTGGTGATCACCGGCCTGACCCTCACCGACTTTCGGTCTTATGAATACGCACGGTTGGAGCCGGGTGCAGGCGTCACCGTGCTCTACGGCCCGAACGGGGCGGGCAAGACCAATGTGCTGGAGGCGCTGAGCTTCCTGACGCCGGGCAAGGGTCTGAGGGGTGCGGGCGCAAGCGAGGTCGGGCGGCGCGAACCGGGTGAGACGGCGGGCCGGGCCTGGGCCGTAGCGCTTGTTCTGGGAGACGACGAGCGACGCCTGGGAACAGGTCTTCAAGCCGCCGGCGCGGCGCGGCGTATCGTCCGCATCGACGGCGAGCCGGCCCAGCCCGGCGATCTGCTGGATCATATCCGCCCGATCTGGGCGACGCCCGAACAGGATCGTCTGTTCTCGGACAGTCGGGCTGAGCGGCTGAAGTTCTTTGACCGGCTGGTGTTTGCGGCCCGACCCAGCCATGCCCACGCCGTCGCCGCCTTTGACAAGGCGCTCAAGGACCGGCTGCGCCTTCTCAGCGATGCGGCAGATCGGGGCGAGGTGGCCGATCCCCTCTGGCTGGACGCGCTGGAGGCGCGGCTGGCCGAGCACGGCGCGGCGGCGGCGGTCAACCGCGCCGAGGCCCTGGCCGAACTTCAGGACGCGATTGACGCGCGCTCTGACACGGCCTTCCCACAGGGCGATCTGACCTTGATCGGAGAGGCCGAGCAGCGGGCGACCGCCGGGGTGGGGTTGGACGAAATCCGGGTCTATCTGACCGAAGGGTTCCGGGCCGCGCGCGGCCGGGACGGCGCGGCCGGTCGGTCGTTGTTCGGGCCGCATCGCAGCGATCTGGCGGCGATCCATCGAGAGAAGGGGCGTGCGGCCTCGGAGGGGTCTTCGGGCGAACAGAAGGCCCTGGTGCTGAATCTGATCCTGGCCCAGCTTTCGCGACTGGCCGACAGCGAGCCCCGACCGATCCTGCTGCTGGACGAGGCCCCCGCCCACCTCGACGACGCCCGGCGCGCTGCCCTGTTCGATGAGATTCAGGCCCTGGGTCTGCAAGCCGTCATGACCGGCACCGAGCGGGGACTCTTCGCTGCCCTGGAAGGCCGTGCGACCTTTGTGCGGGTGACCGGTGGCGGCTTCGAGGTCACGTGAGGCGACCGCGACTTCCCCTCGCTTTTTGCCGGTGAATCCCTATATGTTTCCCGCTTCCAGCGGCGCGGATTCGCAGGCCGCTTCTCGCCCCTTTTCAAGCCCGGCTTCGGGCCTTTCCGACAGATCGAATGACCGACGAAAACGAAACGCCGCAGGCCGAATACGGCGCGGATTCCATCAAGGTTCTCAAGGGCCTGGACGCGGTGCGCAAGCGCCCGGGGATGTATATCGGCGACACCGATGACGGCTCGGGCCTGCACCACATGGTCTATGAGGTGGTGGACAACGCCATCGACGAGGCCCTGGCCGGCCATGCCGACCTGGTCCAGGTGATCCTGAACGAGGACGGATCGGTCACCGTCACCGACAACGGACGCGGCATTCCGACCGCCATCCACGAGGGCGAGGGCGTCTCGGCCGCCGAGGTCATTATGACCCAGCTGCACGCCGGCGGTAAGTTCGACCAGAATTCCTACAAGGTCTCCGGCGGTCTGCACGGCGTCGGCGTCTCGGTGGTCAACGCCCTGTCCGACTGGCTGGAGCTGGTCATCTACCGCGACGGCAAAAAGCACCAGATGCGCTTTGAGCGCGGTGACACGGCCAAGTCCCTGTCGGTCGTCGGCGACGCGCCGATCCGCACCGACGGCGCCAAGGCGGGCCAGCCGCTGACCGGCACCGAAGTGACCTTCTATCCGTCGGTGACGACCTTTTCGCACATCGACTTCGACCTGAAGACGCTGGAGCACCGCCTGCGCGAGCTGGCGTTCTTGAACTCGGGCGTGGTCATCAAGCTGAAGGACCTGCGCGGGGCCGAGCCGTTCGAGGAAATCCTGCACTATGAGGGCGGCGTCGAGGCCTTCGTGCGCCACCTGGACAAGTCCAAGTCGCCGCTGCTGAAAGACGTCATCGTCGTGCGCGGCAAGAAGGACGGGATCGAGCTGGACCTGGCCCTGTGGTGGAACGACAGCTACCACGAGACCATGCTGTGCTTCACCAACAACATCCCCCAGCGGGATGGCGGCACGCACCTGTCGGCCTTCCGTGCGGCCCTGACGCGGGTGATGGGCGGCTATATCGACCAGGCCGGCGCGGCCAAGAAGGAAAAGGTCTCGGTCAGTGGCGAAGACGCCCGCGAAGGCCTGACCTGCGTGTTGTCGGTCAAGGTGCCGGATCCGAAGTTCAGCTCACAGACCAAGGACAAGCTGGTCTCGTCCGAGGTGCGCCCCGCCGTCGAGGGTCTGTGCCAGGAAGGCCTGGCCCAGTGGTTCGAGGAACATCCGACCGAAGCCAAGCAGATCGTTGCCAAGATCGTCGAGGCCGCCGCCGCGCGCGAAGCGGCGCGCAAGGCGCGCGAACTGACCCGGCGCAAGTCGGCGCTGGATATCTCGTCCCTGCCCGGCAAGCTGGCCGACTGTCAGGAGCGGGATCCGGCCAAGTCCGAACTGTTCATCGTCGAGGGTGATTCCGCCGGCGGCTCGGCCAAACAGGGCCGTAATCGCGAAAACCAGGCGGTGCTGCCGCTGCGCGGCAAGGTGCTGAACGTCGAGCGCGCCCGCTTCGACAAGATGCTGTCCTCGGACCAGATCGGCACCCTGATCCTGGCGCTGGGTGCTGGCATCGGCCGGGACGAGTTTAACCCGGACAAGCTGCGCTACCACAAGATCATCATCATGACCGACGCGGACGTGGACGGCGCCCACATCCGCACCCTGTTGCTCACCTTCTTCTATCGGCAGATGCCCGAGCTGATCGAGAAGGGGTATCTCTATATCGCCCAGCCGCCGCTCTATAAGGCGTCCAAGGGCAAGAGCTTCCGCTATCTCAAGGACGACGCCGAAATGAACGCCTTCCTCGTCGACGAGGGCGTCAACGAGGCCGAACTGGACCTCGCCAACGGCGAGCGGCTGACGGGGCAGGACCTGCGCCGGCTGGTCGATGATGCGCGCGCCTTCAAGGCCCTGGTCGATCGTCTGGCTCAGCGGGCTCCGGCCTTTGCGATCGAACAGGCGGCGCTCGGCGGCCTGTTCTCTGAGGACGGAATGCCGGAATCGGCCGGGCCGCGCCTCAACCTCTACAACGAAGAAGGCGACGGTCCGTGGTCGGGAACGCGCGGCGAGGCCGGTGCCGTCGTCTTTTCACGCGAGCGCCGCGCGGTGTCGGAGCAGATCGTGCTGGAAGAGGCCCTGACCCGCTCCATGGACGCCCGCCGCCTGGGGGAACGGGCCGTGGCCTTGGCTGAGGCCTTCTCGGCCCCCGCAACGCTGCGGCGCAAGGACCGCTCCACGACCATCCGCGGGCCGCTGGACCTGGTCCAGGCCATCATGGACGCGGGCAAGAAAGGCCTGTCGATCCAGCGCTACAAGGGCCTGGGCGAGATGAACGCCGACCAGCTGTGGGACACGACCCTGGACGCCAATGCGCGCACCCTGCTGAAGGTGCGCGTCGAGCACGCCGATGATGCTGACGATCTGTTCGCCAAGCTGATGGGCGATGTCGTCGAACCCCGCCGCGAGTTCATCCAGGACAACGCCCTGGACGCCGAGGTGGACGTCTAGGGCCCGTCCTTCGCTTCGGACGTCTTGTCCGCTTCGGGCGGGCAATTGCGTTGATCCAGTCAAGGCGGCGCCGTGCCCGTCAGAAGCTGGATTGACCCATGAAGCGTTTGAGCCTCACGATTCTCGTCGTCACACCATTGTTGTTCCTGGCTGGTTGCGGGAACGGCGAAACCTCCACCACGACAGAAGGCACCGGCGAACAGCCCAGTGCCGTCGGGGCAGCGGCCTCGGGGGTGGCTGAAGTCGTCGAATCCGCCGCCGCCGGGAGACCGATCCCGCGTGAGAACCTGCCGGACTTTGTGGAAACCATGTCCGGCGGCCGCTATCTGACCTCGGCCCACGTCGCCAATGATCTGCGCGACGGCGGTATGCTGATGTATGCCGTTCCAGGAAGCGCCGCCGATGTCGTCGCCTTTCATCGGGCCTCCCTGGAGCGCCAGGGCTTCACGCTCGACGAGGCGGTGACCCGCCCCGTGCGCGACAATATCGAGACCAGCTTTGAAGGCCGGTCCGCCGACGGGCGGTCCTCCCTGGGCGTCGTCGTGATCGACAACTCCGAGCCCGAACAGATCGTTCAGCTCAACTTTTCGGTCGAGCGAAACTGACGGGCCGGGTGCCCGGCGCTAGAGAATGAAACGGCTGAGGTCGGCGTTCCGGGCCAGTTCGCCGATGCGTTCTCGGACCAGGGTCGCGTCGATCACCACCGTTTCGCCGTCGTGGCTGTCGGCCTTAAAGCTGAGCTCCTCCAGGGTCTTTTCGACCACAGTCATCAGACGCCGCGCGCCGATGTTCTCGACCGCGCCGTTCACGGCCACGGCGGCGTCGGCCAGGGCCTCGACGGCGTCTTCGGTGAAGGAGAGGGTGACGCCCTCGGTCGCCATCAGCGCCACCTGCTGGGCGATCAGATTGGCCTCGGGCTCGGTCAGGATGCGGCGGAAGTCGTCGCGGGTCAGGGCCTTGAGCTCGACCCGGATCGGCAGGCGGCCCTGAAGCTCGGGCAACAGGTCCGACGGCTTGGCCACATGGAAGGCGCCCGACGCAATGAACAGCACATGGTCGGTCTTGACCGGCCCATGTTTGGTCGAGACCGTCGTGCCCTCGATCAACGGCAACAGGTCACGCTGGACCCCCTCTCGCGAGACATCGGCCCCGCGCGCCTCGGAGCGGGCCGCAACCTTGTCGATCTCGTCGATGAAGACGATGCCCTCACTCTCGGCCAGGCGCACGGCCTCCTGAATCAGGCTGTCCTCGTCCAGAAGCTTGTCGCCCTCTTCGGCGATCAGCGGCGGCCAGGCCTCCTTCACCGTGGTCTTGAGGGTCTTGGTGCGCTGCGGCCCCAGCTTGCCCAGCATTTCGGACAGGTTGAGCACCCCGACATTGCCGCCGGGCATATCCAGACCCTGGAGCGGCGAGCGGGTGTCGTTCAGCTGAAGCTCGATGTCCTTGTCGTCCATCTCGCCGGCGCGCAGCTTCTTGCGGAAGGCTTCCTTGGTCGCCTCGCTGGAACCGGCCCCGACCAGGGCGTCGATGATACGGTTCTCAGCCGCCTGTTCGGCCTTGGCCCGGACATCGGCGCGGCCGTTCTCGCGCACCATCAGAATGGCCGCCTCGACCAGGTCGCGCATGATCTGATCGACGTCGCGGCCGACATAGCCGACCTCGGTGAACTTGGTCGCCTCGACCTTGAGGAAGGGCGCCCCGGCCAGCCGGGCCAGACGGCGCGCGATCTCGGTCTTGCCCACGCCAGTCGGGCCGATCATCAGAATGTTCTTGGGCGTGATCTCGTCGCGAATGGCGGCATCGGTGCGCTTGCGCCGCCAGCGATTCCTCAGCGCCACGGCCACGGCCTTCTTGGCGTCCTGCTGGCCGACAATGAAGCGGTCCAGCTCGGAAACGATTTCGCGGGGGGAAAGGTCAGTCATATTTGGTCTGTCCGAGAAGCTCAGGGTTCATCACGACGCACACAAAGGCGTCACGAAAGGCACAACGGGTCAGAGGACCAGCCGGCGTAGGCCCTGCTTGAGCAAGACACTGTTGAAGTTGATGAGGTAGCCGAGCCGAACGCTCGAAAAGCGAAGATAGGTCAGAACCTGGGCCGTATGGATTGGCGCGAGCGCCTCGACTGACTTGATCTCCACGATGACGGCTCCCTCGACGAGAACATCGAGCCGATAACCGACTTCCAACCTGGCATCGCCATAGACGACCGGAACGCCGACCTGACGTTCGACCCTCAAGCCGCGAAGCTTTAATTCTTCGGCGAGGCAGGTCTCGTAGACGCTCTCCAGGAGGCCCGGCCCAAGCGTCTTGTGGACCGCAAACGCCGCATCCATGACCGCCCGACCGACGCGCTCGACACTCTCGGGTATCGGCTCGATCCCTTCGTGCGCTTGGTGGGTCCTTTGAGAGCTTTGTGATGAACCCAAATCGACGCTCACCCCAGCCGCTCCACCGTCAGATTGCCGTTCGTATAGACGCAGATTTCCGCCGCGATCTTCATGGCTTCGCGGGCGATGGTTTCGGCGTCCTTGTCGGAATGTTCGATCAGGGCGCGGGCAGCGGCCAGGGCGAAATTGCCGCCCGAGCCAACGGCGGCGACGCCGTATTCCGGCTCCAGCACGTCGCCGACACCCGTAACGGTCAGAATCTGATCCTTGTCGGCGACCAGCAGCATGGCTTCCAGCCGCCGGAGATAGCGATCGGTGCGCCAGTCCTTGGCCAGGTCGACGCAGGCACGGGCCAGCTGGTCGGGATATTGCTCCAGCTTGCCTTCCAGCCGCTCGATCAGGGTGAAGGCGTCGGCCGTGGCCCCGGCGAAGCCGGCCAGCACCTTGCCACCGGCCAGGGTGCGCACCTTGCGCGCCGCGCCCTTGACGATGGTGGGACCCATGGAGACCTGGCCGTCGCCGGCGATGACGGTCTGGCCGTCCTTGCGCACCGCCAGAATGGTTGTGCCGTGCCAGTCGGGAAACGTGCTATCGCTCATGGTCCAACAGGTGGCGGTGAAGTCGGGCTTTCGCAAGACGCATGAGTTTTTCCGACGAAGAAGTCGAACGCTATTCGCGCCAGCTGGTGCTGGCCGAGCTGGGCGGGCCGGGCCAGCAAAAGCTGCAGGCGGCCAAGGTGCTGATCGTCGGCTGCGGCGGAGTCGGCGGGCCGGCGGCGCTATATCTGGCAGCCGCGGGCGTGGGCCGGATCACTCTGGTCGATGGCGATCGCGTCGCCCTGTCGAATCTGCATCGCCAGATCCAGTTCGCCACCGCCGAGATCGGCGACGAGAAGACCGAGGCCACCGCCGGGGCGATGAAGGCGATCAATCCGAATGTGCGGGTGTTCCAGATCTTCGCACCGCTCGACGCCGACAACGCTCCGTCCTGGATCGCGGACAATGACCTGGTGATCGACGGCACCGATGACTTCGCCACGCGCCTTCTGGTGTCGGACACCTGCGTCATGCTGGAGACGCCCCTGGTGTCTGGTGCCCTGGGCCGCTGGAGCGGGCAGGTCGGCGTATTCACGGGGCGGCCCTGCTACCGCTGTCTGGTACCCGAGATTCCGCCGGACGCCGAGACGTGCCAGCGCGTCGGCGTGGTCGGAGCCCTGGCCGGCGTGGTCGGGTCGATGGCCGCCCTGGAGGCGATCAAGATCCTGACGGGGGCCGGCCAGCCGTTGAATGGCCGACTACTGATCTACGACGGCCTGAAAGGCGAAAGCCGCACGGTGGAGGTCGCGGACGATCCGGCGTGCCGGGCCTGCGGCGGGCGGCTATCGCGTCCCGAATAAGCGGTCGCCGGCGTCGCCGAGGCCCGGCACGATGTAGCCGTGCTCGTTCAGGCCCTGGTCGATGGCGGCGGTCCAGACCGGCACGTCAGGGTGATAGGCCCTGAGGCGCTCGATGCCCTCGGGCGAAGCGACCAGACAGACAAAGCGCAGATCGGTGACGCCCCGCTCCTTCAGCCGCTCCAGCGCCGCGACCGCGGTATTGGCCGTGGCCAGCATCGGATCGACCACGACAACCAGACGATCGGCGATGTCGTCGGGGGCTTTGAAATAGTACTCCACCGCCACCAAGGTTTCGGGGTCGCGGTACAGGCCGATGTGGGCGACGCGCGCGGCCGGGATCAGGTCGAGCATTCCTTCCAACAGGCCGACGCCCGCCCGCAGGATCGGGGCCAGGACCAGCTTCTTGCCCGCCAGGCGGACCGCATCAGTGGGCTCCACCGGCGTCTCGATACGGATCGGCTCCAGCTCAAGATCGCGGGTGACCTCATAGCAGAGTAGGGTCGAGATCTCGCGCAGCAGGCGGCGGAACTGGGCGGTGGAGGTGTCCTTGTTCCGCATCAGGCTGAGCTTGTGCTGGACCAGGGGGTGGTCGACCACCGTCACGCCATGGCTCTTGGTCGTCATCAGAAGACAGTCCCGTCTGAAAGAATGGTCAGGGGCGGCCCGCCGCCCTCACGTTTCGTGGCCGCGACGCGGCGGCCGGCGGCCCAGGTGCCGCCCTCCAGCACGCTGGCCAGCGGCATCTGGTCGGGCGTAACGCCCAGCTCGGCCCGCACCAGCGGCGCGATCCGGTCCAAGAGCGCCACCGTCATCGAGCGCCAGGCCACGATGAGCGGATCGGACACCGACCAGGGCTTGGCCGCGTCGGTCGGATCGGCCAGGGCCACGACGCCCATGTCGAGGAACAGACCGCCGTTGCGGTATTCGGCCAAGCCGGTCAGGCCGTCGAGGTCGGTCACCTGGAGCCCCGCCGCCATCAGCGGCTCGACGAGAGAATAGCTGAGCCATTGGCTGAGTTTGTGGATCGGCACCAGGCCGTCGGTCGCATCGCCCCGCTGCATCGCCGGATGGCGCCAGGTATCACCCAGATCGACGCCGCCGAGGCTGAGGCGATCCTGCCAGACCGGCCCGAGCGCTTCGAGCAGGACCTCCAGAATGACCGGCGCGGCCAGGCGTCCATCGATGGCGCGGGCCGTGATGGCGTCATAGAGGCCGCCGGGGCGCGGACTGTCCCTCAGGGCGAACAGATCGGGCCGGGCGACGGCCTGGTCACCCAGCCTGTTGAGCAGAGCGGCGCGACCGTCCAAACCGGCCAACGGATTATCGGTCGTGACCTGGAAACCGTCAGCCAGTTCTGTCGGCGACAGGGTCGCCAGCTCGGCCGCATCGGCGCGCAGCGGCTGGTCCGCCGCGTTTGAAAAGGCGCCGGCCTGGAACATCCGTAAGGATGCCAGCGCCAGACCCTCGGATCGCGCCGCCTCGATCCCGCTCGCCGCATCGCGATAGCGCCAGCCTGGGCCGGACCCAGCGTCCAGCAGGACCGAGACGATGGCCAGGTCGAAGGCCGTGCGCGCCCGGTCGTCGGCGTCCTTGAACGCCGCCCCAGCGGCCAGGTCAGCCCATAGATCGCGGCCGCCGAAGACGAAATGACGCCAGCGCGCGTGGAACGGCACCTTCAGGTCCGGGTACTGGTCACGGATGACCCCGGCAACGAAGCGGGCGGTCTCGGGCAGGCGCTCCAGATCGACACGCCAGCCGTCGATGCGCCCCGCCAACGCCAGATCCAGCATCTCATGGGCGCGGGCCCGCACCGCCGCCGCGTTCAGCAGGCCGTGCGCGGCGTCAGTATCAGAACTTGCCAAGGTCGCGGCCCACCACCTTGGTCAGATCCTCTGCGGTCGGCGGCGCATCGGGGGTGAAATAGCCGGCAGCCTTCTTGGCCTCCATCTCGACCGAGGCGTCGTCGGGGATCAGCTCGGCCGGGATCGGCACCCGCTCACCGATCTCGATGCCCGAGCCAGTCAGGGCGTCGTGCTTCATGTTCGACATCGACACGAAACGGTCGATCCGGGTGATGCCCAGCCAGTGCAGCACATCCGGCATCAGCTGCTGGAAGCGGGCGTCCTGAACCCCGGCGACGCATTCGGTGCGCTCGAAATAGGTGGCGGCCTGATCGCCGCCCGGCTGACGCTTGCGGGCGTTGTAAACGAGGAACTTGGTTACCTCGCCCAGCGCCCGGCCCTCCTTGCGGTTATAGACGATCAGCCCGGCCCCGCCGCTCTGGGCCTCGCGCACGCACTCTTCGATGCCGTGGGTCAGATAGGGCCGACAGGTGCAGATATCTGAGCCGAATACGTCCGAGCCGTTGCACTCGTCGTGGACCCGGCAGGTCAGCCGCTGGGTCGGATCGCCGATCTTGGCCGGGTCGCCGAAGACATACAGGGTGATGCCCCCGATCGGCGGCAGAAAGACCTTGATGTCGGGCCGGGTCACCAGATCGGCGTACATCCCCCCAGTTTCTTCAAACAGGGTGCGGCGTAGGGCCGTCTCGGTCACGCCGAACCTCTCCGCGATGCCCGGCAGATACCAGACCGGATCGACCGCCGCCTTGGTTACGGCCACGTCGCGGGTCTCATGCACGACGGTCCCGTCGATGGCGAGGCGGCCGGCGTCGATGGCCTGGCCGATCTCCGGCAGGCTGAGCCGCGCCTTGGTCACGGCGATGGTCGGGCGGATATCGACCCCGTCGCGAATGGCGTCGCCGAAAGCCTCGGCTACCGTGTGGCCCCACGGGTCCAGCGAGACGATCTTGTCGGCGCTCTTCCATTCGTCGAACGGGCCGAAGCCAAAGGTCGGCTGGGTGTCGGTCAGGTCCGGCCGCGCCCCGGCGTTCATGGCACCTGACGAGATCGCCAGGGCCCGATAGAGCGAATAGGCCCCGCCGTGGGCACCGATGGCGTTGCGATCGGCCCCGGCGTGGGCGGTGGCGATGACCGGGCCGCGCGCCTGGGCGCTGTCGGCGCCCCACTGGATCGGGAACCGCCCGGCGGCACCGCCGCCGGGATGGGAGTTCAGCCGGATATGTCCGCTACGATTGGACGTCATTATTTTTGTTTCCTCTCCCCGAAACAGGGCCGGGGAATCTCGCAGTCAGACACCAGTTTGGGTTGCTGTCCAGCTACGTTTTGGATCGCGCTTTCGATAGCCTCTGACGGAATCGCTTCAATCCGCTAAACCCGGCGCATGGCCAGTTCTGCCGGACCCGAGATCGAACGCCTGATCGGCCTGCTGGCCAAGCTGCCCGGCATGGGGCCGCGCTCGGCGCGTCGCGCGACCCTGGCACTGCTCAAGAAGCGCGAACAGCTGATGGAGCCGCTGGCCCAGTCTCTCGCCGAGACGGCCGCCAAGGTTCGGCCCTGTTCGGTTTGTGCAGCACCGGACACGCGCGATCCTTGCTCGATCTGTTCGGACTCGGCGCGCGATCTGAGCCTGATCTGCGTCGTCGAAGAGGCCGGCGCGCTGTGGGCCATGGAGCGCGTGGGAGCTTACCGGGGGCGGTACCATGTTCTGGGCGGGCTCTTGTCGGCGCTGGATGGGGTGGGGCCGGACGCGATCCGGACGAGAGAACTGGTCCAGCGGGTCAGCGACGGCACCGTCAGTGAGGTGATCCTGGCCCTGCCGGCTACGGTAGATGGTCAGACCACAGCCCATTATCTGGCCGAGCGGCTGGCGATCTCGGGCGTTGCGGTCACCTCTCTGGCGCGTGGCGTTCCAGTCGGCGGCGAGCTGGACTGGCTGGACGACGGCACCATCGCGCAGGCGCTCAGGGCGCGCCGTCCGGCCTGATGCATCCAGCGGGCCCGATCAGACGTACAATCGGGTATGGCCAAGCTGATTGATCGTCGTGGGCTGCTGCTGAGCGGCGCCGCCCTTGTCACCACCGCCTGCACAGGAGGCCGGGCCGAGGCCCAGGCCTCGGGGGCCGAGGCGGCCTATGCCAATTCGCCCTTCCGTCGTGTCACCGACACCCAATGGCGGGAGCGGCTGTCGCTGCTGGCCTATCAGGTGATGCGCCACGAAGCGACGGAGCGGGCCGGCACCAGCTCGCTGAATGACGAGCATCGGCGTGGCGTCTTCCATTGCCGCGGCTGCGATCTGCCGCTGTTCCGCTCTCAATGGAAATTCGACAGCGGCACCGGCTGGCCCAGTTTCCACACGGTGATCGCCGGCGCTGTGGCGACCCAGGCCGACCATGCCCTGGGGGTTCGGCGCACCGAATACCACTGCGCCCGGTGCCTGGGGCATCAGGGCCATGTTTTTGAGGACGGGCCCCGGCCGACCGGCCTGAGATACTGCAACAACGGCGTCGCCCTGACCTTCCGACCGGCCTGACCATGACCCTGATCCTGATCGCCTTTGTCGGCGGGGTGCTGACCATCCTGTCGCCCTGCATCCTGCCGGTGCTGCCGTTCGTGTTCGCGCGGGCGGGGCGGCCGTTCTTGACCTCGACCCTGCCGATGATGGTGGGGCTGGCCCTGATGTTCGCCGGCGTCGCGACCCTGGCGGCGATCGGCGGGGCCTGGGCGGTTCAGGCCAATCAGTGGGGCCGCTGGATCGCCCTGATCCTGCTGGCGGCGTTCGGCCTGATGATGCTGTTCCCCGCCTTCGGAGATCGGGTGATGACGCCGCTACAGGAGCTGGGCGCGCGCCTGTCCGAGCGGGTGCGGCCCGGTGGGGCCGAGGGACTGAACGAGGTCGGCGGCTCGCTGATCCTGGGACTGGCGACGGGCCTTCTGTGGGCGCCGTGCGCCGGGCCGATCCTGGGTCTGATCTTGACCGGTGCGGCTTTGAACGGGGCCAGCGCCTCAACCAGTCTGCTGTTGCTCGCCTATGCCCTGGGCGCCGCCACCTCGATGGCTCTGGCGCTGCTGGTCGGGGGCCGGGTGCTGAAGGCGATGAAGGGCTATCTGAAGCACGAACGCATCGTGCGCCGGGCGCTAGGCGCCCTGGTGCTGGTCGGGGTCGCGGCCATTGCGCTGGGCCTGGATCGCGGCGTCCTGGCGCGGGTGTCTGCGGCCTCGACCGAACGGATCGAACAGGGCCTGCTGGGCGCCGGCGGCATGGGCCACACCGAGCCCGAGGCAGCCAGCGATGATTTTCGCGACTTCGGCCCGGCCCCAGAGATCACCGGCGTCAGCGAATGGCTGCAGGGCGAGCCGACGACCCTGGCCGAGCTGCGCGGCAAGGTCGTGTTGATCGACTTCTGGACCTACTCCTGCATCAACTGTCTCAGGACGCTGCCGCACGTCATCGAATGGGACCGCCGCTATCGTGATCACGGCCTGGTGGTGATCGGAATGCACGCACCCGAGTTCGCCTTCGAGCGCGACCCGGCCAATGTGCGCCGCGCAGTCGACGATCTGGGCGTCGACTATCGGGTGGCGCTGGACAATGAGTTCAACGTCTGGCGCGCCTATCAGAACCGCTTCTGGCCGGCCCACTATTTCATCGACGCCGAGGGGCGGTTGCGCCACGTTCGCTTCGGCGAGGGCGAATACGACCGCTCCGAGGCGATCATCCGCACCCTGTTGATGGAGGCCGGGGCCGAGAACCTGCCGCCGCCGGCCGGCGGACCCGAAGCCGAGGGCGTGATGGCCGCCGCCTCGGGCGCGGCGGTCTCGCCGGAGACCTATCTGGGGACCGAGCGGGGGGTGAACCTGGCCGCGTCCTCGCAAGCCCTGGCCCGCGATCATTGGGCGCTGGACGGGAACTGGACGCGTGAGCAGCAGCGGGCGGTTCTGTCTGAGGGGACCGGCGCGATCAGCTATCGGTTCACCGGCCGGGACGTGCATCTGGTGCTGGCCTCGACGTCGGGGCGACCGGTGCAGTTCCGCGTGACCCTGAACGGCCAGCCGCCGGGCGAAGCGGCCGGGGACGACCTCTCGCCGTCAGGCGAGGGCGTGATCGAGGGTCAGCGTCTGTACCAGCTGATCCGCTTGCCGCGGCCCGGCGAGGGGACCCTGCGGATCGAGTTTCTCGATCCTGGCGCGGCGGCCTACGCCTTTACCTTTGGCTAGGCGAGCTACTCCAGCCGCAATCGCCCTCTGATCGTCATCGCCGGGTTTATCCCGGCGACCCATATCCGCCGAGCCTGCCGCCCGAACCGCTGACGGCGGTGGCTATAGGCCCCGGAACAAGTCCGGGGTGGCCTCTGATTGCGAGGCGCCCGGCCGAGTGCGTCCAAAATTGGCGCACCTGGCAATCAGGTTGGAGGCTGGCGGGACTCCAACTAGGACTGGGTCATGGAACAGCAGGCATGGATGATCCTGACCGGCGCGCTGGGCGTGATCGCCCTTTTGGCGCTGGTCTGGGCGGTGGTGGAGCGGCGGCGCGCCGGGCGAGCGGAGGCGCGCGCCTGGGGCCTGCATGAAGAGCACGGCAAGCTGTTGGCGCGGGCCGAGGTCATGGAGGACGCCGCCGCCGCCAACGCCGAACTGGTCCGGGCCCAGGCGGCGCAGTCGGCCCAGGCCGTGGCCGAGGCCCTGTTGAAACAGGCCGATGAGCGTTTCACCTCGCGCGATCAGCTGGCTCACGCGCGGCTGGAGGCCCAGCTCAAGCCGGTGGCCGAGACCCTGACCAAGTTCGAGGCCCAGGTTCAGGCCCTGGAGAAGTCGCGCTCGGAAGAGACGGGCGGGCTCAAGGCCCAGATCACGGCGCTGATGGAGGCGTCGGTCGCCACCCAGGGCGAAGCGCGCAAGCTGTCGGCGGCGCTCCGGCGCGGGGCCGGCGTCCAGGGCCGCTGGGGCGAACAGACGCTGAGGAATGTGCTGGAGGCGGCCGGGCTGAACAATCGCTTCGATTTCGAGGAGCAGTTCACGGTCGAGACCGAGGAGGGCCGCCGGCGCCCGGACGTCAAGGTGCGGATGCCGGGCGGCGGCGTCTTCGCCATCGACGCCAAGGCTTCGCTGAACGCCTTTCTGGAGGCCCAGGAGAGCGCCGACGAGACCCAGCGCGAACAGGCCCTGGCCCGCCACGCCCAGAGTCTGAAGGCCCATATGCAGGGTCTGTCGGCCAAGGCCTATTGGGACCAGTTCAAGGACGAGGGCTCGCCCGACTTCGTGGCCATGTTCGTGCCTGGCGACGGTTTTCTGGCCGCGGCGCTGGAGCGCCAGCCGGACCTGATGAGCGAGGCCATGGACAAGCGGGTGCTGATCGTGACCCCGACCACTTTGTTCGCCCTGTGCAAGGCGGTCGCCTATGGCTGGCGGGCCGAGGAACAGGGGGCCAATGCGGCCAAGATCGCGGCCCTGGGCAAGGAGCTGTACAAGCGTCTGTCGGTGATGGGCGGCCACGCCGCCTCGGTCGGCAAGGCCCTGGCCGCGGCGGTTGATCGCTACAACGCCTTCGTCGGATCAATGGAGAGCCAGGTCATGGTCCAGGCCCGCCGCTTTGAAGAGCTGGCCGTCGACCACGAGGGCAAGGACATTCCCGAAATCGCTCCGGTCGAGGCCGCGCCGCGCGCCCTGTCGCGACCCGAGCTGGTGACCTCGGCCAAGGAGACCGCCGAATGAGCGGCTGGGTCTGGACGGCGATCCTGCTGACCGTCTCCAACACCTTCATGACCCTGGCCTGGTATGGGCATCTGAAGTTTCCGGGCAAGGCGCTGTGGCTGGTGGTGCTGGCCAGCTGGGGCATCGCCTTTTTCGAATATTGGTTCGTCGTGCCGGCCAACCGGATCGGCTACGCCGCCGGGCTGAACCTGGCGCAGCTGAAGATTATGCAGGAGGTGATCACCCTGATCGTCTTCGCCGCCTTTATGGTTGTGGTCATGGGCGAGCGGCTGAAATGGAACCACGCGGCGGCTTTCGTGTGCATGATCGCGGCGGTGGCCTTCGTTTTTCTGGACAAGTTCCGCGCGGTGTGATGCCTCGCCCGAATGACTGACGAAGATCGCAATCGACCGCCTGAAGGCCCGCCTCAGATCCGCGTGATCGCCATGCCCGCAGACACCAATCCCAATGGCGACATTTTCGGGGGCTGGTTGCTGTCGCAGATGGACCAGGCCGCCGCGTCGGCGGCCTATGAGGCCGCGCAAGGACGATGCGTTACGGTGGCCGTGGATGCCATGGTCTTTCATCATCCGGTTTTCGTCGGTGATGTCGTCAGCCTCTACGCCCGGGTCGTGCGGCGCGGTCGCACTTCGGTCGGCGTATTTGTCGAGGCCTGGCGCAGCCCGCGCGAACGCGATGCCTATGAGAAGGTCACCGAAGGTGTCTTCACCTTCGTTGCTATCGATGAGAACAAACGACCCCGCGTCTTGCCGGACGCCTGAGGTGACACAATGATTGTCATCGGCCTGTTTCTTGCCGGACTGGTGTTGGCGCTCAAAGAGCTGGTGCCGTGGGCCATGGCCCAGACCTCTGGCCAGATCCGCACGCGCGGTCACAGCCGCCAGGTCATTCGGCGAGCCGATGATCCAGAACGGTTCCGCTCCCTGTCGCGCAACCGGATCAAGGCCTCTGGCCTGGGGATCGTCATCATGCTGGCGGCGATCGGCATCACCATCGGTCAGATGGCGATAGCTATCGCAAACGAGGCAGCGCGCTTCGCCGCCACGCCCTAGCGACCGAACGCAATCACGAATCCGGAAAATAGAGGCGACATGGAGGGCGCAGCCTAGCCCTATGACCGCAGCATCTCTATTTTCGAGGCGAATGATCGATGCCCTCTACAGTGATCGGATCCTGAAGCTGGTGGCCAATATGCCGCGAGCCGGGCGGCTGGCCGAGCCGCAGGGCACGGCCGAGCGTGTCGCCAAACTTTGCGGCTCCACCGTCGTGGTCGATGTGATGCTGGATGCCGAGGGTTCGGTCGCCGGTTTCGCCCAGGACGTCCGCGCCTGCGCGCTGGGTCAGGCCTGCGCCGCCATTGTCGCTGAGCAGATCATCGGGGCTACGCTCGAAGAGGTCGAAATGGCGCGGGACCAGCTTCGCGCCATGCTGAAAGACGCCGGCCCGGCCCCGACCGGACGTTTCGCCGACCTCGCTATCCTGGAAACGGTCAAGGACTACCCGGCCCGCCACGCCTCGACGATGATCCCCCTGGAAGCAGCGGCGGACGCCGTTCGTCAGGCGCTGGACCGAACTCGCATCGCCGGCACGGCTTGATCCTTCCATTTCGCAGGTGCGATAAGCCCGCGAACCAATTCACCGAGACCGTGCCGGCATGGGACTTTATGAAACCGGCGTCCGCTTGAGCCATCGGGCCTACAAGCTGACGCTCTCGCCGCTGATCGGAAACCAGTGCCGCTTCCTGCCGACCTGTTCGGACTATGGAGCCCAGGCGCTGATTGATCACGGGCCGGTGCGCGGCGGCTATCTGACCCTGCGCCGCGTCTGCCGGTGCAATCCCCTCGGGGGATCGGGATACGACCCGGTTCCGCCCAAGAAAGACTGAGACGATGATCGACCTGATCTTCCCGGATGGTAACAGCCGCCAGTACCCCGATGGGACCACGGCGCTGGACGTCGCCAAGTCCATCGCGCCGTCACTGGCCAAGCGCGCGGTGCTGGCCGAGCTGGACGGCGAACTGCGCGACATGAACCGCGAGATCGAAAAGGGCGGGGCCTTCCGCCTGATCATGCGCGACGATCCCGAGGCGCTGGAAACCATCCGCCACGACACTGCCCACGTCCTGGCCGAGGCCGTTCAGGAGCTGTTCCCCGGCACCCAGGTCACCATCGGCCCGGCCATCGAGGACGGCTTCTATTACGACTTTGCCCGCGAGGAGCCGTTCTCGACCGACGACTTCGACAAGATCGAAGCCAAGATGCGCGAGATCGTCGACCGCGACGCGCCGATCGTGCGCGAGGTCTGGGACCGCGACGCGGCCATCAAACATTTTGAGGCCGTCGGCGAGGCCTATAAGGCCGAGATTATCCGCGACCTGCCGGTCGGCGAGCCGATCACCATCTACAAACAGGGCGACTGGGCCGATCTGTGCCGGGGGCCGCACTTCCCCTCGACCAAGCATGTCGGCAAGGCGTTCAAACTGACCAAGCTGGCCGGGGCCTATTGGCGCGGCGATCACAGGAACGCCCAGCTCCAGCGGATGTACGGCACCGCCTGGGCCAACGAGGCGGACCTGAAAGCCCATCTGGAGCGCCTGGAGGAGGCCGAGAAGCGCGACCACCGCAAGGTCGGCAAGCAGATGGGCCTGTTCCATATGCAGGAAGAAGGCCGCGGCATGGTCTTCTGGCACCCCAAGGGCTGGCGGCTGTGGCAGACGCTGGAGGCCTATATGCGCCGCCGGCTGAACGAGGCCGGCTATGTCGAGGTCAAGACGCCCCAGGTGCTGGATCGCACCTTCTGGGAAAAGTCCGGCCACTGGGACAAGTACCGCGAAAACATGTTCGTCTGTGAGACGGTCGAGGGCGAGACCCTCAGCCTCAAGCCGATGAACTGCCCCGGCCACGTCCAGATCTTCAACGTCGGCCAACGGTCCTACCGAGAGCTTCCGATCCGTATGGCCGAGATGGGGTCGTGCCACCGCTATGAGCCATCGGGGTCGCTGCATGGTCTGATGCGGGTGCGTGCCTTCACCCAGGACGACGCCCATATCTTCTGTCGTGAGGACCAGATCGAGGACGAAACCGCGCGTTTCATCGAGCTGTGCCGGTCGATCCATGCTGATCTGGGGCTGGAGGCCGAATACATCTCACTCGGCACCCGCCCCGAGCTGCGTGCCGGGACCGATGAATTCTGGGACAAGGCCGAGGGCCAGATGCTGGCGGCCGCGCGCCAGGCCGGGGTCGAGCCGGTCGTCACGGAGGGCGACGGGGCCTTCTATGCGCCCAAGCTGGACTTTGTGATCCGCGACGCCATCGGTCGTCAGTGGACCTGTGGCACCATTCAGCTGGACTATGTGCTGCCTGAGCGTCTGGATGCTGAATATGTCGCCGAGGATGGTCAGAAACACCGCCCTGTGATGCTGCACCGGGCCATCCTCGGATCGTTCGAACGCTTCCTGGGCATCCTGATCGAGCACTATGCCGGTGCCTTCCCGCTGTGGCTGGCACCGATTCAGGTGGTGGTCGCCACCATCACTTCGGATGCGGACGACTATGCATGCCAGGTGGCCGAACGGCTGAGCGCGGCTGGGCTGCGTGTCGAGACGGACCTGCGCAATGAGAAGATCAACTACAAGATCCGCGAGCATTCCCTGTCCAAGACCCCGATCATCGCCGTGGTCGGCCGCAAGGAGGCCGAGGAAGGCCAGGTCGCCCTGCGGCGGCTCGGCGCAGGAAACACGCAGGAGTTGATTTCTCTGGATCAAGCTGTTCTTGGGTTGTCATTGGAGGCCCAGGCTCCCGATATTAAGAGACAATCGACGGGAACGGGTGAGTAGGCGTAGAAGACGATCCGGCCAGATCGTCGGCTCGGGATATGAGGGGCGGGGTGAACGAACTCGTTCAAATTAGGAATTTGCCGGCTTTCGAGCAGGAGGATCCGTGCGCGGATATCTCGATCATCATGGTCGTCTATCTGACCGGCCCGGCCCTGTTCAAATCGATCGCCCGCGTTCTGGCGGACCCTGACATTGATGATTTCGTCATTGTCGACAACGGCTCGTCAGAGGCAGATCAGGCCCGACTTTTCGCCATCAGCCAGACCGACGATCGCATTCGGCTCCTGCAGGGCCACGGCAATATCGGGTTTGCACGCGGTGCCAATCTGGGGGCTTCGGCCGCGCGGGGCCGCTTCCTGGTCTTTCTGAACCCCGATGCCTTCATAGAACGCGGCTGTGTTCGCCAGCTCGCCGGGGCGGCGACCGGGCAACCCAGTCCGTGTGTGATCGGCGCGCGGGTCCTGAATGAGGATGGCACCGAGCAGCGAGGTGCCCGCCGCTATGAGGTCACGCCGGTCACGACCCTGCTCAGCCTGACACGCCTCGCCGAGTTCGTGCCGTCGCTGCGCAAGTACGAGATCCACCTCGAGAACGAGAGCCTGCCGGCCGAGCCCACCTCAGTTCCAACGATCTCCGGGGCCTGTTTCGGCGTCAGCCGTGCCGACTTCCGTCGCCTGAAGGGGTTTGACGGCGACTTCTTCCTGCACGTTGAGGACGTCGATCTATGCTGGCGCGCGCGTGAGCTGGGCGGTGTCGTCCTGTTTCACCCGACGGCCGAGGTCGTGCACCTGGGCCACACCAGCTTGGTGGAGCCGTTCTTCGTGGAGTGGTTCAAGGGACACGGCCTGGCCCGCTACTTCGTCAAGCGAACGACCACCTGGCCCCGCCGGCTTCTGGCCTATGCGCTGGGACCGTTCATTGTGGCGGCCTCGGTTGCACGACCGCTCGTCAGACAGCTGACCGGGCGTCGCTAGGTCGACGCCGGGGCGTCGTCGCCGCCCTTGCCGCCGTACCAGTCGACGTTGCGGGTGAACCACATGACGGCCGCTATAGCCGCGAAGCTGGCGAGCGCGCCGACGAGCAGGGCGTAGTCCTCCAGCCGCATCAGCACATAGATCAGGCCGTACAGGAAGGCGAAGGCGACCAGCGCCCGCATCCCCTGGCCTCGGCTCTTGAATGTCCATCCGGCATAGGCCGAGATCAGGGCCACCGTCGCCGTGGCGGCGATGCCGAAGGCGATGTCAAAGCCGGTGTGCTCGGCGATCGACAGCAGCAGCATATAGAAGATCACCTGGGCCATGCCGACCAGGATGTACTGGGCCGGGTGGACCCGCTTGCCGGTCGTCGTTTCGAACAGGAAATAGGCGAGGAACACCAGGCCGATGAACATCGGAGCGTATTTCAGCGAACGGCTGACCGACTGATAGGGATTGGCCGGTTCGACGAAGCTGACGGCCAGTTCAGTCGATCTGAGGCGGGCCAGGGTGTCGGTGCCGCCCTCGGACGGCACGCCGCGCGCCACATAAGGGACCGCCCACTGGGCCTGGAAGCCGGACCCGCTCGCCGGCGGCCCCTGTTCCTGGGGCAGGAACCCGCCCCCGTAGGATGGGTCGGGCCAGTCGCCGGACATCTGGGCTGTGGTGGTTCGGGCAAAGGCCAGGACCGCGATCCGCTGGGCACCCGAGAACCGGGCTTCGCCCGTTACAGCGATCAGCCCGTCGGTGCGATCCACCTCACCCAGAGGTGTCGAGAACAGGCCCAACTGGGGGCTGCCGTACTGGGCCATGGCCTCGGAATAGTCCGCCCCGGCATTGTCGAGCGTCAGGGTCGACAACAGATTGGCCGGCTCTAACGCGACTGCGTCTCGCCCGGCCACTACAAGGGTCAGATCCGAGCGTGCGCCGCGCACGCCGGCGGCTCCGACGATCAGTTCAGCCCGAGACCAGTCCAGCACTGCGCCGGACGGCGCTTCGTCGCCGGCTTCAGCCAGGTCGAAGGACGCCGAATAGGCAAGATTGGCCTCATAGACCGGGACGCGGAACAGGGAGCGTTTGCGGACCTCGGAATCGGTGTCGACAGTCATCGCGCCCGTCTCGGGATAGACGATCCAGACCGACTGCGAGGTCTGGGCCGGCTGGTTGCCTTGCGCCGGGCGGGTCAGGGTGTAGGGCACGGCGATGACTGGACCCAGGAAGGTCTGGGGGCCGCCCATCAGGCTGCCGACCTCGGTTGCCACCGTTTCGGCCCGGTTGGAACGGTCGATCAGCAGGCCGAATACCATCAGGGCCGGGATGCTCATCAACAGCGCCAGGCCGCAGACCAGAAGCAGCTTCAGCCCCAGCGAACGGCGCGGAAAGGGCAGCTTCAGTGCGTTGGTGTCGGCCATGCCGGTGTCTCCGTCCCAGATGACGAAGCGACACGGTTATCCGGGCGAAATCAAGGCCAGTGGCGACCGTGCCCTGACAAGACCTGATGCGACCTAGTACTTGCGCGCCATCGGGGGGAAGGGCTTCACATCCTCGGTCAGGGTGTAGTCATGCACCGGGCGCTCGCCCAGTGTCACCTTGCCCTTGGCGTCGCACCAGGCGAGCGTGTGCTTCATCCAGTTCTTGTCGTCGCGCTCGGGGAAGTCCTCGCGCGCGTGGGCCCCGCGGCTCTCGGTGCGGTTCTCCGCGCCTTCGATGGTGACCAGGGCCTGGTCGATTAGGTTCATGTATTCCAGCGTCTCAACCAGATCCGTATTCCAGATCATGGTCCGGTCAGTGGTCCTGATGTCATCCGAGGCTGCGCGCACGGCCCGGACGGCCTGGACGCCTTGCTTCAGCGTTTCGCCGGTCCGATAGACGGCGGCGTCCTTTTGCATGGCCTTCTGCATACGCAGCCGCAGCTCGGCCGTCGGCGTCGAGCCGTTGGCGTGGCGCAGGGAGTCCAGCCGGTCCAGGTGACCCTCGGTCGCGGCGGGGGCGACCTCGGGCACAGCCCCTTTCTCAACGATGTCAGCGGCGCGCAATCCGGCGGCCCGACCGAACACCACCAGGTCGATCAGAGAGTTGGAACCCAGGCGGTTGGCACCATGCACGGACACGCAAGCGGCCTCGCCCACGGCCATCAGGCCCGGCACGACCTTGGAGGGATTGTCGCCGTCCCGAGTCAGGACCTCGCCGTGGAAGTTCGTGGGGATGCCGCCCATGTTGTAGTGGACGGTCGGAATGACCGGGATCGGCTCCTTGGTCAGATCGACGCCGGCAAAAATCTTGGCGCTTTCCGAAATGCCGGGCAGGCGCTCGTGCAGGATCTTGGGGTCCAGGTGATCCAGGTGCAGGAAAATGTGGTCCTTGTCCGAGCCGACGCCGCGGCCTTCGCGGATCTCCATGGTCATGGCGCGGCTGACCATGTCGCGCGGGGCCAGATCCTTCACCGACGGGGCATAGCGTTCCATGAACCGCTCGCCGGCACCGTTGGTTAGATAACCGCCTTCGCCGCGGGCACCTTCGGTGATCAGACAGCCGGCCCCATAGATGCCGGTCGGATGGAACTGGACGAACTCCATATCCTGCAGCGCCAGGCCGGCGCGCAACACCATGGCGTTGCCGTCGCCTGTACAGGTGTGGGCGCTGGTTGCCGAGAAATAGGCGCGGCCATAGCCACCGGTAGCCAAAATCACCAGCTTGGCACGGAAGCGGTGGATGGTGCCGTCGTCCAGCTTCCAGGCGGTGACGCCGCGACAGGCACCGCCTTCCATGATCAGGTCGAGGGCGAAATACTCGATGAAGAAGTCGGTCGAATGCTTGACCGACTGGCCGTACAGGGTGTGCAGCATGGCGTGGCCGGTCCGGTCCGCCGCCGCACAGGTGCGCTGCACCGGTCCGCCCTTGCCATAGTCCTTGGTCATGCCGCCGAAGGCGCGCTGATAGATGCGGCCGTCGTCGGTGCGGCTGAAGGGCACGCCCCAGTGCTCCAGCTCATAGACCGCCTTGGGGGCCTCGCGGCACATATATTCGATGGCGTCCTGGTCTCCGAGCCAGTCCGAACCCTTGACGGTGTCGAACATATGCCAGCGCCAATCGTCCTCGCCCATGTTGCCCAGCGAGGCGGCAATGCCGCCCTGGGCGGCGACCGTATGGCTGCGGGTCGGGAAGACCTTGGTCACGCAGGCGGTCTTGAGCCCGGCCTGGGCGCAACCCAGCGCAGCCCTGAGGCCAGAGCCGCCGGCCCCGACCACCACGACGTCATAGGCGTGATCGACAATCTGATAGGTGGTCACGATGTCAGGCTCCGGCGGGCGCTTGCGCCAGCGCGATCAGGATAACAAAGGCGAGTCCGGTGCCCGCGAGCGCCAGGCAACCGAGAAGATTGAGCGTCAGGGCCAGCTTGCCGGCCGAACCGTGGACATAGTCCTCGATGATGGCCCGCAGGCCCAGATGCAGGTGATAGACGCCGATCAGGATGCCGACGGCCACCAGCATGGCGTTCACAGGCTGAGCCAGCCAGGCCAGGGCCTGGGCATGGTCGAGGCCCGCCAGGGTCGCGCCGGCAACCAGGGTCCATAGCATCAGCGGGGCCAGGACAAGGGCTGATGCCCGTTCCTTGATCCAGGTCCAGGCCCCGGTCTTTTCAGAGGCCTTCACATAGGGGCTGGTCATCACAGCACTCCCGCGCGCATCAGCAGGAACCAGAACACCGCCGTGCCGCCGACCGAGAAACCGATCGAGGCCCACGACATCGCATTCGCAACGGCCAGCGCGAAGCCGACGCCCGCGTCCCAGATCAAGTGCCGGATGCCCGAAGCCAGGTGATAGAAGGCCGCCCACGACACACCGATCCACACGATCAGGCCGAACCACGAACCGGAAAAGGCCGCAAAGCCCGCATAGACGTCCGGCCCGGCCTTCAGACAGGCCAGCCAAGCCACAACCATCAACATTCCAACGGCCAGCCCGACCCCGGACACGCGGTGCAGGATCGAAGCCGCCATGGTCACGTGCCAGCGCCAGACCTGGAGGTGCGGCGACAGCGGGCGGTGGGGCGTCTCTGTCATACGGGGGTGACTCTCTGAACAGCCTTGAGAAGCGCCCCGCTTTTGGAACCCGGGCCGGGGCGTGTCAACGCAAAGCCGGCTGCGAAACGCTCGCATTCACAGCGGCAAGGCCGCCGCGCAGCGCCGGATCAGGTCATCGACATCGGCGGGGTCGTGATAGAGGCCGAAGCCGAAGCGAAGGGTGTCGGCCCGCACATCCGTCACGACGTCGGCAGCGAGCAGGGCCTGTTGCCAGGCTTGGGCCTGGGGGTGCCTCAGCGCCAGGAACCGGGCCCGAGGTCCGTTGCCGGTGACTGGGTTCAGCAGTTCGGCCTGTTTGAGCGCGCTGGCCTGCCCGGTGGCGACCGCCTCCTGGAAGGGCCGCATCAGGCCCCCGGTGTGCTCGCAAATGGCTGCTGTTATCAGGCCTTGCCCAGCCAGCATCCGCTGCACCGCATTGAACCGATACAACCCGCTGACGTCGAAGGTCGCGCCCCAGAACCGGCCGCCGTCGGTGCGGTAGCCGACGCCATTGGGGGGGGTGGAGAGATTGCCGAACTCGGCGTACCAGCCCGTCGTCACGGGGCGCGCACAGAAGCCTGGCGGCGCGTGCAGGAAACAGACTCCTTCGCCGGCCATGGCGTATTTGTAGCCGCCGGCCAGATAGAAGATGCGGTCCGCCACGCCCGACAGGTCCGTCGGCGTTGCCATGAAGCCGTGGTAGCCGTCGATCACGACCCACGGCCCCTCGGGGTCGGCTAGCTCGGCCAGGTCCGCGATCCGGTCGAAGGTCTGGCCGGTCTTGAAGAAGACCTGGCTGACCAGGATCCAGTCAAAGTCGCCCGCCCGCGCGGCTGCGATGAAGCGTTCGGCAAAGGTGTCGAACGGCTCCAATGCCACGCGCGTCACGTCGGCCTGGCCCGCCTCTTCCCAGCGTTCGCTCTGGCGACGGAAGGAATGGAACTCGCCGTCGGTGGCCAGGATGCGCGCCGGCCTGCCCTCAATCCCCGAGAACAGCCGGATCAGGAAGTCATGGGTGTTGGACGAAAAGGCAATCGTTCCAGGGTCTGGCAGGCCAAGCTCGCGTGCGATGTGGCCCTGCGCCTCCGGGATCACGTTCGCGAAGATCGGCCCCCATTTCTCGTCGGCGTGGCGCATGGCGTCGTCCCATGCCAGCCCCTGGGCACCGAAGGAGGCATCTGGCCAGAGATGATGGCTGTGGGCTGCAAAGTGCAGACGCCCCGGTGCCAGACCGAGGGCGCGAGAGAAGAGGGGCTTGTGGCTCATAGCGCCGTTCTCAGCGTCCACAGCTCCGGGAAGCACCGCTTTGTCAGGGTCGAGGCCAGATAGGCGACGCCCGGCGTGCCGCCGGTTCCTTTCTTGCCGCCGATGATGCGCTCAACGGTGAGGACGTGCTTGTGCCGCCAGGTGATCAGGGCGTCGTCCAGGTCCATCAGCTTTTCGGCCAGTTGGTACAGCTCCCAATGTGTTTCGGTATCGCGATAGACGTCCAGCCAGGCCGCCTCGATCTCGGGGGAGGGGACATAGGCCAGGGTCACATCGCGGTTCAGCACGCTGTCAGGCACCGGCAGGCCATGTTGGGCCAGCTGGAACAGGGCGTCGTCATACAGACTGGGCGCTTCCAACGCCTCGACGAGGGCCGCGTGGGCGACGGGCCGATCGGTGTGGAACCTCAGGAAGGCCGGATCTTTCAGCCCCAGTAGATATTCCAGACGGCGGAACTGGTCGGACTGAAAGCCTGACGACCCGCCCAGCTCGCCACGGAACGACAGGTAGTCTGCCGGCGTCATGGTCGACAGGATGTCCCAGCTCTGGGTCATCACCGCCTGGATGCGACTGACCCGCGCCAGGGACTTATAGGCCGGTACCAGATTGCCGGACCGAATCAGCCGCTTGGCCAGGCCGACCTCATGCAGGATCTGCTTGAGCCACAGTTCCTTGGTCTGGTGGATGATGACGAACAGCATCTCGTCATGCTGTTCGCTCTGTGGATTTTGCGCCGTCAGCACCTGGTCCAGGGTCAGGTAGCGCGCATAGGTCATGTCGGTCATGCGGGCGGTTTAGGCGATTTTCGCGCGCGACACACGGGGGCAGGCACAACCGCGTCGGGTCAAGGACGGCCGACCCGGCCCCGGCCGGCCTCAGGTCGTTTCTTTCGTGTGGACCGGCGCGACAGATCGCCGTCTATGGCTGCTGATCTCGTCCGTGGCCCGTTCAATAGTCGTGGCCAGGCGATCCATGAACTCGGCCCGTTTCAGGCCGGCGGGTAGCGGCGACAGGAACTCAAAGACGACGACACCGGGCGTGAAGCCGATCCCCTTGGCCGGCCAATGTTCGCCGGCGTTGGTTGCCACCGGCCAGCAGGGGCCGTCCAGATCTCGATAGATGGCCGCGACGCCCGGCTTGTAGGCCGGCTCGGCCCCCGGAAGCTGGCGGGTGCCTTCCGGGAAGATTACGATCTGGCGTTGCTCGGCCAGACGCGCGCGGGCGTGGCGTACCATGTCCTTCAGCGCCTTGGCGTGCCCACCGCGATCCACGGTGATCATCCTGGTCTTCCAGGCGAACCAACCGATGAAGGGCACGACGATCAGCTCCTTCTTGAGCACGAAGCAGGGGTCGTCCAGGACGGTGAATGGTACGATGATATCGAGCATCGACTGATGTTTGGGCGCGACCAGGGCGGCACCGGTGGGTCGGTTCTCCAGGCCGCGTACCTCGACCGAGATTCCCATGATCCAGCGCAGTCCGAACAGGACCATCCGGGCCCAGATCTTGATGACGGTCATCGCCGCCCGGTGCGGCATCAACAGGGCGGGGGACATCCCGATCGCGCAGATCGGCATGGAGAGGTAGAGCCAGGCCGCAAACAGCACACGCCGCAGACTAAGCATCGCGATTCCGTTCGGAGGGTTCGGCCCCGGTGTCGGCTGCGGGCTCGGGGCTGGGGCGCACGATCCGGGCGAAGGCCTCACGCAACAGGACAGCCAGATACTTGCTGTACTCGACGACCATGCGGCGCTGGCCGGTGCCGGTTCGCCACCAGCTGTCGGCGTTCAAAGACGGCGTTATGACTGGAAAGGCAATCAGCTCGACGTGACGCATGAGTCCGCGGATTTCCAGCATGGCGCGCGGCATATGGTAATCGCTGGTGACGACGATGAGGCTGTCATAGTGCTTGGCTGCGGCCCAGGCGGCGATCTCCTGGGCATTTCCGACGGTGTCTTCCGCCTCGAAGCCCAGATCCACACAACAGTCGAACAGCCGGTTCGAGCCGGCAGTGACTTCCCGCAGTTCACCCCGCTGGACCTGACGGTTCACGCCGGAGACCAGCAGTCGTTCGCCGCGCCCGGCCGCCAGAAGCCGCAGGGCCTCATTGATGCGGGCGTCCGATGCCCCGGTCAGGACCACGATCCCGTCGGCGCGCCCCGGATCGACGGCCGGCGTCATCATCTCGATCCGGTCGGCAAAGGCCAGCAGACCCGCCAGCCAGATCATCAGGATCACGCCGATGGCCGCGAGATATTTCATCCTCTCGTCTCCGACAGATAGGCCAGCTGCAACAACCGCCCGACCGTAAGCCGTGCCGCAATCGCCGCCAAGCCGGCAGCCAGAACGGGCGTCGGGGCCGCCAGGATGAGATCCGACCAATCAAACGGCAGTGCGGGGGTCAATGCCTGATCGCCTCCGGCTGCAATCAGCACGGCCAGCAGAGCGCACGCTCCCAGCCCTCCCGCAGCACCGGCCACGGCGGCCAACCAGGCGAAGCGCGACTGGAACCGGCTTGTGATGAATCCCGCACTGGCCCCCATCAGGCTGAGGGTCTCCACCATCTGCGCGCGGGCCTGCAGGGCCGCCCGGCAGGCGAAGACGACGGCGGCGGCGGCGGCCAGTGCCGCCAGTGCGGCCAACCCCATCGCGGCAAGCGTCGCGGTCCAGGCGGCGCGACCGACGTCCGCCCTCCAGACCGAATGGTCGTCGACCCGCGCGTCCAGCCCGGCCTCGGCCAAAGCCCGGCCCAGCGCCCGTCCGGTCGCGGGGTTTTCGGAATCCAGTCGAACCACGACCAGATGCGGGAGCGGCAGGTCCGGCAGAATGGCTTCACCCAGCCAGGGTCGCAGCAGGTGTTCCGCCTCGGTCCGGCTCATGGCCTCGGTTTCCGTGACGCCAGGTACGCCGGCGAGAACCTCAGCGGCGCGGGCTGCGGCCTGATCGCCGCTTTCGTCGGGCCTTGGATTGACCTGGACGGTCGCCTCTGCGGCCATGGCGCGGGACCAGCCCTCGGCGGCGCGCTGGGCCGAGGCGGCCGCCATGGCGCCGAACGTGGCCAGGAAACACAGGATCGCCACCACGCAGAAGAGGGCGAAGTCACGCCCCTCGTCGCGGGGCAGCAGCGGGCCTGGGCGATAGGCGCTCATGCCGGTACCTCCGTCAGGCGTCCGTGCTCCAGATGCAGCGACGGCATTCCGGATTGGCCAACCAGTTCGCGATCATGGGTCGCGATGATGACCGTGGCTCCCAGCCGGTTCAGCTCGACGAACAGTCGCAGGATCCGGACCGCCATATCCGCATCGACGGCTCCGGTCGGCTCATCGGCAAGGATCAACCAGGGGCGTCCAACGACGGCACGCGCAATGGCTAGCCGCTGCTTTTCACCCGCCGACAGGGCCGGCGGCATCGCCGAGGCCCGGGTTCCCAGACCGACCCAGCTCAGCAACTCCTGGACATCCTCGGCGTAGGCTTTCGGCTTCTGTCCGGCCACGCGCAGGGGCAGGGCGGCATTGTCGAATGTACTCAGATGGTCAATCAGGCGGAAATCGTGAAATACGACCCCCATCCGCCGCCTCAGAGAGACCCGATCGGCGGCCGAAATACCCCGCGTATCCTGTCCAAAGACGCTCACCCGACCGCGGCTCGGTGCCGCCCCGAGATAAATTAGCCGCAGCAGGCTCGATTTTCCCGCTCCCGAGGGGCCGGTAAGGAAGTGGAAAGAGCCCGCAGGCAAGTTGAATTCGACGTCGTTAAGGATGTCGGGGCCGTCTTCGCTGTAGCGCAGGCCGACGGCATCGAACCGGACGGCAGAACTGGCAGGCGCGGCGGATTGTGCTGGCATGATTGGGCGGCAAACTCGGGGAGATGGGGCGTGACGCCCATGACGCCATGATACTGTCCTGTCCCGAGTGTTCCACTCGCTATTTTGTCCCTGACACCGCCGTGGGTCCGAACGGACGTACGGTACGATGCACATCGTGCGGGTTCGCTTGGCGTGCGGAAGGCGAACAAACCCTGGATCTCGTGGCGGATCCCGAGATCGGGGCCCTGGGCCGGGCGACCGAATCCGGGGCTGCGGAGACCGTCGAAGGCGACGTTGCGGCACCCGAGCTGCCCAAGGCCTTCAGGGCCAAGGTGGTTGAAAAGCGCCGGATGCACCGAGCCGTCATTCAGGGAGCCGTCTGGTCCGTGCTGGCGGTCTTCGGCCTGGGGATCATCGCATCGGCCTATCTCTTCCGGGTCGATATTGTCGAGGCGGTGCCGCGAACGGCGACTGCCTATGCGGCGGTTGGATTGCCGGTCAACGTCACCGGCCTGCAGTTTGAGGACATCACCGCTCGTCCGGCCCCGGATGGATCGGCCGCCATCGAGGTGGCCTTCCGCGTCCGCAACGTGCGGGGTGTGCCACGTCCGGCGCTGCCGGTACGAGTGGCTCTGGTCGACGAACATGGCCAGCGAATCGACACGCGAATCGTCACGCCACCGGTCGGCTCCATAGCCGCCGGTCACGTCGTCAATCTGGTGGCCGTGGTGCCCGACCCGCAGGGGCACGGTGCCGATGTCGATCTGGCCTTCGCCCCAGATGTCCCGCGCACTGTGCCGCGACCAGCGGCCCCGGCCCACCCCGCCCCAACATCCGCGCCGGAATCGCACCCTCCGGCTGCTGCGGAACACGCCCCGGCCCAGGATCAGGTGATCCCCGCCGTTGCGGACGCGGGCCTGCGTCCGGCCGCCCCGCAGGTGACGCTGCAGGCAGCCCCGGCGGCCACTGCGATCGAAACCCGAGATCCGGCAGCCCTCGACAACGGCCTACGCCCGGCGGTATCCGCCGGGGGCCATGGCTGATCCTGTTGCCCCCGAAACTCTGCTCGACGAAGACGGCGTGCGCGCCGTTGTGGATGCGCTCGCCGACCGGATCGCCCCTGTCATTGATGACGAGGCCGTCGCCGTCTGTCTCCTGACCGGGGGCATCTGGTTTGCCGCCGACCTGACGCGTGCCCTGGCGCGCCGGGGCCGGATGGTCGGGTTCGATGCCTTGTGGCTGGCTTCCTACGGAGACGGCAAGACGTCGCGCGGCGTGATCGAGGAGCGGGCTGGATTGCAGCGAGACGTCACCGGCAAGACGGTCCTGATCCTCGACGACGTGTTCGACACCGGACTGTCGCTGAAGCGGGCGGCCGAGATCGTCGAGGCCAGGGGGGCCGCGCGGGTTCTGACCTGCGTTTTTGCTTCCAAGCCTTGGCCCGAACCACGCGCGCTGGAGCCGGACTTCGTGGGCTGGCAGGCACCCGCCCGCTATCTGGTCGGCTACGGCCTGGATTCCGCCGGCCGGATGCGGGGTCTGCCGAGCATCGTGGCTCTGGACTAGCCCGTCGTGCGCTTTCCGTTGCGTGATCCATGGGGTTGCGGTTAGGTCAGGCCTTCCTTGGGAGGGATTCCATGACCGATCAGACCTCGTCCACAGGTGGACGCCGGCTCGAACTGACCATCCGGGCCGTGGTGCTCGGCTGCATCCTGGCGGTGATCTTCACTGCTGCGAACACTTATCTGGGACTTCAGGTCGGCCTGACCTTCGCCTCAGCCATCCCGGCGGCGGTCATTTCCATGACCATTCTCAGGGCGCTGAAAAACTCGACCATCTGGGAAAACATGACGGTCCAGACCGTCGCCTCAGTCGGCGGGGCGATGAGCGCGATCATCTTCGTTCTGCCTGGCCTGGTCATGGTCGGCTGGTGGCTGGAGTTTCCGTTCTGGGAATCGGTGCTGATCTGTGTGCTCGGCGGGGTGCTGGGTGTGACCTTCTCGATCCCGCTACGGCGCGCCCTGGTGGTCAACGGCGGCCTTCCTTATCCCGAAGGCGTCGCCGCCGCCGAGGTTCTCAAGGTCGGCTCCCCGGGCGAGAACCAGAGCGACGAGGCCGTCCGCGAGAACAAGGCCGGCCTGTGGGTCGTCGTCTGGGGGGCAATTGTCTCGGCAGCCTACGCATTGGGCGTCTCGGCCCGGGCCTTCGCGGGGGAAGCGGCCAAGTTCATCCAGCTGCCGGCCGCGCTCGGCGGTGGTGCCACGGGCGTCGGTGTCGGTATGCAGTTCGCCCTGTTGGGCGCCGGTCACCTGATCGGCCTGGCGGTCGGCCTGGCCCAGCTGTTCGGCCTGTTCCTGGCCTGGGCCATCGCGGTGCCGATCATGACGTCGCCGGACTACATTGCCTGGTGTCAGGGCCTGGGGCTCGATTCCATAGCAGCAGGCCTTGCGGGCGCGCCCGCTGAGGAACTGGCGGGCACGGTCTGGGCGCGCGAAGTCCGCTTCATGGGGGCGGGCGTCATCGGCGTGGCCGCCATCTGGACGCTGATCAAGCTGGCCGGTCCGCTGGTCGGTGGTCTGGCCTCGGCCCTGGCCGCCAACAAGGCGCGACAGTCCGGCCAGGAACTGGCCATCGTCGAGCGCGACATCCCGATTACCTGGGTCGCCCTGCTGTCGCTGGTCTCGCTGGGCGGTATCGGCATTCTGTTGACGGTGGTCTCCAACAGCATGGGGCTGGGCGCTGCCGGTCCCCTGCTGGTGGTTGGGGGCCTCATCTACGTCGTGGTCATCGGCTTCGCGGTGGCGGCCATCTGCGGCTACATGGCGGGTCTGATCGGCTCCTCCAACAGCCCGGTGTCGGGCGTCGGCATCCTAGCCATCGTGATCGCCTCGCTCTTGATGCTGGTGGTGCTGGGAATCACCGGCCTGCCGGCCGACCCCTCGGTGGTGGCCTTTGCCCTGATCGTGACGGCGGTTGTCTTCGCCGTAGCGGTCATCGCCAACGACAACCTTCAGGATCTCAAGACCGCCCAGCTCGTCGAGGCGACCCCTTGGCGCCAGCAGGTGGCCCTGATCATCGGCTGCGCCGCTGGTGCCCTGGTCATTCCTTTCGTCCTGAACCAGTTGAACGCCGCCTTTGGTTTCGAAGGCGGCCCGGCGGGCCTGGCCAACGAACCTCTGGCTGCGCCTCAGGCAACCTTGATCTCGGCACTCGCACGCGGTGTCATTTCGGGTGATCTGCGCTGGGATCTGATCGGGGTCGGGGCCGCCATCGGCGTGGCAGTCATCATTCTGGACGAGATCCTGCGTCGCACGACCGGCGACAAGATCAAGCTGCCGCCGCTGGCCGTGGGCATCGGCTTCTACCTGCCGGCGGCGGTCACCTTCATGCTGGTCATCGGCGCGGTCGTCGGTTTCCTCTACAATCGCACCGTGGCGGGTCGGTCCTACGGCGAAGTGGCTCGCCGCATGGGGGTGTTGCTGGCGTCTGGCCTGATCGTGGGCGAGAGCCTGTTCGGGGTGTTCAATGCCGCCACCATCGTCGGCACCCAGAACGCCGAATGGGCCGTGATCCCTGCCTTTGGCCAATCCTGGCCGGCGATGCTGATCGGTATCGCGGTCTTCGCGGCCCTGACCTTCGCCCTCTACAGCTGGATCATGCGTCGCTCCGCAAGAGTCTAGGACGGGGGCCAGAACCCAGAAAACCCCCGTCGGGCGACCGGCGGGGGTTTTCCTTTGCCCCCGATCGGCGCTAAACACCGCCGCGAACGACTCGGGGGAAGGCGGTGTGAGACCGCCACTGTGCCCGCAACGGTAAGCAGGTCCGCCTGCAAGTCCGACTGCCCGGCCGTTCACGTCGCTCGTCTTCTGTCCGGGATCAGGCAGGGGCGCGGGACCTCTCCGTCGCAGCGACGCGATCAGCCGCCATCCGGCAACGGATGATCGCTGTCGCTGAACCGGTCCGGCGCGCGGCTTCGCCAGACCTGCGACGGAGCAATGCGCATGAAACGCGCCCTTTTCCTGGCCACGGCGGCGAGCCTGGCCGTCACGACCCCCACCCTGGCCCAGCCGGACGACGAAAATACGGTGGACGAGATCGTCGTCACCGCCACCCGGCTCGACGCCCCGCTGGACATCACGCCCGGTGCACACATCATCAACGAAGCCCGGATCGAGGCCTCCGGCGCGCTCTTCGTCTCAGATCTGTTGTCCGAGGTTCCCGGCGTCAGCCTCTACAGCCAGGGCGCGCCCGGCGGCGTCACCTCGGTGCGCCTGCGCGGGGCTGCCCAGGACAAGACCCTGGTGCTGCTCGACGGCGTGCCGCTGAACGATCCGTCGCAGCCGGCCGGCGGCTACGATTTCGCGGGATTGGACCTGGGTGACATCACCCGCATTGAAGTTCTGAACGGACCGCAGGGCTCGCTGTGGGGCTCGGACGCCATCGGCGGCGTCATCACACTGACCAGCCGTGAACTGAACGGTGCCCGGGTCAATCTGGAGGCCGGTTCGCTGGACACCCTGAACGCCAACGCTGCCATCGGCGTGGCCGGCGCGCGCGGATCCTTCGGTGCGTCGATGTCCGCCTTCCAGACCGACGGCGTCTCGCGCGCCGCAGCGGGAGCCGAACGCGACGGCTTCGAGAGCTTCTCCGGCGGCCTGAACGGGCGCACGACGCTGGGCATCGTTACCCTGGACGGCCGCGTTCGCTACAACCGGTCTGAGGCCGATCTCGACGGCTACCCGGCTCCGGCCTACATCCTGGCCGACACGGCGGAGGTTTCGGACACCGAGAGCCTCTCGGGCTATCTGCGGGCGCGCGCCGAGCTGTTCAATCTGGATCAGAGCCTGACCTACGCCCGCTCCGAGATCGACCGGGCTATTTCCGGCGGCGCCTTCCCCTCGCACTATGTCGGCGAGCGGACGCTGTGGCGCTGGCAGGCCGCCAATGGTCAGATCACCGACCGGCTCGGCCTGGTCCTGGGCCTTGAGCATGAGGACGCCCAGGGCGACCTGTCGACCGGCGCGGCGGCCGAGCAGAGCACCACCTCGGCCTTCGCGGCGGCGCGCTATGGCCTGAGCGACCGCCTGACCGCCTCGTTCAGCGCCCGGCTGGACGACCCGGACGCCTATGACGCCGAAACCACCCTGAGGGCCGGCCTGGCCTATGATCTGGGGCGCGGCTTTGTGGTCAGCGGCTCGTGGGGCCAGGGCTTCAAGACCCCGACCATCAGCCAGAGCGTCTGCGACTTCTGTTTCTCGCTCAGCCCCTATCCGGTGCTGCGGCCCGAGCGCGCCGAGGGCTTTGACCTGGGCCTGGCCTGGCGCGGCGCGAGCGGGGGGCTGCGGCTGACCGCCTATCGGCTCGAGGTCGAGGACGAGATCAGCTTCTTCTTCGATACCGGGACCTTCGACAGCTACTACATCAACCTGGCCCGAACCCGTTCGACCGGGGTGGAGATCCAGGGCGACTGGCGGCTCAATGCGGCCCTGGGGCTCAGCGCCGCCTATGCCTGGACGGACGCCGAGAACGCCCTGACCGGGGCGCGTCTGCTGCGCGTGCCCGAACACGCCGGCTCGGTGACGCTGGATTGGGATCAGGGCCCGTGGCGCGCCGCCCTGACGGTACGCGGCGAGGGCGATCAGCTTGATGTCGGCGGCACCCGCGAGGGCTTTGTCACGGTGCGCGCCGCCGGCGGTTTTGCGCTGTCGGACAGCGTTGAGCTGACCGGGCGGATCGAGAACCTGACCGACGAGACCTATCAGGAGGTGTTCGGCTATGCAGAGCCGGGCCGCTCGGCCTTCGTGGGGATCAGGCTGCGGTACTGATCCACCGGCGCGGGTCCAGGGCGGTCGTGTCATTCAATGACAGGGCCGCCCAGTCGAGCCGTGGGCTCGGCTGGTGCGAGGCGGCGATGACCGCGCGCAGTTCTGCGGCCGAGGCCACGCCGACGATGACGGCGGTGGCCTCGGGCCGGTCCAGGGCGAAGCTGAGCGCCGCCTGTAGCGGATCGGCTCCGGCCTCTGCCAGCATCCGCCGGATCCGTGACAGGCGTGGACCGGCCTGGACCAGGCGATCGGGCAGGGCGTCGCGGTCCATAAACAGCAGGCCCTTCAGGAAGATCGAGCGAAGATGCACCTCGACGCCCTGTTCGGCCAGCCTGTCCAGAGTGCCGTCGGCGACCAGGCGCTGATCCAGCATCGACACCGGCAGCTGAACAATATCGGGATTGTAGCGGCGCGCCAGCATGGCGGCCTCGTCCTCAGCATGGGCCGAAAAGCCGATCTTCTGGAACAGGCCTTCGTCCTTGAGCCGTTGGAGCCGTGCCCAAAGTCCCGGCCCGTCCGGTCCATGCAAATCTTCCGCCGACTGGACAAGAAGCCCCTCGGCCCGCGCAATTCCCAGCCGTTCGAGCGAACGGCGGGCGCGGTGTTCGATGCGGTACAGCCCTTCGGCCAGACGCACGGTGCGGGTGATAACCGAGAACGGACTTGGGAAGGGCCAGCAACGCCCCAGCGCGCGCTCGGCGTCGCCATAGGCAGCCGCCGTATCCACCAAGGTCAGACCAGCAGGGGCCGCCGTGTCCAGAATCGCCCGGATCTCGGCCTCTCCACCACGACCGCGCGGCTCCGCAAACTGGGCGGTGCCCAGGCCAAGCCGTGCGCGCGAAGACACCGGACTGGAACTCATCCGGCGCGACGCCGCGGCCAGTGGAACTGATCGACCAGACGCCCGAGCACGCGGTCATAGGCCTTGAGCAGGGTTCCGACTTCCCGTCCGCAAATGGACGCCGACAGGATATGGGCTCCCTGAAACATCACCCCCTCCTCGGCCAGCGCCGAATAGAGCGCGGTTTCGAAGGCAGTGTCCCCGGCCAGGACGCTCCACGACGGATCGCCATGCAGGCTGACCATCTGGCCCGCGCCCGTCGCGATCAGACGCATCTGCAGTTCGGCGACGATCTCGGCACCATAGATCTGAAGGCTCTGGGCCACGTCGTCGCGCGCGACCCGTGACAGCACCACATCGGCAGCGGCGAAGGCGGTCAGGTCCGGCTGTTCGCCCTGACGTTCAAACACCGACATCAACTCGACCGAGCCAGTGACGGCACACAGCGAGCGTCCGTTGGCTAGCGACGGTCCCAGAACCACCGCGTCGGCGCGGACGCCAGATAGCGCCTGGGCACCGCCGCGATGAACGCGCAGCGCCGAGCGGCCCTCTTCGAAGATCAACATCGCCCCGGCCCGGTCGGCCAGGCGGCGCACAGCCTTCAGGAAGGATGGGGCGGCATCCAGTGGGCGAATGACGATGGCGGCCAGCTCGCCGCCACGTTCATCCACCAGTCCGGCCATGTCTTCGAGCGAGCCGGCCACCGAGACGGCCTCATCGCAGAAATAGGCTCCATCGCGGCCGGTCACGGTGCGGGCCGCGACCAGGGCCCCCGCGACGGCGTGCGACAAGGATGTTTCGAAGGCGACGGCCTCGGCATGAGGGATCATCGCCGCCAGGCGGGCCGCGACACGTGCCGGCAGGCCGGACGCAGCCGGATCGGCGGCGGCGGCTTCAACCTCGGGATCGTTCCAGCCTAGCAGGATCGCACCGTCGGCGTTCACCAGGTCCAGGCGCGAGACGCCGTCCTGCGCCGTGAGCCAGGCCCCCGAACGGCCCTGGGCCGTGCGCAGAACGGTTGCATAGTCCAGGGCTGGATCGCCCCCCTTCACCGAAATCAGGTTGAAGCGCGTCATGGCGCATCCTCCAGGCCTTATGCCCGGTAGGGATGATGCGCGAGAAACCTTAATGGCGGCTGAGCGGAAGCCTTATGGACCCTTAATGCGCAGGCCCCCTGAACCCTGATCCATGAGAGCTTGCTAGCCGCTCGCCCCGACGACAGCCTGATCCGTTATTCACTGGAGATTGGCATGACCACCCCAGACCCCTTGCCCCCGACCACGGACGCCACCCCCGCAAATGGACTGGCGATTGGATCGCTCGTGCTGGGTATTCTGTCTATCGTGAACACGATCATCCCGGTCAGCAACCTGATCACTTGGGTGGTGGCTCTGATCGGACTGGTTCTGGGATTCATGGCCCGCAAGAAGCCGGGCGGTCAGGGCCTGGCCATAGCGGGCATTGTGACCTCGGCCATCGGCTTGCTGGAATTCATTCTGTTGGTAGTCGGCATGGTTGCTCTGATGGCCGGCCATTACTGAACCAGGCCGACCGGCTCGGCGGACGATTTCATCCCCCGGTTCCAGGGCCGCCTGGAAGGCCGAGATCACGGGATCTGCACCTGTCGCGCTCTGGTCTCAGGGGCAGGCTCCTGCGAGCGGTCTCCTGGACCTGCCAGCCGGCGAGGCCGGGGTTCAGTCGGCGTCCGGCTGGGCGTCGGGATGCGCCGCCTGGAAGGCGGGGTGCAGGGCCGCCCGCGCCTCGATCTGGGCAATACGGGGCCAGGTCGAGATGTCGACCTCGAACCGACGCGCCGAATAGACCTGGGGCACCAGGCAACAGTCTGCAAGAGTCGGGCTGTCGCCGAAGGCCCAGCCGTCGCCATGACGCCCGATCAGGGCCTCCAGCGCATCAAATCCCGGCTGGATCCAGCTGGCCGCCCAGGCATTCGTCTCGCCGCCCAAGGCCTTGACCGCCTTGAGAACCCTCAGGTTGTTCAAGGGATGGATATCGCAGGCGACCAGAGCCGCCATGGCCCGCACCTGGGCGCGCGGGCCCAAGCCGGACGGCAGTAGCGGCGGCTCGGGATAACGCTCTTCCAGCCATTCCAGGATGGCAGGGCTTTGGGTCAGGACCTGGCCATCGACCTCCAGCGCCGGCACCAGCCCTTGTGGATTGAGCGCCAGGAAGACGTCCGAACGCTGGTCGCCGGTTCGCAGATCGACCGGCTTCTGGGCATAGGTCAGGCCCTTGAGGTTGAGCGCGATGCGGGTGCGATACGACGTCCCCGAGCGCCAGTAGCCATGCAGGATCATGTCAGCCTCGCCTAGACCATGGTGAATTCGAGGGGGGGCAGGCCGTCGATTTCGGCCCTGACGTGGTCGCCTCGGACCAGCGGCCCGACGCCTTCGGGTGTGCCGGTAAAGATCAGGTCGCCGGGGGCCAATCGCCAAAGGGTCGAGGCCTGGGCCACGACCTCGGCCGGACTCCAGATCATATCCGCCAGGTTGCCGGCCTGGCGCACTGCGCCGTTGACCGCGAGTGAAACAGCACCGGCCGGACGCCAGTGAGTTTCCGACTGGATCAGCGGAGCGATCGGGGCGGAAAAGTCGAATCCCTTAGCGGCGTCCCAGGGGCGTCCCGCCGCCTTGGCTTCGGCCTGAAGGTCGCGCCGGGTCAGGTCGACCCCGACGGCCCACCCGGCAATCAGGCGCTCGGCGGATAGGGCGTCCAGTTGGGAGCCACCGTGGCCGATAGCTACGACCAGCTCGACCTCATGGTGCAGGTCGCGCGTAACGCTGGGGTAGGGTACCTCGCCGCCGCCCGGCACCAGGGCATCCGCGGGCTTCGAAAAGAAGAACGGGGGACGCCGGCTCGGGTCCGCACCCATTTCGCGCGCGTGCCCGGCGTAGTTCTGGCCGACACACAGAATCCGCCGAACCGGGAAGCGCGCATCTGATCCGTTGATCGGGAGACTGACCCGCTCGGGCGGTGAAAAGATGTAATCGGTCATGCCTCGGCTCTAGCCATTGTGTTCGATTGCGGCAAAGGAACTGTCGACAAGCCCTAGCGTTAAGTCCGTAACTCGCCCATATGGCGCATATCAACGCTTTACCGGAGACACATCATGGCACGTCCAGCCAGTTCAAATGCGCGTCAAGACGTCAAGAACGACCTGAAGGCCCTCAAGGAAGACCTGAAAGCAGTTTCGCGCGAAGAGGCCGAGCGCCTGCGCGAACTGGCGGCCAAGGCCGACGAATCCGTGCGCGAGCGGTCTGCCGAACTGAGGTCGCGCGCCCAGCGTCTGTACGATCAGGGCCTGGAGTCGGGCCGCGAATACTATGATGACGCCTCGGAGCGTTTTGACGAATATCAGCGTTACCTAGCTGAGCGCGTGCAGGAGAAGCCGCTGGCTTCAACCGGTATCGCTCTGGGTGTCGGTGTCATTATCGGGCTGTTGCTGGCCGGAAGCCGCCGTTGATGTTTGGCCGGGGTCTCATGACCAGGGCCGCCGGTCTGGCCGGCGTGGTGGCGTGCATCTTCGTGGCGGTCATCGCCCTGGGCTTCGCCATCTATGCGGCCCTGGAGCTGGTTCTCATTCCGGCCGGGGCCGCTGCCGTCACGGCCGCCATCTTTGCGATCGCGGCCGGCGTCGCGGGCCTGATCATCGCCGGCCCGCGTGAACCCGAGCCGGTCGATGAACCTGCTGGACTTCAGGACCGGGTGGTCGCCCTGTTCAGTCAGCGACCGATCCTGGGGACCGTAGCCGGCCTGGCTGCGGGCTTTATCTTCCTGCGGAATCCGGCGCTGGCCACGATGGTCGCCTCGATCATGAGCGAAGGGCCCCCGACAGGCCGTCGTAGGCGCTGATCGCGCCGGCCACGGCCTACAGGTCTGACAAGGAGGCCGCTTCCGTTCGGAGGCGGCCTTTTTTTTTGCGTCGATTCACCCGGTCCGTCGCCGGTCCAGCCCCATGGTCCGTGATGGTTCGAACCTCGATCCGGTCCAGGTCATGACGGTGACCGTGACCGTCCGCTCGTCCCAGGTCAGGACATTGAAGGAGGCGGGTGCCCCCCGCTCACGCCTCGACAGCGTTCCGCATCCGACTGCGTAGCATTGCTCGTTGCCGGCCGAGATCGGGACGGCGAAAGGCACATGGACGTGTCCGGTCATAATCAGATCGACCCCCGCCTCGGCCAGCAGGTGTGCAGCCTGGTCGCCGCGTTTGACCTCGCCGGTCATGGGCGCGCCGAGCATCTCGACCAGCGGATGATGGCAGGCGAGGATTCTGAGATATGTAGGGGGCGTGGCCTTGAGCGCCTCCGCAGCCCGCTCGGTCTGTTCCAGATCAATGACGCCCTTGGACCAGTTCAGTCGGGCCTGCCATCCGCGCGCGGTCGTGACGCCCCGCACCATGAAGTCCTTGCCCTCGAACTGGTGATCATGAGCCGGATGACCGGTCGTCTCTTCGAACAACCGCCAGGGGTGAAACAGCCGATCCGTCAGGCTCCAGTAAGGCACATCATGGTTGCCGACCGTCACGAAGATCGGCTCTGGCAGGGCCTTGAGCCAGAGCGCCGCAGCCTCGAATTCGCGACGAAAGCCCTGCTGGGTGATGTCACCCGTGACCAGGGCGAGATCCGGTGGTTCGGCCGCGCAGAAGGCCAGGGCGGCCTCGACGGCCGCCTCGTTCTCGATCCCGAAATGGACGTCAGAGAACTGGACGATGCGACCCATCAGGACGCGGCCTCTTCCGTCACAGAGCGGGGAGCCAATGCCCGGAAGGCGACCGGCAGGAACCGGATCTCGGCATCCGTCGACAGGCGCACAGTCTCACCATCCAGCAGGGCCGGGATCTTGGATCGGGACCAGGCATGGGCGCGCTTGACGACCTGGGTCTCGACGCTGGGATCATTGCGCCAGTCGGAAAAGACCGCGTTGGTCGCCAGCCGGAAGGCCTCGCGGGCGTCGCTGGTCTTCATCACGGCGGCCTCCAGTCCGTTGCTCGTTTTCATAGCCGTTGAAATCAGCGGCGAAATCAGGACCAGGGCTTCGGCGCGTTTCAGCTCGCCGCGATCCAGCCGATAGCGGACCCGCCCGGCAAAGGCCGCTCTCAGGGCCCCCCTGGCCTTGGCGAGGCTGCGGACGATTCGCCCTTTCCGCAGCGCTTCGCGCGCAGGGGCCCACAGGGCCGCCGGTCCAAGGATCGCGGCACAATAGAACGGCTCTCCGTCCACGACGCCCCCGGCGATGTCTCGGACCTCGCCTTCGTCCACGGCCAGGGCCAGGGCCCTGCGCCAGTCCGTCACGCCATAAACGGCCTTGGGCAACATATTCATGGTTCCGCCCGGCAGGGGGACGACCATCGGGCCGTCCGGACCGGCACGAGACGCGACTGCCCGCACGGTTCCGTCGCCGGCCAGCACGATGACCAGGTCGGGCTTGGCCGCGAAGGCGTCATCCAGCAAGGCGTCGAACCGGTGGCCGTCAAAGACGTGGATGCGGGCGCCGATCCCGCGCGCCTCCAGTTCCGCCTTGAGTTCTGCGGGGGCGGCTTCATTCACGCTACCGGAGCGCGGATTGACGATTACCTCGACCTTATCGAGGCGCAAGCCTGATCTGGGCACCGAAGCGCCGGATGTCTTAGATTTCATGCCAGCCGAACGCCTTGCCGGAGCGGGGGTTCCGCCCGGGCAGACCCTATTGGCCGTCGGTGCTCCGGGCGACCTCGTCGGCGGCCGCTTCGGCAGCGTCGCCAGCCGATTCCGCAGCGTCACCGGCCGCTTCGGCAGCCTCGCCGGCGGCCTCGACCGCATCGCCGGCGGTGGCCCCGGTGACCATGCCCCAGCCGCTGCTGATCCATCCGTCGATCCGATCTCCGGCCGCTCCGACGGAGCGCTCGGCGATCGACAGGCCGACCGTCAGGGCCCCAAACAGGGCCAGGAGCGTCACGATCAACCCGACAAAGGGGTTGGAGCTGCTGCGGCGGCCTCGCCGTTCCCAGACCGGGCCTGCGCTGCCCAAATTCTCACCGTCATCAGCCATGTGTAACTCCCCCTCACTCGGTATCCACAAGTGCGCCCAGGCTCGAACGCCGAGCGGACGTTAACCCAACCGAAGTTTGTCGCATAGTCGCGGAACCTTAACCATAATCCAGCGTTCTCGCCTGTGGAGCGAAAGGGAGATCTCCGCATGACCAAATTCGTCGCAATTCTGGCCGCCTCAACGGCCTTGGTCGCAGCTGGCTGCACCTCGACCGGAAACGTGGAACGCAATGCCGCTGCCGGCGCGGCGATCGGCGCGCTGGCCGGTGCCGTGATCGGCAACAACGTCGGCGACGGCAACGCCGGACGCGGTGCCGCCATCGGCGCTGCCGTCGGTGGTGTCGCCGGTGCCATTCGTGGGTCCCAGCAGGACCGCGAGGCGCGCAACCTGTCGCGGCAGTACGACAGCCGGTATGGGCGGTATTACTACTGCTATCCGGAAGGCGACTGCTACTGGGAAGACGGGACCCGCCGGTACTAGGCGTCGGGCCACAAGCCGCGCAGTTGGGGGCGGCCTGCCGGCTTGGCGGGTCGCCCTCCGTCTGCGTGCAACACAGCAAAGAGGGGAGCAGATCATGAAAACAGCAATGGCCGTGACGGCCCTGGCGGTCGTCGGCCTGGCCGGGTGTTCCAGCCTGGGTTTCGGGAATCGGTCCGATCTGGTGGTTGATCCCACCTATTGTCGGCACACCACGGTCCCGATCTATTTCGAAGAGGGGCAGGCGGGCCTGAGCGGCCCGGCTCGTACCCTGATCCGGGACGGGGCCGCAGCGCTGCGCGGCTGCGCCATTGATCGCGTCCAGTTGGTCGGTTTGGCCAGCGCGACCGGAGACGCCCAGGCCAATCTGCGCCTATCACAGCGCCGTGCCGAGACCGTTGCCCGTGCCCTGGCGGAAGCCGGGCTGCGAGCTCCAGACGTCGAGCTGGAGGCCGAAGGTGAGGCCGGAGCCCGCGCAGCCGGCATCAGCGATCCGGTCCGCCGTCGCGTCGAGGTCATCATCGAGGCGCGTCCGGCCGGCTAGCGGTGGAAGCCGGCCAATGAGCAGGTGGGGGTGCGGAGACGGCAGACCGGATCTTGGCCGGCCTAGTGTCGGGGGGCGTTCCGCCTCCGCAAATCTAGAACGCCGACGCCACTCTCAGGTTCCACGCGACGCCGGCACTGAATCTCGGCACCGAAGTCGTGCGACGCGCTACCTCGGTCAGGCGGGCTGGGACTGGCGCGTCGGATGGAAGAACAGGGCCTGCCCGATCGCCGCCTTCACATTGTCGGCCAGGAACGGTTTGGTGATGAGGAATGTCGGCTCGGGCCGCTCTCCGGTCAGAAGGCGCTCAGGGAAGGCGGTGATGAAGATCACCGGCACCTCGTGAACGCTCAGGATGTCCTTGACGGCGTCGATGCCCGACGAGCCGTCAGCCAGTTGAATATCCGCCAGGACCAGACCGGGACGCCTGTCGGCCACGGCGGACACAGCCTCGTCTCGCGTCGTCGCGACGGCCATAACGCGGTGGCCCAGCTCACTTACGAGGGCTTCGATGTCGGCTGAAATGACGGCCTCGTCCTCGATAATCAGAACATCAGTGGCCAGTTCGGCGTCAATCTCGGCCTGGGCCTGGGCGATCAGTCCATTGATTCCGCTCAAGTCCGTCTCGAGGATGTCGGCCGTCTCCGGACCCGTGAAGCCTTCCAGGGCAGTCAGCAGGAAGGCCTGACGCGACCGGGGCGCGATCCGCAGGAGACGACGCGAGGCATCGTTCGGATCCGGGCCGGTGTCCTCAAGCTGGGCACCGGTCGAGGCCCAGATTGCGTGGAAGGCCTTGTACAGCGCCACGCGCGGCGTCGCCGTCTGGGACAGTTCAATCTCGCCGACGGCCACCGCTTCCAGGGCGGCACGCACATAGTTGTCTCCAGTCACCTGGTCTCCGGTCAGAGCCCGTGCATAGCGGCGGACGAACGGAAGGTGCGGTGCCAGCCTGGCGACAAGACTCATGATTTTCCCCGACGCGTTCGGTGTGCCATCCATCTGTGGCCGTCGGCCGTCATAACAGCCAAGCTGGTGGTTGGTTCCACATCCCGGGCCTTCACGGCTGACAATATTGGATCAGCGCGGGAACCGCCGGCCCGTCTCGACGTTGGTAGGCCCAAGTCCGTAAAGTGAGTCCGTCTGGCTGATGAAAGACAATTCTACTCCCGAACGTCATCCGCCGGAGGATGCCCATGATCCGGATCTTGCCGAAGCTCTCCTTCGCCAGCAGGCGATCGGCGTAGGTCTGCGGCATATGTTCGATGCCGTCGTCAATGAGCCGGTTCCCGACGAGTTCCTGTCCATCCTGAAGTCGGCTGACGAGCGGCAGCGGGGCGGCGCATGAATGGCGAAAAGCCGGTCCGCAGCGCGGCCGACGATGCGGCTTTCCGGGATGGCCTCGTATCCCTGATTCCTCACCTGAGGGCCTTTGCCCGCACCCTCACCGGCGACCCGACGGCAGCGGACGATCTGGCCCAGGACGCCATGGTCAAGGCCTGGGATGCGCGCAACAGTTTCCAGCTGGGCACCAACATGAAGGCCTGGACCTTCATGATCCTGAGAAATCAGTTCTATTCGGACAAGCGTCGATCCTGGCGCCAGACCCAGCTCGACCAGGAAGCGGCTGAACGCACCCTGGTGGCCGTTGACGATCCGTCTGCTCCGCTGGCGCTGGATGAACTGCGTCGTGCGCTCAACACCTTGCCGGACGAACAACGCGAGGCGCTGGTCCTGGTGGGGGCCGGGGGCTTTGCCTACGAGGAGGCGGCCGCCATCTGTGGATGCGCCGTCGGCACGGTGAAGAGCCGTGTCAGTCGCGCCCGCCGAGCCCTCCAGTCCGCACTGGACGACGGGGCCTACAGTGAAGATGGGCGCGCCGCCGGCGAGGCCATGGGGGCGATCCTGGCCGAGGCGGATCGGCTGTCCGGCGCACGCTGATCATGCGGCGCTGGCGCAAACGGCGTCTGGGCAGCACCTTCAAGGGTATTCGGCTCCGGCTGGCTCTCGCCCTGGCGGTCGCGCTCGCCCCGGTTCTGCTGCTCAGTGCCCTCCAATCGCGGGCCGCCTTCCGAGCGGAGGAAGTCCGGATTGCGCAGGATCTGCTCGCGGTCTCGGCCAACAGCGCCCATGCGGCGCAGCTGCGAATCGATCGCGCCGTCACCGGCCTGAACGCGCTGCGCGTCAGCCCCGACGTCCCGGACTGTACGGCTCGTCTGACCGACCTTGTCGAGGACAGCGACCTGTATTCCCGACTGGCACGCATAGACCGGTCCGGCCGCATCCAATGTGCCAGTGAGGCCCCGAGCGTCAGCTCGGTGGCGGATCGGCCCTGGTTTCAAGCTCTGCGGACCGGGCGCCAGATGGCCTTCAGCGCGGCCCCGGAAGTCGCCATGTCGGCGGTGCCCGCCGTGGTGGTCGCGGTCCGACGCGAGTCCGCATCGGGCCGTTTCGACGGAGCTCTTGTAGCCGTTGTTCCCATCACCGATCTTCAGGTTGAGGCCATGGCACAGAGCGGCCTGCCGGGGGAGGAAGTCGCCCTGGTCGATGCGACCGGCCGCGTACTGGCGACCTCGGATCCCGCGGCGTTTCCCGCCACCGACCTTGTCCCGGCAGACCTGACCGATCGACTGGTTCGCACCGAGGGTCAGCGTGGCGAAGCCCGGGTCATGACGGCGACGGCCTTCGCCGGCAACGATCTGTTTGTGGTTGCCAGCGAACCCAGCCAAGGCCTGTTTCGATGGGCGATCCGCAACGCCGTGGCGGTGATCATGCTGCCGCTCCTGGCCTGGTTGGCCGCCCTGGTCAGTGTGATGGTGGTAACCGAACGCTTCATCGTCCGCTGGCTCAGCTATCTGGAGCGCATCGCCGCCATCCATGCGCGTGGCCGACATTCGGTGCGGCCCGTCCATGCTGTGAACGCGCCCGATGAAATCCGGGCCCTGGCCGGTGCCATGGACGAGATGGTGCTGGCCATCGCCGCACGCGATGCGTCCTTGCGCGAATCCCTGAGCGAGAAGGACGCGCTGATGCGCGAGATCCATCACCGGGTGAAGAACAATCTTCAGGTGATCACCAGCCTGCTGAATATGCAGCAGCGGGCACTGACGGATGCGGCCGCACGCGCGGCCATGAGTGACACCCGTCAGCGGATCACGGCCCTGGCTCTGATCTACAGATCGCTCTATCTGTCAGAGACGCTCAAACAGGTCGATGTTGCGATCTTCCTGCATGAGCTGGTGGCGCAGTTGCTTGCTGCCGACTCGAGACCGGGCCCGCCCCTGGACTGTTCGGTGCGGGCCGATCCTCTGATCGTCGATCCCGACAAGCTGGCCCCAGTCGCCTTGTGGGCGGTGGAGGCGATTTCGAACGCCCAGAAACACGCATTCGCGAGCGGCGGAGGGAGGCTGGCCATCCGCTTCGTCTCCGGGTCCGATGTCAGCGTTCTGGAGGTTGAGGACGATGGTCCAGGCCTCAGCCCGGGCCAGCCGTTCTCCGGCCTGGGTCGAACCCTGATGACCGCCTTTTCGCGCCAGCTTCGGGGGGAAACCGAAATCCTCGAAAGCCCCTCTGGCGGCGTTCTGGCCCGGCTGACCTTTCCGACACCGGAGGTTTCGCTCGAATTGTTGACAGATTCAGCCGGGCGGCGGAACCGACGCGTCGCTTGAACATTTTAGCCTCAACGACACCTGGAGATACCGACCATGCGCAAGGCATTCCTTTTTCTCGCGGCGGCTGCGGCCCTATCTGTCGCCGCCTGCAATACGATCGCGGGCGTCGGCCGTGACGCCCAGGCTGCCGGTGCCGCCGTAGAAGAAGCCGCCGAGGACGCCTCCAACTAGACTTCTACCGAGCCATCTTCGCAGCGTTTTTCCCCCGACTTCTGCGAAGGTGAAGAAAAGGCCCCGCCCCGTCCCGGCGGGGCCTTTGTCGTTAGGCTTAATCGGTTCGCCTGCTGCGCGCGCGCGGACGTCCGAAAACCGCCCGGATTAAGATTTCGGTAACGAAGCGGCCGCGGCTGGACTAGCGTTCTGGCCATGTCGATGCGCACGCCCGTCCTGGTCTTCGCCGGCCTCTTCGTCGCCACCCTGGTGCTGGTCAGTTGCGACGCCCCGCCGGCGGCTGAAGGCGCGGCCACGCCGACGCCTGAGGACCTTGCCGCCACCAACCAGCGGTGGGAGGGCCTGGCCAGTGACGAGGGCACGGCCCTCGCCCTGCTGGGTGAGGGCGATCGCCAGATCTTTCACATGGCCTGCCTGCGCGCCGAGCGCCAGCTCCAGATCATCGCGTCGGACTTCACCGTGATCGGCTCGGAAGAGCGGATGACCATGGGGGTCGACGATGACGCCTATGGTTTCGTCGCAGACACCGAATGGACCGGTGGCGGGGTGATGGCGCGCAATGCCATCGAGCCGCAGTTCCTTGGGATGCTGGCGCGCACGACCGATCTGTCAGTCGTCTACGGCGTGCAGCGGGGCGGTCCCTGGCCGGCCCCCTCGATTGAGCAACGCGCGGCCTTCATCGAGGGCTGTGCCGACATCGCCGGCGCTTCGCAGGCCGAAGCTCCAGCCTAGGCCTGGGTATAGGTCGTCTTGATCTTGGTGTAGAACTCGCGCGCGTAGGGTCCCTGCTCGCGCGGGCCGAAGCTTGAGCCCTTGGTGCCTCCGAACGGGGCGTTCAGATCGACGCCCGCCGTCGGCAGATTGACCATGACCATGCCGGCCTGAAGCTCGCGCTTGAAGCGTTCGGCGTTCTTGAGCGAGGTGGTGAAGACCCCTGCCGACAGGCCGAATTCGGTGTCATTGGCGATGCGCAGGGCGTCGTCGGCGTCATCGGCCGGGATCACCGAGGCGACGGGTCCAAAGATCTCTTCGCGGGCGATCCGCATCGAATTGTCGACATCGGCGAACAGGGCCGGGGCGATGTAATAGCCGTCGGTGTCCAGCTTGAGCCGCTCGCCGCCGCCGACCAGGCGTGCGCCCTCGCCCTTGCCGATCTCGACGTAGTCCAGATCCTGATTGAGCTGGGCGGCCGAGACCGCCGGGCCGATGTGGGTCTTGGCGTCCAGCGCGTGTCCCACGACCAGGGCCTGACGACGGGCCTCGGCCTTTTCGACGAAGGCGGCGTAGATCGAGCGCTCGACGATGATGCGCGACGAGGCCGTGCAGCGCTGGCCGGTGGCGAAGAAGGCGCCGTTGACCGCCGCCTCGACCGCCGCATCCAGATCGGCGTCGGCCAGGACCACCAGCGGGTTCTTGCCGCCCATTTCCAGCTGGAACCGCTTCAGTCCGCGCGCGCAGGCCTCGGCCACGCGGGCGCCGACGCCGGTTGAGCCGGTGAAGGAGACGGCGTCGACGCCGGCATGGTTCAGCATCGCCTCACCGACCACCGAGCCCTTGCCCATGACCAGGTTAAAGACGCCCCCCGGGGCGCCGCAGTCGCGGATGATGTCGGCCAGGGCCCAGGCCGAGGCCGGGACCAGATCGGCCGGCTTCATCACCACCGTATTGCCGTAGGCCAGCGCCGGCGCCGCCTTCCAGGCCGGGATAGCGATGGGGAAGTTCCACGGCGTGATCAGACCGACCACCCCGACCGGCTCGCGGCGCGCCTCGACGCTGACCGTCGGTCGCGCTCCCGGAATGATGTCGCCACCGCCGCGCAGGGCCTCGCCGGCGAAGAATTTGAAGACGCGGGCGGCGCGTTCGACTTCGCCCTTGCCCTCGACCAGGGTCTTGCCTTCTTCGCGCGCGAGGAGTTCGCCCAGCTCGTCCTTGCGGGCCATCAGCCGGTCGCCGACCCGATCCAGCAGGTCGCCGCGGTCCTGGTGTGCGCGGCTCCAGCCCGGCAGGGCGGCGCGGGCGGCCTGGACGGCGTGATCGACATTGGCGGCCGACCCTTGCGCGAACTCGCCGATGACGTCGGAGGTGTCGGACGGATTGCGGTTCTCGGACCAGTCCGAGCCCTCGACCCAGTCTCCGCCGATGAGATTGGCTTTGCGCGTCGTCATATCAGGCCTCCTGCTGCCGGCCCGATGTAGAGAGGCGAGCGCGGAAAGGCCAGATAGGCGAGGCCAATCGGCCGTAAACCCAGTGAATCAGACCAGCCAGGCGTCCAATCTGGCGATGAGGTCCGTCGCCAGATCCGCCGGATAATAGGCCGCCGACCCTGCGCCCCAGACCGGGTCGGGCCAGGCGTCGTCGTCGTGGCGACGACCGATGACGTGGATGTGCAGCTGGGGGGTGATGTTGCCCAGGGCGGCGATGTTCAGCTTGTCGACCGGCTGGCCCAGATGCTCGCCCAGGCGGCGCACGGCCTGGCTGGCGGCGGCGATTTCGTCCATCAGCCGATGGTGGTCGTCCCGCGACAGGTCGATCAGCTCAACCGCGCCCTCGACCCGCGGCAGGAGGATCAACCAGGGAAACCGGGCGTCGTCCTGGAAGCGAACCTGGGACAGGGGCAGGTCCTTGACGGCCCAGGAGCCGGGCTCGAAGTCGGGGTGTGCGTTCCAGCTCATGGCGTGCCTCCCTGCATGACGGCCAATAGAGCCCGGTAGGCGCGGGCCATGGCCTCGAAGCTGTACAGGAACGGCGTCGAGGTCGCGCAGGCTTCCCGCACAGGGACCTCGCTGAGCGTGACCCAGGCCGGTGCCCGCTCGGCGCGCGGCTGAAAGTACAGGCGCAGGGCCTCACGCGATCCCGGATCGGTGATCAGCGCGTCCAGCTGGACGAAGTCTTCGATGGTGCCCAGCGAGCGTTCGGCCAGATCCAGATAGCCTGAGAAGGCCCCCGCACACGCCTGCGAGGCGGCGGTGCCGTCACGCGGCACGCTGAGGCTCGCTTCGACGAAGGCGATATTGTAGGCGGAGCGGTGCTCGGCGACGGCCTGACCAAAGTCGGAATGCGTCGCCGCCTGGGCTCGCGCGATCGTCGAGACCGCCAGGGCAGCCAGCAACGCCGCAGCGGGGGCCGCCCGCCTCACTCCGCCGCCGCCGGGCCCATGACGAAGGCGTTCAGCTTGTTGCCGTCCGGGTCGCGGAAATAGGCGGCATAGAAGCCGTCGCCGCGCGGACCGGGCGGGCCGGCGTCCGTGCCGCCGTTGGCCAGGGCGATTTCATAGACGGTTCGAACCTGGGCCGGGCTGTCGCACTCCAGCGCCACCATGACGCCGTTGCCAACCGTTGCCGGCTGCTGATCGAACGGCCTGGTCAGACCGATTCCGGCCCCGCCGCCGGCGGTGCCCCAGGCGATAGCGCCCGGCCATTCCATCATGCGGGACTGCCCCAGCGCCCCGCACACGACGTCATAGAACGCGGCCCCGCGTTCAAGGTCATTGGTGCCGAGGGTGACATAGCCGATCATGGGGTCGCTCCGTTGATATCGCCCAACATTGGCACAAGCGACCCCGGAGCGGTATAGGCCGCGCCATGCCCTTCACCGCCACCGTCCTGACCATGTTTCCTGAGGCCTTTCCGGGGCCGCTGGGCGTCAGCCTGATCGGCACGGCACAGCTTGGCCAAGGGCGAAAGGCGGCACCTCTTAAGCGCGGACCAGGGCTGGGATGTAGAGGTCGAACAACGGGACGGCGAGCGTGATACACCTTGCGCGGCCTATCAATCGTGCCTCCTTCGTGACGTCATTCTAAAGCCGTGCTGGTCCGCTAGCGCGGACAGCGCCCGGGGGTGGGCGGCGGACTGGGGGGCAGTTCCTCGACAACAACCAAACCACTGCGTTCATCCCGCACCGGCTGTGTTTCAGCCCGGAACGCCTGATACAGAGCCTCGCGCTCAAGCGGCGTCAGCGTCTCGATTGTAACCGCATTCAACCGATCGCCTCGATCATCCTCAAGTGCGAGTGTGATTCGCCCCCCCCGTGCCATGGCCTCCAGAAGCCCGGGCGTGGCCGGACCACCAAAACGTTCCGCACCATTTCCACCACTGGACCAGTACTGGAGATGCACCGGCCCTGCCGGAACAAAGACCCTGTAGCCCCGCCAGACCTGTCCCTCGGGCCCCAGGACGACAGATTGCAACGTGGTAGGACGCTCTCGGCAGTAGTCCCGGAATTTTACCGTCCAGGTGACAACCGTTGGCGCACCGAGCGTATCGCCGGCGACCTCGTAGCCAATATTGAAAGTGAACGGAGACTCTTCCTCGATATCGCCGGCCACCAAGTAGAGGATGTCCGTTTGCTCCACTCGAACCGTCTCGACCGCCTGGGCGGCGACAAGAGACGGGGTGACCAACGAAAGGCCGACGGCCGCGATCAACAGAGCGCGCATAACAACACCTCAGCTTCAAAATCCTAGCCTGCGACTGTCGGAACGGACCCGTCAACCATTCTGGCGAACTCTTCTCGCCCGCTCCGGCAGCGGCTAAGAGGCTCGCCATGCCCTTCACCGCCACCGTCCTGACCATGTTTCCTGAGGCCTTTCCGGGGCCGCTGGGCGTCAGCCTGATCGGCACGGCCTGGCGCGAGAAGGGGCTGTGGGCGCTGGAAACCCTTGACATTCGGACGTTCAGCGACGATAGGCGCGGCTTCCTGGACGACACCCCTGCGGGGGGTGGCCCAGGACAGGTGATGAAGGCGGACGTGGTGGCCAGGGCTCTCGACAGCCTTGAAGGGTCGCGGCGGCCGCTTTTGTGCATGAGCGCCCGGGGTCGGCCCCTGACCCAGGCGCGTGTTAAAGAGTGGGCCTCGGGAGACGGCGTCGTCGTCCTGTGTGGCCGGTTCGAGGGGGTGGACCAGCGGGTGCTCGACGCCCGGGGGTTCGAGGAGGTCTCCGTCGGAGACGCGGTTCTCGCCGGTGGCGAGGCGGCGGCGATGGTGGTGATCGAGGCGTGCGTGCGGCGGATCCCGGGTGTCCTGGGCGAGGCGGCCAGCGCGCTGGAAGACAGCTTCGAGGACGGCCTTCTCGAACATCCGCAGTACACGCGACCGCGGACGTTTGAGGGCCTCGACATCCCCGAGGTCCTGTTGTCGGGCGATCACAAGCGGATCGCCAAATGGCGACAGGCCGAACGGGAGAAGGCCACGCGGGAACGGCGTCCAGATCTTTGGGCCGCCCACCTCGCCGGACTAAAGCCGGGTGAATAGTCCGGCCAACTGACAAGCAAAGGGCGATCAAAGCCCAGGAGACTGACGAATGAACATCATCGAGACCCTGCGCAAGGAAGAGGCCGAGCGCCTGTCCGCCAAGCGCAAGACCCCCTCTTTCCGCCCCGGCGACACCCTGCGCGTCAATGTGCGCATCAAGGAAGGCGAGCGTGAGCGCGTACAGGCCTTTGAAGGTGTCTGCATCGCCCGTTCGGGCGCCGGCCTGATGGAGAGCTTCACGGTCCGCAAGATCAGCTTCGGCGAGGGCGTCGAGCGGGTCTTCCCGGTCCTGTCGCCCATGATCGAATCGATCGAGGTCAAGCGCCACGGCGCCGTGCGCCGGGCCAAGCTGTATTATCTGCGCGATCGCCGCGGCAAGTCGGCTCGTATCGCCGAGCGCCAGGTCCGCAACCAGGAAGTCGAAGCCACGGTCGCCGAAGTTCCGGCCCCCGAAGCCGCCGAGACCACCGAGGGCTAGGATCAGTTCCTCCCCGATTACGGAAAAGGCCCCGGAGCAATCCGGGGCCTTTTTTTGTGCGTTGCGGTGGCAAGCCTATCAGGCCTGGCTCCACGCCTCCACCCGTTCTGCCAGGACGCCCAACGGTACCGCCCCGACGCCCAGGACGACTTCGTGGAAGCCTTTGATGTCGAAGCGGTCGCCCATGACGGCGCGGGCCTGGTCGCGCAGGGCCAGGATCTTGATCATGCCGACCTTGTAGCTGGTCGCCTGGCCAGGTGAGCAGATGTAGCGGTCGATCTCGCGGTCGATCGTCAGCGGTGAGACCATGGAGTTCTCGCTGAAATACTGAACCGCCTGTTCGCGGGTCCAGCGCCGGGTGTGGATGCCGGTGTCCACCACCATGCGGATGGCACGCCAGATCTCCATCGTCAGGCGCCCGAAGTCGGAATAGGGGTCCTGATAGAATCCCATTTCCTTGCCGAGCTTCTCGGCATAGAGGCCCCAACCCTCGATATAGGCCCCGTAGAAACCGTATTTGCGGAACATCGGCAGGCCCGGCTGTTCCATCGCCCGCGCAATCTGGAAATGGTGGCCGGGCGCGCCCTCGTGGTAGGCGATGCCCTCGGCCGAGGGTTTGGACACCTGGGTCATGTCGGCCAGGTTGACGTAGTAAATGCCGGGCCGCGACCCGTCCTGGGACGGCTGGTTGTAAAAGGCGGTCGAGGCCGTCTGTTCGCGCCACGCCTCGACGGCCCGGACTTCCAGCGCGGCCTGGGGCAGGGTGTGGAACCACTGCGGCGCGATCGCCATGGCCTGGGCAATGTAGCGACGGCTGTCCTCAAGGAAGGCTTCCTTGCCCTCAGCCGTGTTCGGGTACTGGAACTGGGGGTCGGAGCGCAGATGCTCGAAGAAGGCCTGCAAGTCGCCGTCGAAGCCGACCTGATCCTTGATCGTCTCCATCTCGGTGCGCAGTCGGACGACCTCTGCCAGGCCCGTTTCGTGGATCCAGTCGGCCGTGTCATTCGTCGAATTGTAGAAGCCGAGCATCGTCTCGTAATAGGCGGCACCGTCTGGCAGGGCCCAGACGCCGTCGTTGCGATCCTTGCCGGCACCGACCTCGGCGATGGCGGTCAGGAAGACCTCATAGCCGGCCTTGAACGGCCCCGTCAGGGCGGCGCGGGCGTCGCCGAGGATCTCCACCTTCTCCCCTTCGGGGATCTCGAGTGCGTTCACCTTGGCCTGGATGTCCGACCACAGGGGCGATGGCTCGCCATCGTCGAACGGTGCCCCCGAGATGATGCTGCGGCCGGTGGTCAGGTTCGGCTGATAGGTCAGGGCCGGCGGGGCGAAACCGGCCTCGGCCCGGGCGCGGAATTCGCTGGCAACCTCGGTCATCACCCGCTCGGCGGCGATCAGGCGCGATATGTAGGCGCGGGCGTCCTCGACCGTATCGACGCGGTGCTGATTCATCAGCATGACCGGCAGGCTGCTCATGACGCTGCCGGCCTTGGTGATGAGGTACTGGTGGCGGCGGTACTGGTGCAGCTGCTGCTGTTGGGCCAGCCCGTCTGTCAGCAGCCGCACGGACAGACGGCCCTGTTCGGACAGATCGGCCCCCCCAAAGCGCGCGACGATGTCGGCAGTCTGGCGTTCGGCCAGAGCCAGGCTGTCAACGGCCGCCTGAGCCGTATAATCGTCAAGCTCGCCGTAGCGTTCCTTCAGCCCCAGTCCCGTCAGCGTTTCAGGTGAAGTGCGCGCGGCCTCCATGAAGGCGGTGTCGAGCGCCTCGAGCAGGGCGGCGTCGGGACCAGACACAGGAGAGCCGTTCTGCAGGGCGGTCCGGGCCATGGCGACCGGCGCGGCGGCGGAGGCCGCGAGGCCAAGAAGGACGGATCGACGATCAAACATGAAAGAACTCCGCAACGAAACGCCCGGAGCCTATCGCAGGCTGCGGCGAATTCGTCATTACGGTTTACTCACCCATTGGGGACGTCACGTCAGACCCAGCTCACGCCGCGCCTTCTTGGTCAGTCTGGCGGCGATCAGGCCGTGGGCGATCTTCAGATGTTCGGCCAGGTCGTCGTCGGGCCAGTCGGACGGATCCTCAAGATTCACCCATCTGGCGCGGGCCATATAGGGCGCAGGCCGGGCCCGACCGCTCTCGGTCAGCACCTCATAGGCGATGTCTGAGACCTTGAAGCTGAGCCCGCCCATCGAGCCGATGACGGCGAACATCTTGCCGCCGATCTTGTAGGCGTCGTGGTCCGGGTCCCAGGGGTGATCCAGGGTCACCCCCGGCAAGGCCAGACAGACCGATTTGACGCCGTCGCGGTCCACGCTTCAGGCCTCCACGCCGACGCCGGCGGGGCATTCCACCCCGGTGCCGCCGATGCCGCAGTAGCCATCGGGGTTCTTGGCCAGATAGCCCTGATGATAGCCCTCGGCGAAATAATAGGGCGGGCGCGGCGCGATCTCGGTGGTGATGCGACCCAGGCCCTTGGCGCTCAGCGCCGCCTGATAGGCGTCGCGGCTGGCCTCGGCGGCGGCGCGCTGGGCCTCATCGGTGCAATAGATGGCCGAGCGATACTGGGTGCCGACGTCATTGCCCTGGCGCATCCCCTGGGTCGGATCGTGGTTTTCCCAGAAGGCCTTGAGCAGGTCGGCGTAGGAAATCTGGGCTGGGTCAAAGACGACCTCGACCACCTCGGCGTGGCCGGTGGCCCCCGAACAGACCTCGCGATAGGTCGGATTGGGGGTCGCGCCCCCGGCATAGCCGACCGAGGTGACCCACACGCCCGGCAGCTTCCAGAAGATGCGCTCGACGCCCCAGAAACAGCCCATGGCGAAGACAGCGCTCTCAAACCCCTCGGGGTGCGGCCCCTTCAACGGGCGACCGGACACGAAGTGAACCTCGTCGGTGGCGATCGGATCGGGGCGGCCGGGCAGGGCGTCTTGGGGCATGGTCATCTCCTAGGCACCGAATATGGGCGCAGGTCGGCGCGTTTTCATCCCCTTTCGACAGCAAGTTGAGCCCGCCAAATGCACCTGCAACCGCTTGCCCCGAAGGCCGCGCTGAGCTAGACGCCCCTCTCGCTCGTCGGCACCACCCATCAGGTGCCCTACTGGTGACCGGACAGGTGGCGGAGTGGTCGATCGCGCACGCTTGGAAAGCGTGTGTAGGTGAAAGCCTACCGAGGGTTCGAATCCCTCTCTGTCCGCCAGCCCTCTCCAATAAACTGTCTCTGTGAAGTTCCGTCCAGGCTAACCCGCTGAAGAACTGCGGGACTTCGGAAACTTTCCCATTGAGCTCATGCTTCCTGTCACGAACATCGCCCGTTTTCGGGCCGTTTCTTCCAGCGAGTCTTCGCCTGCCTGAGCGCCATTGAGCCTCCCTGGTTATAGGTTCGATCTGAAGGGGCGGCCGTCACCCATGTTGCGCGCGGCAATCTGACCTCGGACAGGTCGCTCCCCCTCACCAATGGCGATGAGAACCGGCTGCCGAGCGCCTCAAGCGCCGTTAGCGGTGCCGTGGCTCAATGAACCGCTCGGTCGGTTCCTGCAGACCGATCCGATCGGCTATGAGGATGATCTCAATCTGTATGCCCATGTGTGCAACGATCTGGGGAAGGGGCTGGCCGATCCCGGCGCGGCCGTCTGCTCGAGATGGTTGACAGCCGTTGGGCAGGTCCCGGTAATGTACCGTGGCTAGGAGGGTAGCCGGACCCGATCCGGGCTTTCCCCCAAGGGCGCGGCATGGGGTGGGCGACAATGGCCGATCAGCGACGTGATCCATTCGACGAGGAAATGGAGGCCCTGCGCACGGAAGTCGGGCGATTTGTCCTGCAGTTGTTGAATGCCGACGGCGGCAAGTCGGATGTCTTGCGCCAGGTTGGCGACCGACTGGCCTCTCACATCAGTGACAAAGCCCGGCCCGTCAGCGCCCTCAACCCCGACGACAGGAGATTCCTCGACCAGCTCTCGCGGCGGCTCGAACGGCTCGATCACGACGTGCGCAGATTGCAGTCCTCGCGACCGCCCCCTGTGTGGTCTATCGAGCCGGATGGGTCCGAGGGCGCGGAAGCGCCTGAAACAGGCGGCCGGACCTATGATGAGGAATCGCCGTACAGGTCCTGGGCGTTTGATGACCTGCCGCGCTGGGTCCCCTGGGGGCTTGCGGCCATCCTTGCAGTGGCCCTGACCGTGGCCGTCGTCTTCATCGTCATCAATCCTCGAATGGCGGCAGAACCTGCCGTCGCCGAGGGCGCGCCGGTGGTTGAGATCCCCAACGACGCGACCACCCGATGGGATACCGTGTTGGCTACCGTGGAGACCTGGCCGGCCGAAGACCGCGTCGCCGCGCGCCGGATTCTCTGCGGCAATGATAACGCCGACGCCGTTTGCCCGTCCTGGGAAGCGCGTTCGGTCGCGCTTGCGAATGATGCAGCCGCACGCGCCCGGGTCGCAGGTGTAGTCAGTCAGGCGCTCGCGCAATCCCGATGTCCAGTCGTCTCCCAGTCTGATGCGGACAGTCAGATACCGACGCGCGCCTCGGATCTGGCGTGCCTGCTGGAGGACCCGACCTGATGGTGCAGGCCACGGCTCGCGAGGCCCGTTTCCCAGTTCGTTTGGCCGCCTTCGGCACGCTTTCGAACGGGTCGGACGTGCGCTTGCTCGCGAGCCCCCGCGACGAGCCGCTGTCCAGTGAGGCCCGCGCCGCGATCGAGCAGTTTTTTTACAAGGCCTGGCGGGGGTCCCGACGGCGAACAGCCCCTTACTTCGCTTTCCTGCCGCTCGACCACGACGCCGCCGGCCAGGCCGCGCACTGGGGCCTGATGAGAGTGACCCATCTGGGGATTGCCAGCATGGGCGCGGTGATCGTTCTCTGGGTGGCGGTGATTGCGACCGACGATCTGGATCGGATCGGCTGGCAGACCCACCGGCTGTGGAGCACCGCGCTGCCTGAGGCAAGACTGCCTGAGGTCGGAGAGCAGACGTCCCCACGAACCCTGGGCCTTGGGCCGTCGTGGAACACCAGCCTCGATCCTTATCTTGAGGGTTTCGAGCGCGCGGCCTATGCGCTGAGCGAGGACGCCGCCGCCCCGCGCGCGCGCCTGGCGGACCTCGTGCTCGAAGCGCCCGCGTCCGATGACCAGCAGCCCCTGACCCCGGAAGGCGCCCTGTTCGGGGTCTGGAGCCAGTTGGGACATTGGTGCGCTGACCTGAGCTATTGCACCTGGGGCGATATCGACAGTGCCGAACCGTCGAAGAATGAGGGGCCGACGATCGATGTCAGGGTGGGACGGTCGGATCCCGTCGGGCCGGGCCGCGTCGAGATCCGTTTAGGCCGGACTCCGGAGGCCGAAACCCTTCCGGAGCCGTCGCCTAGCTGGTTGATCGTGCGCCAGATGCAGACCGGAATTCGGCCTGTGACCGAAGTTCTGGACGAGCTCGACGAGCAGGCCGATGAGGTCGCGACCACACTCTTCCGCAGTTTCGAAGCCGCCTTCCAGCAGTCGATCTTCTCGCCGCTGGATCAACTTCGTGACTTCGCCACGGACGGCGATCAGCCGACGCCGGGTCAGCAGCGCGTGTTCCAGGGTTTTCTGCCGAAGGTTCTCGACGTGGCGCTAGGACGGCTGACTGGCCCCGCTCGGCTGGGTATCCTCGACTATTATCTGCAGTCAGTGCTCCCACGGATGGACGCTGCAATGGCGGGCGTCAATCCGGCACACGCGGTGGCCAGGCTGGCAATCAATCACGGCGTCATTCACCAATTGTCGGACAACCAGTTGGCGACGCTCGCGCCGGCCTTGTTCGATATGCCGCCGGGAGAGCACGATCTGCTGGACCCGCTGATAGACGCCATTCGTGCGGCGCCACCGACCGACGTGAACTGGAGCGGCCTGCTGTTCTTGGCGCTTTCCGATTCAGAGCGCGCAACCAGCCAGGACCGACTGGATGAGGTGCTAGTCGAGTGGACTGCCGGGGCGTGGAGTTTTCCGGCTCACAGGGAGGTCGCCGAAGAAGGCTTGGCGCAGTTCATTGACCGCAACGGTCCGGTTAGCGCTCTCGCCATCATAGGTGCCGCGCCCCGGCATGCCCGCAGGAGCCTGTTCGCCGCCATTGCGGCCAGACGCGCCAGAACGCGCCTGTCTTCCCGTCGCAGGGATCCGGCGAATCCGCGCGCCCTGGTTATCGCCATGAAGCTGCTCGGTGCCGGGGCCAACATCGAACGCGATCAAAGGAGGTTTGCCCGGTGACCGACAAAGCCAAACCTCGGAAAACCCGCAGGACGACCCGCAAATCCGCGCCAGCCGCAAGGACGACGAACGCCCGGACGTCCTCGCCGAACGAGCAGTCTCAGGCCTTTTACGAGAGTGTTCGCCAGGCGCTGGTCGAGGACCGGGACCCGCGATTCCTGGGCCAACTGGCGCGTGAGAACCTGACGGGGTCTCCAACCGGCCCGCGAGACGAAGATCAGGCCTGGGCCGACAGGCTCTTTGATGCGACCCGGCTCGGCGCAGAAGAACTGTTGAGCCAGGATCGGCAGGCCGCGGCGGACCTGTTCACAGACTACATCGCTGAGGTCGTGCCATTGCTGCGCGCGCGTGGACTCGACGTGCCCGATGTCCGAGCTGAGCTGCGTCGCCAACGCCTGGTCAGTCGGATGGCTGTGGAGACGCTCAGCGCGCTGGTCACCGACGATGATGCACCCGCAGATGCGAGGGCTCAGCGGGCACCGTCAATGCCGCCGGCTCAGGTCCAGCCTGAGCCGCCCGAGCCGGATCCGGTTGTCGAATTCGCCGAAGATGTCGCCATGGTTGGGATCGCCGCCGCGGACGCCGAACCTGCACCCGCAGACGAGGCCCCCCCGGAACCGGTCGAGGCGCAGGATCCGGAGGTCCCTGACGACCACGAGGCCGAGGAACCCGAGGCCGATGACGAACCCGCCGCTGTCAAGTCGATTGATGAAATCATCGAGCAGTGCCTAAGCGCTGAGCAACAGCGCCGACGGGTGGTGCTTCTTGTCGGTCTTGCGACCACAGGAAAGAGCTTCCTGGTTCGCCGTCTCAAATACAGCACGCGGCGCGACTACACGGTTGCGGAATCCAAGGCTCTGGCACCGCAGGGCGCGCAGGGCGTGTCGCGGACGAAGGACGTGCTGCTCTACACCTTCTCGCGAAATCCGGGCACCTCATCGGCGGAAGACTTCGACCTCTACGACATTCCTGGCGACTGGTTCGGCAAGCTGCTGAAGGACGGCTTTCGGAATCCGGACGAGAACCGCTTTTTCAGCCTCGTCTATACGATCTTCGCCTTTGCGGATGCGATCGTGTTTCTGGCACCAGCCTATCACGTGCTGATGCCCGAGGCCTTTGTGAAGGATGGCGACGACGATCCCGACCTGAAGTCGCATGATCGGCGCGAGAGGCGTGACCAGATGGACATGTTCATCCACTCGCTCGACCCGATGACCATCGCCGTCGCGCTCCTGCGCAAAGAGGTGGAAAAGCGGATGCCACGACGCCCTTTGTTGGGAGACGCGCGAAAGCGTGCGCGACGCGAGGCCGCGCGCGCGGCGGTGGATATGGTCGGAGCGTTGAATTTGCGCGAAATCATGGATCAGCGTCGCTCCGCCGGCCGCCTGGGAATCCCGGGAGCACTTCTGCTATCGCGTGCGGATGAGTTCGCCCGTCGCCTGCCGCGTGACCATGTTGATATGTTCGACACCTTTGATGAGGACCCCGCGCGGATGATGCTGAGCCTTGGCGTCGGCAAGGAGTATTTCTCTCATCTGTCGAGCCGGTTCGCCGCCTTTACAACCGATTTCCTGACGGCCCAGGAGAACCGCACCTTCACGCGGACATTCCGCAACGAACGACCGAGTGCGGGCGTGACTAGCTTCTTTCGCGGCTGGTTGTTGCCGGCCATCTCCAGTTGCCGCCGACCGGTTTGGGCGCGGTTTCTGGAATCGCCTCGGGTCGCCCTTTGGCTCCGGCGGCACCTGGACCCGTCCTTCGCTCGCGAGTGGAACAGACCCTAGGGGCGATGGCGCATGGAACTGTTCAGATCTTCCATCCTCAAGACGTTGCAGCCCTCATCATACAGGATGCTGTGGGGGGCATGGATTGTCGTGATTGTTATGGCGGCGACCATATGCTTCTGGCCGGCATTCGTGGCTCCGCAAGGCGCGCCGCAGTCGTCGGTGTCTCTGGACGCGGCGGATCGCCAGGCCTTGAGGGCCTCCACCCAAGCCGAGGTGGAGATGATCCGTCGCCTGCCAATGCTCTTGCAGCCGATGCCCTCCGGCTTCCCGCCCCCCCAGGCGCAGCCGCCGCGTGCAAGCCCGGCCCTTTTCGGCCTGCGCGATGAGCAGCGCCTGGCCTTTGCGCGCGTGCTGGACAGCCTCGCCGAAGCCTTGCCCGAATGCACCCAGCGGCTCGCAGGCGCGCGCACGGTGCCGGCCGCACTTGCAGACGCCCGACCGGCGCTGGCGGAGGTCACCGAGCTGTCCACGCAGGAGCGGGGCTTTCTTAGCTATCACCAGGGCCTGATCGATCTTTGTAGCGGAGACCCCGGGGAGGCCCAATCCGAATTCGAGTCCGCTCTCGCCGATTTTGAAGATCACCGGAACACTGCACAAAACCCGTCGGACGAGGATCTTCGACTGCTGTCGCAATACGAAATGGTGGCGTCCTACGGACGCGGTCTCGCTATCCTCGCCGCCGGCGGCCGAACTTCTCAGGCAGACCAGGCGTTCAACACCGCCCTGGAGGCCGGTGCCCGCTCTGTCGCCTCCGACCAGGCCGGACCATTTGTCGAGTTGCGAGGCGCGAGCGATGGCAACAGTGCGGCGTTGTTCGAATTCAGCTCCGCCGAGATCTACAATGCCCGCCTGGCGGCCTGGATGGCCGATGGGCGCGCCGCAGAAGGCTTTGAGCGCGTGCGTGAACGCCTGGCACATTCGCCGGGATATGTCTCGGCCCACCCCACCCTGTCGGCCAATCTGGCGGCATCCGCCGCAACGGCCGGCGAGTTCGCAACACCCGAGGAACTTTTTCGGGCCGCCTCGAATCTTATGAGGCAAGCCAGCGGTGAAGCACCTGCCGAGGCGCAGGATCAGGCGGCATGGTCCCGGCTGGCGGCCCTCGCCGTTGTTGCACCGCAGTCCATCTACAGCGACGGCGACCCCTGGCCTCTCGGTGCCCAAACGAGCACCCGGCGAAACTTTGAAAACCGTTACGACGAGGACGAATCCTGGTTTCCACCGATCGCCCTGGGCACGGATGACGCGGCGATCATTGACCGCTGGCTCTGGATCCGGCGTCAGCGGAACCTCCTGGAAACCGGCCAGTTCGAAGCTTTCCGCACCGATGGGGTCGCCGTGCACAATCTCGGGTCGGACAGTCGGGAGTTCATCGAAGGCTGGCGCGAGGAAATCACCGGCGACCTGGCCTGGGCCCTGCTGATGCGCGCCGAGCGCGTTCGCCGTTCGGAAGGTCTCGATGACGCCAAACCCCTGCTCGCCCTGGTTGGAAGCCGTGGTTTCCCACCTCAACACCAATTTCTGGCCCGTATGGCCTATCGGCACGACGCACCGGTGATTGGAACCGTCGCGTGGGGCATCAGCGTGGTCTTGATCGTCCTGTTGTTGGCGTGGGCTCACATCCAGCTAGCGACGGGGTACATCCGCACATTCGGTGCTCGGCATCATGAGGACCGCGCTCGGCTCAGGCGTGCGTTCGCCGACGGACGACCCGCTATGGATCCTTCTGACACCGAATGATGCTCGCCCTGATCCTCATCACAGCCGTGCTGGTCTGTGTCGGTGCCTCGGCGATGGCGGACGGCAATAGGTGGCGGCGATGGGGTCTGGTCGCGGCGACCGCTACGACCGGCGCCCTTGTCTGGGTGGGTATGGCGGTGGCGCCCCATCAGATTGACGGCCCCTACGAGCGGTTGCGGATATCCCTTGAGGCCATGTCTTTGCCGCTGGAGGACGGGGCGGTCTATCGGCTGGGAGGCGATGCGACGTCAGACGACATCGTTGTGGCCCCGCGCGCGGGCGTGCGGATCGGTCGTGGCGTGCTGCCGCCCGGTGTCCTTGAGATGCAGGTCCGCGACGGCCGGGTCGAACTGCGGCTAGGTAATCAGCCGAATGTAGGCAGTCACGGCGTGGTGCGGATCCGTCCCGGTGACGGTCCGGAGTCCTGGCTCGCCGCCACGGTGACGGACGCAGACGAGGCCTGCGTTGCCCAGTGCGGCTCAGCCTCGGCGACGTTCACAGAGCTGGAGGCCGGTCGAGCCTATTTCGCGCACGCCACGCCAACGAGGGGCGGGGACGCGGATAGGTCCGCCAGTGCGCTAGTTTTCACGGATTCGGACGGCCAGGCTTTCGCCCTCGCCGACGATACGAGCGACGTGGCGGTTCTGAACCCCGGCGACAATCCCCTGCAGATTGATATTCTCGAAGCCGACCAAGGCTTGCCGCCCGCGGGAGAATTTGAGGGTGAGCCAGGGAGGCTGACCTTGCGGCGCACCTTTCTCGTTCATGTCGAAAGCAACAGGCTGATCCTGACGCCGCAGACGCCTCAGAGCGTTTCCATAGATCCCGCCGGCGATCATGATCGATCTGTCCTGCGCATCGCACCGGAATCCGAGATTCCGCCCGAAGGGGCCGCCGAGCGCGTCATCGGCTTCTCCATGCTGGGCCAGTCCTTCTCCCATGATCTCGCCGGTGTGGTCATCGATGCCGCCCGCATGAGCGACCAGGTCTCGCTCGTGTACAATCAAGGCGGCGGCCGCCAGGCGTTCCAGCAAAGAACTGAAATCGGTGCCGGTCGTATTGCGATGATCTCGGTCCGGCCTCTCGATTTCAGAGGCGGCGTCTATCCATTCGCACCCCTGATCACGACCTTCGCACTCGTGGCTTTCGCCCTCGGGACCTGGCGGATCCGTCTATCAGACCCATTGGCCGGCGTCGCCTTTGCGACGGTGGAGTTGGTGTTGGTCATGCGCCTGTTGGTGGCGATGGAGGGTGCCTTCGTGGATGCCGCTGTAAAGGCCGAAACCTCGGTGGCGGACGCCCTCATCGCCATTCCCTTGGGCCTTTTGGTTGTGCTGGCCAGCCACTCCCAAGGGCGACGACATTGGGCTGCATTGGCGGCACTGGCCGTGACGATTGCGAGCGCCTGGTGGATTGCGCGGCAAGCGGATCTCGCCGGTTTCGGCATCGGACTCGTGGTGGTGCTTGCCTTTGCAGGTGTCGTGGTCTTGCTGGCTCACGACAGGCTCGTGGGGCACCGATCCAGCGCCGCGCAGGCTGATCGCGACCGGCCGATGCAAGTTGACGGTGCGTTTCTGGTACGGGACCTGCTGACGCCCTGGGCGTTCTACGACCGCCTGACACGTGCTCGCCCGATCACCACCTTGGCTGTCCTGATCATGGTGATCCTTTTCTTGCGTGGATTGTTCGCCTTCCTGAATTGGCGCGAGGGGATATTCGTGGGCGGCGAACGGATCGCCCTGAGCTTACTATTTGTGCCACTGACTCTGATTGCGTTCGCGCCGATGATGTCGAGCGTCTGGCGCGGCCGGCTGAGTGTCGGAACAATTCAGGACGGTTCGTCAAGCGGCTGGCTTCGCCTTTGGACGGCCGCTATCCCGGCCTTCCTGTTAAATGTCGGCCTTGCCTTGGGTGTGTTGGTCGCCAGCGGAATCGCCCGGGACAACGGTTTTGCCATATTCGCCTTGCCGGTCATCCTGGCCTCGGTGATCGTCGCCCAGAACGCGCGCCGGACCGGGCGGCAACGCCTGGTGGACGGTGCCGTAGCCCTGGCCGCGGCCTTGACCATCATCCTCGTCGCCGACCAGCTCCTGAGCAACGATTGGAGGGTCTGGCCACTAACAGGTGAGGAATGGAAGCTCTGGCCGCTGGCACCCCTGGCATTTTTGATCGGAGGTCTGCTGTTGGTGTTCCGGCACCAGGCGCTGTGGCTGGCACCTGCGGCGGCCACGGCTGCCATGCTTCTGGTGGTGAACCTGCCTTTCGAACTGTCGCCGCCGCGCAATACGTCGACGGATCTGGCGAGCGCCCTGTCGTTCGAGGACAACGATCTCAGGCTCCTTGCCGCGCTCAATCCGCAACGCCTTTCCGACGTCGGGACCCGAAACGCGGAAGGGCTGGAGGACACCTTGATCCACCTACGCTCGTATGGAAACACCCTGCTGGGGCGCGGCTACTTCAACCTTCCCGATCCGACGGTGCTGCGGCCCTACCACCTGACTGACAATGCCGCTGCGGTGCATCTGGTCTCCCCGTTCGGTCGTGTGGGGGCGGCGGCCTTCCTGGCGGTCACCGCCGCGCTCGCCTTCAGCGCCTGCTGGGCCGCGACCCGGCGCCCCAATCCAGCTCCGTCGGCCTGGGTTGGGGTTTTGGCCGCCCTGACCCTATCATCGATCTCCATCTATATTGTCCTGGCTAATCTGCTCGCCGCCCCCTTCACGGGGCGGAATGTCTATTTCCTCGCGCCGTGGTCGATGGCCGACTTCATCGAGGGGTTGATGCTGGTCTCGTTGGTGCTCCTGACCTTGAGTAGGACGCAGGAGGCCGCTGATGGTTGAATCCGACGCTGGCCCGCCGCCGACACAGGCCCGCCTCGCCGTGGTGATCGCGCTGGCCGGCCTTATCGGGCTGGTGCTGGTCGGGGGCCATGGCGCTGCGTCCGTTGTCGGGGTGCCCACAGACGGAGAGGACGGCGACGCCTACAGCCGCTTTGTCCGGGATCATTTTCTGGCTGATGATCGACGGCGGCTCGTACTCAATTCGGATCCCGATTCCAGCGCTCCCATCGTCGACTTGACGCCAGAGGTCTACCAGGACCCCGACGGCGTCTATTTTCAGTACGCGCTTCGCTCACACCTGATGCAGGATATCCGGCGCAATGATCCGAGCTTGTGGCGCATCGAGAACGGTATCGTGACCGGCATCCAGGCCGGCCACTCGACGCCGCCGCCCTTTCCCCGTCCGGTGGGCGCCTGGCGCGGGACTTTGCGGTATCGCGCCGCGGTCGAGGCGGTGGGCGCGCGCAACATTGAGCTGGCAGGCGGGCCCGGTGCCCCCTTGCTGATCCTGACCCCGGGCACAGGTCCAACCGGCACGGGCGATCCCCGTGTGACGACAATCGAAAACGTCGCCGACGTCGCCGGGCGATCCCTGGAGGCGGCTGGCTTCGACATCTCATGCGGCGGTCCGGATGCGGGCGTTGTGCGCATTCGGCGCATTGGCGATGCGGTCGCGGTTCTGACCCAGAGCGACGCGACCTGTCGTGTTGACGCCGGGCCGGCCGCATTCACGCCGGGTCAGGCGAGCTTTGAGGTGCTGGCGCGCGGCGAACGTCTGCGGATCCGGGGCGAGGGGTCCGATGTCACCTTCCATCGCCGCTTCGCCTCGCCCGACATTGGCCGGATCTCAGCTCCCAGCGCGGGACCGGACCGCTATCGGGTCGCTGAGCTGGCGTCCTGGAGCGCCGCGTTCGAGCGCGATCTGCACCGGGCGGTCTCGGGTAGCCCGCCTCCCTCGGACGACATCGAAACGACCCTCGACCGCGAGCTTCAGCTAGGTGCCCAGGAGATTCTGGATAGCCATTTCGCGGGGCTGGGCGACGATACCTCGATTGGCACGATCACGATCCTGGACGCCCTCTCCGGGGAGGTTCTGGCCATGGCTGGGAGGCCAGGGCCTCTCTCTGGCGCAGCCGGTGGCGTTCTGGACCTCGACGATCCGTTAGAGCAGGCGCGGCGGCGCAATCAGAATCTGGCGCGGCTGTCGGTCGGGTCGGCGGTCAAGCCCCTGATCGCGGCCGCCATTCTGCAACGCCATCCGGAGCTTCTGGGCCTGCAGATCAGGGGGCAAACGGAAGCGGACGAACTGCTCGGGTATCCCTTCGAACGCCCACTGGCCAATCACGCCACGCCCGCGTGGATCGATTTCAACGGCTTCATTCGGGATTCGGACAACCTCTACGCTGCGGCGTTAGCCCTGATGGGTTCGCCCGATGTGAACGGACTGGAGTGCCAGCTGGAGCCTGGCCAGGGTTACCGGCTCGGTTCGGTCGGGAGCAGCGCGGCTGTGCGCACGGAGCGCCCGAAATCGGTCTTCGAGACCATCGGACCGGATGGTAGATGCCGACCGGCGCTGCTCGAACATGACCGTCAACTCCGCTGGGTGGAGGAGTTGGAAGACCTATTCGACGTCGAGGGCGGCTTTGCCGAGGTCGGCGGTGACTGCCAGTCCGCACAGCGCATACGTTCGTCGCCGTGGGCGGCGCTCCTGGACCGCTATAATCGGCTGGATATGTGCCAGTTTCGGGAATCGGTGCCAGAGGTTGAGGCGCTGGGTCTGGCCGGGCCGCTGGATTTCCGGACCGGGGCGGTGCCCATCATCCTTGGCAATGGCGATGGACGGTGGTCGACCGTCGGGCTGGCGCAGGCCTATGCGCGGCTGATAACGGGCGCGCACGTCACCGCGACCTTTACGCCGGCGACGAGTCCGGCAACGGGTGATCTGGGTCTGAACCCGGAAGTCCGACAGGCGATCACGCACGCGATGACCCTGGTCACGTCAGGAACCGCCTCGGGCACGGAACTGCCGGCCGCCCTAACCGGCGTCGAGGCGATTATCAACGCGCGCGGGTTGGTCCTGGGTGCCTTCGTCAAGACCGGCACACCGATCATCGCCTCCAGCCGATACCGACCGAGCGACCGCGTGATCAACGCCCTGATCCGCTACGACCGCATTCGCCTGGCGTCCGGCACCGGTGCCCTGGCGATCCGCACGTCACAGGGAGAGTTGATTCTGGCGGCTGAAAGCAGCGCGGCCCGGCGACAGGACATTGCGAGCCGCCTGGCAGCTGATCCCGTGGCGCTTGAGGTGCTTCGCCGTCAGCCGGGGACCACGGCGGCGTCGGTGGTTGAGCGGCTGGCTTGGCATCTTGAGGCAATGTCGCGCGGCGACCGGCCCTTCGTCATTCATCCGGCCCGGGGCGGCGGCTTGCTGGTGCGGGTTGCGTCGCGCGACGAGATCGTCGGCGGGACCGGAGGGGATGACGATCCCTCCGGCAAGGTCGTCGCCCTGGTCGTCGCCGCCTATGCCCCCGAACGCGTTCAGGGTGTCCGCCTCAACGCCCATGGCCGCGCCGACGACGGGCGGGCGCGGCCGCAGCGCGCCTATGTGGTCGTGGTCAATCTTCAGCGCGAAAGCACCGGCGGCAATGCGGCGGCTGATCTGGCGGCCAGGATCGCCGAGAGGTTGCTGGCCGAGCGCCTCGTCGAGACGGTGCGATCATGATGAGTAGAGGACCGCAAGAGCCGCGGGACATATCTATCTTCGCCCCCCAATCCGGGGCCGGGGACGATTGGCGACGACTGAAGGATGACGGCGCACAAACCCCGCCCCCGCCAGAACGCCTGCGGCGGTTTGAGCCGCTTGTGATAGCCGCCTGTGGCGTCGGAGCCATGACCTGCGCGATCTGGGCGACAGCGCAGGACAAGCCGGGGCTCGAGAATGCCGACCACCGCCCGCCGGCGGTGACGACCGTGGTTCCCGCACCGGCGGGTCGGACGGTCGTGGATGTATGTGCAGACTATGGCGTGCCGGCGCACCTGTGCGACCTGAGTGAGCGTTGCGCCAGCCAGACCCCCGGCCCCGACGGACGCGTCACCCTCGTGTTGCGCAGCCAAGGCGATACGTGCGGCGCACAGGTTCCCCGAACCGGGCGCGAGTGACCCCGCAGTCCCAGGCAATCCGTCCCAGTCGGTGAGACGAACCGGCACCGGCAAGATTGGGACTGTCAGGTTAACCGGCGTCGGCCGCCGCCCAAGCTGCACCGCACGACGGATCACGCCCGGAGGGAAGCGGTGACGTTTGAAAGAACGCGGCTTCATCGTCCCGGTCGGCAACGGCCATCCGCCAGCCACGACGAGAGACTTGCCAGCGACAGGCTGACGGCACCGGCTGAACGAGTCTCAGCAACACAACTCCTGACAGCCAGTCACGATCCGCGTCCGGTTTTGGGGCGGAGGTTGAACGTTTCGACTGAACTCCGAGTCTGGAATTATTGGTCTCAATCCGCGCCCGGTTTGGGGCGGAGGCTGAACGATGCCGACGTCAATTCGAAATCCTTCAGCGTCTCAATCCGCGCCCGGTTTGGGGCGGAGGCTGAACGATAGGTCTTCGCAGTCGAGAAGAGATCAGGGGTCTCAATCCGCGCCCGGTTTGGGGCGGAGGCTGAACCGAACCTCGGGCGCTGCGGCGGACTCGTTCACCAATGCGTCTCAATCCGCGCCCGGTTTGGGGCGGAGGCTGAACGCAACGAAAGCGAAAACACCGTGGGGGATGTGGTCTCAATCCGCGCCCGGTTTGGGGCGGAGGCTGAACGGAGCCATTACGACGTCTCCGAATAACCGGTCTCAATCCGCGCCCGGTTTGGGGCGGAGGCTGAACTCACCGGACCCGCCGCGCGCGCCTTGACCTACCTGTCTCAATCCGCGCCCGGTTTGGGGCGGAGGCTGAACCATCTCATCGGTGCGGCGATCATGACGGCGCTGGTCTCAATCCGCGCCCGGTTTGGGGCGGAGGCTGAACCCAGCCCCGTCACCGCCCGCTCGAAGGACAGCGTCTCAATCCGCGCCCGGTTTGGGGCGGAGGCTGAACACAGCAGGCGCTCCTCTCCTCGGACGAGGAAAGTCTCAATCCGCGCCCGGTTTGGGGCGGAGGCTGAACCGCAGGGGGCTGCGATCGGCCGCTACAGCATTCCTGTGCCGGGCGGCGGCGTCATCTGGGCGACGGAGGATCCGGCACTCGGTCAGCCCCAGATGAACGTCTCGGCGCCGTCCGAGGTCGCCTTTTCCGAAGGGCGTATCGCCGAGCCGGTAAGGTTCTATGCGTACAACAACTATCCCGCCTTCCTGCGACGGGCCGAGATTCTGGTGTTCCGGGCCCAGGATGTGGATCTGGTCACGCCCCTGGCGCGAATTGATCTGCCGGTCGGGGCCGTCGGTGAGGTCGAGTGGGACGGCGCGCTGACGACCAATGCGGCGATCCGCGCAGGCGAGGAACTGGTCTATATCGTGCGGGCCTGGGGTGACGGCGAAGCCTTTGACGAAACCTATCCGCGCCGGATCCGCCTAGTCACTCCAGAGGAGGCCGCGCACCGCTCAAGCCTGGCCCGTACCGAGATCGAGCGACGCTTTGGCGAGGCCTTCTCCGTCGACGAGGCGATGCGTCGCGACCGCATGGACGCAGCCATGGGCGAGAATGCGCTCAGGCTACGCAACATCCCGGTCTATGGCTCACGCATCCGCATTCAGGGCCGCAACCTGCCCGAGGGGATGACGGCCCGGATCAACGGCCGCGACCACCCGATCGACCTGGAACGGCGTCTGGCTGCCGAGTATCTGGCACCGATCGGAACCCATGACTTCGTCGTCGATATGGTGGGCGGCGGATTGGAGCCGGCGACCGAAACCCTGAGCGTCGACGTCACCGGTCGTTACAGCTTCATCGTCGGCATCGCGGACCTGACCCTGTCGCAGAACAACGTCTCCGGTTCGCTGGAGACCCAGCCCTGGGACGAACGGTTCGACGATGACTTTCTGGTCGAAGGGCGCCTGGCCTTCTATCTGCTTGAGAAGTTCCGCGGGCGCTATCTGTTGACGGCCCAGGCCGACACCCAGGAACGCGAGCTGGACGATCTCTTCGACGGATTCTGGGAGGCGGACCCGCAAGACGTATTCCGGCGACTGGACCCGGACCTCTACTATCCGGTCTATGGCGACGACTCGACGATCCGACGCGACGTCGACACCCAGGGACGGCTCTATGCCCGGCTCGACTGGGACCAGAACCAGATCCTGTTCGGCAACTATGAGACCCGGTTCATCGGCACCGAGCTGGCTCAATTCAGCCGCAGCCTCTATGGCGCTGCGGCCGCCCTGCGCACACCCGAGGCCACGGCGCTGGGGGAACCAGTCGGAGAGCTGCGCGCCTTCGCCGCATCGATCCAGACAGCGCCCGGTCATGTCGAGTTCCTGGGCACCGGGGCCAGCCTGTATTTCCTGCGCGACACCGACATTCTGCCCGGGTCCGAAGAGGTGGCGATCGAGGTGCGCGATCCCACCACGGGCCGCGTCGAGCGGCGCACCTATCTGCTGCCAGGCGCCGATTATGAGCTGGATGAGCTCCAGGGCCGCATTCTCCTGACCCGACCGCTTGCGCCGGTGACGCGTGAGGGGGTGACGGGCCTGACCACGGACACGCCGCTGGATGGATTCCTGCAGGTGCTGGTGGTCGACTACGAGTACGTGCCTGACGATTTTGACCCGGATTCCGTCGGCGTCGGTGTGCGCGGGCGTCGCTGGTTGGGCGAACACGTCGCGCTGGGCGGGACCTATGTGGAGGAAAGTCGCGACGGCGACGACTATTCACTCGTGGGGGTCGACCTGATGCTGCGCGCCGGACGCGGTGCCTATCTCAGCCTCGAGCATTCGCGCACCGAGAACACCGGCGTGCCGGTGTATTTCTCGAATGACGGGGGCTTGAGCTTCAACCAGACGAACGCCGCCATCGGCGCGCGTGAGGGCGAGGCGACGGCTGTCGAAGGCAGGCTCAATCTGCGCGAGATGGGCTACACCCGGGACGAATGGGCGTTGGGAGCCTGGTGGCGCAGCATCGACGGTGGCTTCTCCATCGCCCGCTACGACATGGGCGAGCCGGTTGAGGAATACGGTGCCGAGATCGTCGGGGAGCTCGGGCCGACCGTCAGCCTCTACTCCCGCTACAGCCATGCCGAGCGTGGCCAGGAAGCCCTGACTCAGGCTCAGATCACCGGAGAATGGCGGTTCTCGGAGACCGCCTCGATCGGGGCCGAGGTGCGGAGTGTCGACGAGACGCGGCTCACAGGGTCTGCCGCCGGGATGCTGACGGCCTTGCGCTACACTCAGCGCGTGACGCCGTCGCTGGAACTGTACGGCCAGGGCCAGATGGTGCTCGATGACGACGGTGGGCGCTACGCTTCGAACGACGCGGTCACGGTGGGAGCCTCCTGGCTGTATGGCGAACAATCCAGCCTGAACGCCGAGGCGACGACCGGGGATCGGGGCAATGCGGCACGGTTGCTGCTCGAGCATCGGCTGAACCCCGATAACACGCTGTACGCCGGCTATACGGTCTCGACTGACCGAACCGACTATGACCCGCTGTTCAGCACGCGTGCGGACGACGGCTGGGTGGTCGGTCAGCGTTGGCGCCTGTCGAACCGGACCAATCTGTACAACGAGCGTCAGTATCTGCGGACCAACGCCGAACGGGGCCTGGCCCACACCGTCGGACTGGATTTCTATCCGACCCAGGGCTGGAACGCGGGCCTGACCTACACCCAGGCCGATCTGGAGCGTGCCATCGGCGGGGGACTGTTCGACAGCCTGGAGCGCGAGGCGCTGAGCGTCTCCGTGGGACACACCTCGCCCGAGACCCAATGGCTGTCCAAGTTTGAATGGCGTGTGGATTCGGGGGCGGAGGACAGGACCCAGTGGATCACGACCAACCGGCTGCTGCACCGCATCAATGAGAGCCTCCGGCTCGCCGTGCGGATCAACGCATCCGAGACCGAGGATCAACTCAATCCCGCCGCCGGTGCCCGCTTCTTCGAGAGCAATGCCGGCTTTGCCTACCGTCCGTGGAACAGCACCGAATGGGCGCTGTTCGGTCGTCATACCTATCTCTACGACATCTCGGCCCTCAGTCAGGTTGGCGACGACGTTGCCCTTTACGATCAGAAGACCCAGGTTTGGTCTCTGGAGGGTGTGTGGAACCCGGACCCACGGTGGGAGGTCGCGGCCCATGTTGCCCAACGACAAGGAGAGGTTCGGTTCGGGCGCATGGAAGGGGACTGGGCCGATTCCGGAGCCTTCTTCGCGGCCGGCCAGGTGCGGTTGGAAATCGACGCGGACTGGCACGCCCTGGCGGAATATCGCCATCTCTCGGTCGAAGACGGTGGTGTGCGTCAAGGCGTACTGATCGGTGTCGATCGTGACATCGGCGACCATTTGCGGATCGGCGTCGGATACAATTTCACCGATTTCAGCGATGATCTGACCGACTTCGACTACGATCACGAAGGCCTGTACCTGAACGTCGTCGGACGGTTCTGACCGCGGGGATCGTGGACCGGTTTCACCACTCTTCGTGAGGCGGCGGCGGCGTCGATGGGCCCGCCGAGCCGGCGCTCGTTTGGGACGAAAGCGGCTCGGCCGTTTGATGCGGCCCTGCGCCAACACCCTCCCGTTCGAGCAGGCTGATCCCGACAGCACCTTTTGCGCAGCAACCCCGGCTAGTGGGAAGCTGGCATCCACCTGGCGATTGCGCGACGCCGCCCTAGACGGCGGCGGAGGCGCGCGCGGGATCTGGCAGGTCGCTGTCGAAACAGGCGGCCACGACGCGCATGAGGTGGCGGGCCGGCTCTGGAATGCCGATGCTGCGCCCCTCGATCCGGCACAGTCCGAGCGCCGTCAGCGGCGTGGCGAGCGCCAGGGCCGCATCGAGGCTGTTCGGAGCGAAGCCATGCGCCCGGCACTGGGCTTCCACATCTACCCGAAGATCGCACATGAGCCGTTCGATGACGGCGGCGCGCAGATGATCGTCGGCTGACAAGTTGAGCCGGCGCGAGACCGGCAACCGGCCTGCAGCAATGGCGTCTCGCCATTGGTTCTGGGCCGGAGCGTTCTGAATGAAGCGATCCTCAAGGGTTCCGATTGACGATGGCCCGATCGGAATGAGGGTGTCCGCTGCGTCGTCGGTATAGCCCTGAAAATTGCGCCGCAGCCGTCCGCTGATCGCGGCCTGCGTCAAGGCATCATCGGCACGTGCATAGTGGTCCAGGCCAATGCGGACGTAGCCGGCGGCCGTCAGAACGCTGTCGATGGCCACCGCCTGATCCCACCGCCCGGACACGCCGGCCAGCTCCTCCTGGTGGATCATGTCCTGGTGCTTTTTCATCCATGGGACATGGGCATAGCCGAACACAGCCAGGCGGTCGGGGCGCAGGCTGAGGGCCTGCTCGGCTGTAGCGGCGACGTTCGCCGGCGTCTGGCCCGGCAGGCCGTACATCAGGTCCAGATTGATGGCGTCGACCCCGGCCTGGCGCAGATCGCTGACGGCAGCGGCGACACGATCATAGTCCTGGATGCGGTTGATCCGAGCCTGGACGTCGGGATCGAAGGTCTGGACGCCCAGGCTGGCGCGCGTGACGCCGGCGGCCCCGGCGGCCTGTGCGAACTCCGAGGAGAGCAGCGCGGGGTCGAGTTCGACCGCCACCTCGGCCCCCGGCCGCAGATCCAGTCGGCTTCCGATCCGCGCGACCAACTGGGCGAAATCCTCCGGGCTCAGGGCATTGGGACTGCCGCCTCCGAAGTGGAGATGGGCCAGGCCGCCATGTTCTCCGATGCGGTTGGCCCAAAGATCGACTTCGTCCAGCAGTACCCGATGGAACTCGGCGACCCTGCGATAGTCATGCACGACCGATGTGTGGCAGCCGCAGTACCAGCACAGACGTCGACAGAAGGGGACATGGACATAGGCGGACAGCCGTTGGCCAGGTCGGTTGAGGCGCACCGCCCGATCAATCTCGTCCGGGTCGTGCGCATCTACGGGGCCGAACGACCGGGCCGTCGGATAGCTGGTGTAACGTGGCAGCCGGCGTCCAGCCGCCTCGGCCCAGGCGTCGGGCAGGCGGCGAGCGTGCGGTGGCCGCATAGCCGGCGTTGGCGGCAGGGGCGTCATGGCGCCCCTGTCGTCTATCCGCCGTCGCCGTGCATTGACGCGCATGAAGCCCGGAATTGACGGATGACAAGGGCATCCTGGGCCGTGACGGCTATGGGCGGGCCATGTCGTCTTCATCCCCGGAAAACTCGATTGAAGCCCGGCCTTCGGACTTTGCGCAGCAGCATTTCCCGGGGGCCGCTTCGCAGAACGCGCCATGGCTGCGCGACGAGATGCTGGCGATGCTGGACCATTGGGTTGATTGGCGCAGTCACAGGTTTTCGCAGGATCTGGACCTGCCTGCGGCAGGTCGGCGCTCCATGGGCCGTCGCCGACTGTCAGCGCGGTTGAGCGCCCTGCGCGATGCGCTGACCGAGGAAACACCGACCTTCACGCCGCGCTATATCGCACACATGAAATCGGACCTGTCGCTGCCGGCGATCCTGGGCTGGTTCGCGGCCCTGCTGCACAATCCGAACAATACCTCGCGCGAGGCCAGCCGCGTCGGCAGCGTCATCGAGACGGAGGCGATCGCCCATCTGGCGACCATGCTCGGCTATGACGCCGACCAGGCGCAGGGCCATTTTACCTCGGGCGGGACCGTGGCGAATTTCGAGGCGATGTGGCGTGCCCGTTATCGTCTGGACCATTGTCTGGCCCTGGCGCTGCACCTCAGCGAGACGTCCGGCGAGCGCCTGGATCCGTTCGCGGCCGCCCACATGGGCTGGGATCGCTTCCGGGCGTTGTGGGCGGAGCATGGCCTGACCGAGGCGGCGCTCAAGCCTTGCAGCGCCATGGCCGGCAATCCTCCGGACATCTACCGGCGCATCAGCAAGGCCGCGGGACAGGACTATCTGGGACCGGTCGTGCTGGCCCCGGGCAATCGGCACTTTTCCTGGGACAAGGCCGTCAACCTGTTGGGGCTCGGTCGCGAGGCGTTGTGGAGCGTCCGGCTGGATGCGCGCGGACGAATGGACCTGGAGGATTTCGAGAAGAAGATCCTTGCGGCTCGGGAGCAGGGCCGACCCGTCCTGATGACGGTGGCCGTGGCGGGGACCACGGAGATGTCGGCGATCGACCCTCTGGACCACCTGTTCGACAGGCTGGACGCCTGGCAGCAACAGAAAGGCTGGCATATCTGGCGGCACGTCGACGGGGCCTATGGCGGTTTCTTCCGGGCCATGCTGGGCGGTGACGCTGAAGGCGTGCTGACCTCGGACACGCGGGCGGCGCTTGCCGCCATGGGGCGTGCGGATTCGATCACCATCGACCCGCACAAGCTGGGATACATTCCCTATTCATGCGGTGCCTTTCTGACGTCTGGTGCCCAGACCTATGCCGTCTCGGCGTTTGATGCGCCCTATCTCACTCGCCAGGATCTGGCCGCTGGCAAATGGGCGTCGACGCTGGAAGGGTCGCGCTCGGCCAGCGGCGCGGCCGCGACCTGGCTGACGGCGGAAACTCTGGGGTTCGGACCCGAGGGGCTAGGCGACATCCTGGCCGGCACCATCCAGGCGCGCCGGTCGCTGGAGGCCGATGTGCGGGAAGCGATTCCCCAGGCCCGGTTCCTGCCCGGAGACGCCAACATTGCCTGTTTTACCCTCGCGCAGACAGGTGAGCCCCTCAGCGTCACGAATGCGAGAACCAGCGAAGCCTTTGAGTTCTTCCAGCATTCACCCGCCTTTGCGGTGTCGCGCACGACCCTCGGCAAGGACGGAGCGGCGGTGAAGGCAGCCCATCTGGCGACCTATGGGGGCCAGGATGACAGCGAGGATCTGGTCGTCATTCGACTGGTGGTGATGAGTCCCTACTGGTGTGAGCCGACGGTGCGTGCAGAGATGACGACCCAGTTTGTCGCCGAACTGGCCCAGGCGCTGAAGGCGTCCACGACCATGCCTACGGAGACCTGCGAGCTATGATCCGGATTGACGTATCCTTCTATGGCGAGATCTCGGATCGGCTTGGGCGGGAGAGGGCCATGGTCTTTGCGGCTGACGACATCACGGTTGGCGAGATCAGGGCCGAGCTGGCGCGCCAGGATGAGGCGGCGGCGATCCTGCTCAAGCCCCAGATCCGGGTCGCGGTCGATTCCCGGGTCGTGCCGGACGATGCCCAGGTGGCGTCCGGCCAGTCCGTTGTCTTCTTCTCGATCGTATCGGGGGGCTGACCTGTGGCGGCGAGCGCGAACCTCGAACTCGGTCATCTCGACGCCGGTCAGGAACTGGCCCGGTTCGTGGCCGGGCTGGACGGCGATGGGGCGGTGGTCTCCTTCACCGGACTGGCGCGCGCAAAGGCCTCAAACGGACAGGCCGTCAGTTGCCTTCGGCTGGACTGGCATCCGGAAATGACACCTCGATCCTTGATCGAACTCGCTCTGGCGACAGCCGCCCGCTTTGATGTCAGCGACGTCAGGGTCGTACACCGGGCCGGCTCGATTGCGCCAGGGGAGGCCATTGTCTTCGTGGCGGCGGCCTCGGCGCATCGCCGCCAGGCCTTTCTGGCCGCCGATTATCTGATGGACAGGCTGAAGACGGAGGCCATGTTCTGGAAGCACGAGAGCGGCCCGTCCGGCGGGTGCTGGATTGAGCCTACTGAGCAGGATCGCGCCGATCGGGCGCGCTGGAGCGACTGATGGCCGGCATTGAACCTGACCTTCCCTTCTACCCTCTCAACATTGCGGTCCTGACCGTTTCGGACACGCGCGACGAGATCACGGACACCTCTGGTGCCCTGTTGGCGCAGCGGCTGCAGGCCGCCGGCCACGTCCTGGCGGCCAAGGCGATCGTCAAGGACGAGGTCGATGCGATTCGAGCGCAGGTGGGGCGCTGGGTCGAGGACGTTCAGGTCGACGTCGTCATCACGACCGGTGGCACGGGCTTCTCGCCGCGCGACGTCACGCCGGAGGCCCTCAAGCCTCTGTTCCGGCGAGAATTGGACGGATTTGCCGTGGTTTTTCACATGGCGAGCCTGAAAACCGTCGGCGTCGCCACCCTGCAGTCTCGCGCCTTCGCGGGGCAGGCGGAAGATACCTTCGTGTTCTGCGTGCCAGGGTCGACCGGCGCTTGCCGGGACGCCTGGGATCTCGTGCTGGCCGAAGAACTCGACAGCCGGTTCCGGCCGTGTTCGCTGGTCGGCCAGATCCCGCGTTACAGAGGGATATGCCCATGAGCCTGACGCACCTCGATACGGAAGGCCGCGTCCGTATGGTGGATGTCGGCGCCAAGGCCGCCACCCGGCGCACCGCCGTGGCCGAGGGCCAGGTGGATTGTGCGCCTGAAACCGTGGCCCTGGTCCTGGCCGGCGAGGCCCCCAAGGGGACCGTCATGGCGACGGCCGAGATCGCAGGCGTCATGGCGGCCAAACGAACCTCGGATCTGATTCCGCTGTGTCACCCCCTGGGCCTGGAAAGCGTGACCGTCCGGGTCACGCCGTTGTCCGACCCATCCGGCTTTCATGTCCGCGCCGAGGCGAGACTGACGGGTATCACCGGTGTGGAAATGGAGGCGCTGACGGCCGTGTCGGTCGCCTGTCTGACGCTCTATGATATGCTCAAGGCGGCGGACAAGGGCATGGTCATTCGCAGTATCCGACTGTTGTCCAAGACCGGCGGCAAGTCCGGAGACTGGGCCGCTGAGGCCTAGTTCGTGGCCCCGCCCAGCGGGATCACCTGGATGGCAACCACCATGCGCGCGGATCGAGCCGCGCGCGCGTCTCCCTCGGCGACGATCATGAAGGGGCCGACATCCGGTCCTAGCGGCTCGCCGTCATCGGTGTCGGCCACGATGATACGGTCTGCGCGCGTGGCCGGGTCCGTCTCAGCCAGGCCCAGGACGACCTGATAGCCGTCGGCGACCGTAATCAGCAGAGCGGTCGCCTGTTGATCCTTTGGCAAGGGGCTGCCCGGCACGCCTACCCTGGCCAGCACATCGAGCAGGAGCGGTCCTTCATAGACGCTGGTGTCTTCATGGCGACTGAAGGTGACGCGCTCGCGCGGCAGGGCTGCGAGGTCGTCGCGTGTGAGAACCACTCGGCTGGCGTCGGCCCCGGTCAGGGTGAGCGTCTCAACAGGCACTTGCGCTGCGGCCTGGGGGGCGTGGACATCCGGGTCGATGGGGACATCCGGTGTTGCGGAAGATGCCGGCGAACAGGCGACGACCAGTCCCGCAGCGAGCGACACGACTAATGGAATGAGGCGGCGACAAGATCGTGGGGTTGACTTCATCGCCGCCTCATCCCGGCTGGAGCAAAGGCAGGATCCGTGCCCAGCGGTCGATCAGCCCACCCTCGGGACAATGGTGAAGCCGACCGATGATCTTCCTTCGCCTGCAATGGTTGATGCCGCCATGATGAACTTGGGCCGTGTCCTTGATCCACGGCAAGCGGCACGCACCGGGTCATCGCTATCTTGCAGCGAAGCGGGACGTTGGAGATACCTGGGTGATCACGTTGGAAGAGGCGCTGCTGCGGACGGCGGCGCAGGCTCGTCCTCTCGGACGGGAGGTCATCGGGATCGACCAGGCCGGAGAGCGGATTCTGGCCGAGGCGATAACGGCCCGCGGACAGGCCCCGCGTGTGGCCCTGTCGGCCATGGACGGCTATGCGGTTCGTGAGGTGGATCTGGCCGATGTTCCGGCCCGAATGCCCATCGCGGCGACGATCTTCGCTGGTGCTGCGTCCCCGGCCGCACTCGAACGCGGCACCTGCGCCCGTATTTTCACCGGAGCCCCCGTGCCCGACGGCGCGGATCGTGTCGTCATCCAGGAGATTGTCCGAACGGAGGATGGCCTGGCCGTGTTCGAAGAGCGACCGTCCGGCGGGCGCCATATCCGCTCTGCCGGATCGGACTTCCAGGCAGGGGCCGAGCTTCTGCAAGCCGGGCGACGTCTCGGCCCCAGGGAGATGGTCGTCGCGGCGGCGGCGGATCGTGACCGGGTGTGCGTCTATCTGCGGCCGCGGGTCACCGTCCTGAGTACCGGCGATGAACTGGTCGAGCCGGGACGCGCGCTCGAGGTTGAGGGCACCATTCCCGACAGCGTCTCATTCGGTGTGGCCGGGCTGGTCCATGCCTGGGGCGGTCAGATGGTCCGGCGCCAGCGCGTGGCCGATGTGCCGTCGGCACTGGAAGCGGCGGCCGGCGCTGCTCTGGCAGATGCGGAGGTCGTCGTTGTGACGGGCGGGGCCTCGGTTGGAGAGCGCGATTTTGCGCGAGCGATGTTCGCCTCGGCCGGGCTGGAGGAGATCTTCACCAAGGTCGCGATCAAGCCGGGCAAACCTGTCTGGATGGCCCGGGCCGGGGGCCGGTATGTGGTGGGACTGCCGGGCAATCCGACGTCGGCCATGGTGACGGCCAGGCTGTTTCTGGCCACGCTGCTGTCTGGGCTGGCCGGGCGAGGGCCGGCGGCGGCCCTGGCCTGGCGCGATGCCACGCTGGCGACGCCACTCGGTGCCGTCGGTCCGCGCGAGACACTTGAGCGGGCGCGCCTCGTCGATGGAAGGGTGGCCGGCTTCGACAACAGCGATTCTGGCGCGCAGGCGGCCTTGGCAAAGGCGGATGTGCTCATCCGCCGCCCCGCGTCGGCCCCCGAGGCGGCACCCGGAGATCGTGTCCAGATCCTGGATTTCTGAGCGGTACACGGTCGCCCCAAAGCGGCGACCCCAGCCCCACCCGTGGCGCTCGCTCCAGTGCAGACCTGACGGGTGTCAAGGGTGGGATTGATTGGTGTCACCCCCCCAACTGGCCTGTTCGCTTCCCGCCGGCCGGTCGAATCGCGAAGTCTCCTTGTCCTTCGACAGGAGAGTTCCATGGCATTCGACAGTCCGCTCGCAGGTGAGATCTGGAACGGAAAGTACCGCTTCAAGCCGCGCGGCGGCGGCGGTGACGATTCCGTCGACGCGACCTGGGATCGGATCGCGGCGGCGGTCGCCGAGGCGGAAACGCCCAAGGCACGGGCAAGGTGGCGGGCGCGATTCCGTGAGGCCCTGGGCGGCTACCGCTTCCTGCCGGCAGGCCGGATCATTGCGGGGGCGGGGACGGGCCGGGCCGTGACCCTGTTCAACTGCTTCGTCATGGGGACGGTGCCCGATGATTTGAACGGCATCTTCGAGCACCTGCGCGAGGCGGCGGTGACCATGCAGCAAGGTGGCGGCGTCGGGATGGATTTCTCGACCGTGCGACCGGCCGGGGCCGCCGTGAGGGGCGTCGGTGCCGAGGCGTCCGGCCCGCTGAGCTTCATGGATGTGTGGGATTCGATGTGCCGCACCATCATGTCGGCCGGCCAGCGGCGCGGGGCCATGATGGGCTGTCTGCGGATCGACCATCCGGATATCGAGGCCTTCATTGACGCCAAGCGGGATCCGGCGCGGCTGCGCAATTTCAATGTCTCGGTGCTGGTGCCGGACGCCTTCATGGCGGCGCTCGAGGCGGATGCGGACTGGCCCCTGACCTTCGGCGGCGAGACGTACCGGACGGTCCGTGCGACGGACCTGTGGGCGCGGCTGATGCGATCAACCTATGATGCGGCTGAGCCGGGTGTCATCTTCATCGACCGGGTCAATGCCGCCAACAACCTGGCTCATTGTGAGGTGATTTCGGCCTCCAATCCGTGTGGCGAACAGATGTTGCCGCCATACGGGGCCTGCCTGCTCGGCTCGATCAACCTGGCTCGACTGGTCCGCGACCCGTTCGAGGCGGGGGCGGCGATGGACGAAGATGCGCTGACGGACCTGACCCAGACCGCCGTTCGGATGCTCGACAATGTGATTGACGTCTCGCGCTTTCCATTGGCGGCGCAGGAGGCTGAGGCCAAGGCCAAACGCCGGATCGGCCTGGGGATCACGGGCCTGGCGGATGCATTGATCTTCTGTGGTGTGCGATACGGATCGGATGCGGCGGTCGCGCTGACAAGCCGCTGGCTCGATGTGATCCAGCACGCCGCCTACCGTGCCTCGGCGCTCCTCGCCGAGGAGAAGGGAGCCTGTCCGGCCTATGACCCAGCGATGCTGGATCGGCCCAACCTGGCCCGACTGGATGAGGAAACCCGAGATCTCATCCGCCAGCATGGGTTGCGCAATGGCTGCCTGACGTCGATCGCCCCGACCGGAACCACATCGCTGCTGGCCGGTAATGTCTCCTCCGGAATCGAGCCGGTGTTTGCCTTCGACTATGTCCGCAAGGTGCTTCAGCCTGACGGCTCGCGTCGCGAGGAGGCGGTCGAGGACTACGCCCTGGCACTCTGGCGTCGGCTGAAAGGGGACGATGCCCCCTTGCCGGAAGCCTTCGTCAGCGCCCAGACCCTGACACCGTCGGACCACTTGCGAATGCAGGCGGCGGCGCAGGCGCGGGTCGACAGTTCGATTTCCAAAACCATCAACTGCCCAGAAGACATCAGTTTCGACGACTTCGCCGATGTCTATGTCCAGGGCTTCAGGATGGGCTGCAAGGGCCTGACGACCTATCGGCCCAATGCCATTACCGGATCGGTGCTGAGCGTCGCCGCACCGACTCCCGAGAGCCCCCCGGCGATCGAGCCGCCGCCGCTGGAACCACGCCCCCGCCGCCTGGCCGGATCAACCTATAAGGTGCGCTGGCCGCTTGATGCGCACGCCGTCTATGTGACCATCAACGACATCGAGGACGCCGGCGGCGGCGCACGCCCGTTCGAGATCTTCGTCAACTCCAAGAACATGGCGCACTATGCCTGGACCGTGGCGCTGACCCGCATGATCTCGGCCGTGTTCCGGCGCGGTGGCGATGTCAGCTTCGTGGCCGAAGAACTGAAGGCTGTCTTTGATCCAGCGGGCGGTGCCTGGATGGAGGGGGCCTATACTCCGTCCATTCCAGCTGCGATCGGCGACGTCATCGCGCGGCACCTCAACCTGGGGGCGGCCGGATCGGAGACGACATCGTCCGGCGATACCTTGGAGCAGACAGCTGCTACCACCGGGTCAGGTCTGGCTTGTCCGCACTGCGGGACGCCCGGTCTGCTTCGCAAGGAGGGCTGCGATACCTGTCTGAGTTGCGGCTATTCGCGCTGCGGCTAGCCGAGATCGCCGCAGATCAAGCGCGATCCACACGAACGAACAGGCGGCCCGGTGCTGGCCGGCCTGGCGAAGGATGAAGTCTGATGAACACCGCCACTGCCATGCGTGCCTATCGGGGCCCCGCGCTCTTCTCCATTGGCCTGAGGCCGCTCTTCCTGTTTTCGGCGATCTGGGCGGCGATCTCCGTGCCCGTATGGATCCATGCCTATCTGGCCGGGGGTGAGCTGAGCCTGTCCTGGCACGTCCATGAAATGCTCTTCGGTTATGCGGGCGGTGTCATCGTCGGCTTTCTGATGACGGCGGTGCCGAACTGGACCGGAAGGATGCCGGTCGTGGGCGCGCCGCTCATGCTGATGGTCGGGCTGTGGCTGGCTGGTCGGATCGCGATGACGGCAGTGGCGCTGGTACCCGGTCAGGCGGGCGCGATGTGGCCGGGTGCTGTGGACAGCCTGTTCCTTCTGGCCATGGCTGGCCTGGTCTGGCGCGAGATTCTGGCCGGCAAGAACTGGCGCAATGCGCCAGTGGCGATCATCGTCAGCATTCTGGCTGCAGCGAATGTGGGCTTTCATGTCGAGGCTTACATGAGCGGCGGCCTGGCCCCGGTTGCCACCCGCGTGGCCCTGGCCGTCGTGGTCATGCTGATCTGCCTGATCGGTGGCCGGATCACGCCGAGCTTCACGCGAAACTGGCAACTCAAGCGAGAAGGCCCGCTGCCGGCCGTCACGGGATCGTTCGACGCCTTGTCCATGGGTGTGACGGCGCTGGCCCTGGCGGGATGGGTGGCCTTGCCGCAGCAGGGCCTGGTCGGTGCGGGATTGACAGTGGCCGGACTGCTCAACCTGGCTCGCCTGGCCCGATGGCGCGGCTGGGCGACGACGGCGGAGCCGCTCGTATTGATCCTGCACGTCGGTTACCTCTGGTTGGCGGTCGGTCTGATCCTGTTGGGTGGCTCGGTCATGGCCCCCGAACATCTGGCCGCCTCTGCCGGACTCCACGCCCTCACGGCGGGTGCCATCGGGGTGATGACCCTGGCGGTAATGACCCGCGCAGGACGGGGCCATACGGGACGGCCGCTGACAGCCGGCTGGACCGGATCGCTCATCTATATCCTGATCAACTCCGCCGCCGCGGCGCGGGTGCTGGCCGGGCTCGTGCTTGAGGCCTATCAGCCACTGCTGATCATTTCGGCAGGCCTGTGGTGCGCCGCTTTCGTCACCTTTGCCGTCACCTATGCGCCGATGCTGGCCCTCCCGCGCCCGCGCAGTCAGGCATAGCGCGCGGCGGCCGTCGCCTTGACCAGGGCAACGACCTCGAGACCCGGGGTCAGGTCGAGGGCCTGGGCGGCCTGGGGGGTGACGAGTGAGGCCAGGCGGAAACCTGGACCCGAGAGGTGAACGAGCCACCCGCCGGCTGTCGGGACCATTGCCTCGACGCGGGCGGCGAGCTGGTTCTGGATGCTGACGCCCTTGGCCGCCGTCAGGGCCAGGGCGACGTCACGCGCGTCCACCACAATCCGAACCCGCTCTCCGGCGGCCACTTGCAGCGGCGGCGTGTGGAAGTCCGTTCCGCCCAGGTCGACAAGGCTCACGGACCCATGGACCGCGGGCGACGCCCGCCCCTCGAGGACCGAGATTGGCGCGCCCAGGCCCGCCGCATCGACCGCTTCGGGCCGGGCGAAGGCCTGGGACGGCGGCCCGGCGTTGAAGACCTGGCCATCGGCCACCAGAAGCACCTCGTCCGCCAGTCGGGCGGTCTCCTCAACCGAGTGGGTGACATAGAGGATCGGTGGGCCGGACCGCGCCAGTCGATCCAGGAACGGAAGCACCTCCGACCTGCGCGCGCCGTCCAGGCCTGAGAGCGGCTCGTCGAGGATCAGGACGTCTGGGCCGCTCAGCAGGGCCCGCCCGATGGCCACGCGACGGGCCTCACCGCCGGACAGCACGCCGGGACGCTTCTGCAGATGCTCCTCCAGGCCCAACAGGGCCACCATCTCGTCGAAACCATCGCCCGACAGGCGGCGGCGTCGGGCACCGTAAAGCAGATTGGCCGAGACGCTGAGGTGCGGGAACAGACGCGCGTCCTGAAAGACATAGCCGACCCGCCGTCGCCAGGCCGGAATGTGAATCCCGGCATCAACGTCGCTGACGAGGTGTCCATTCAGCAGGATACGCCCCTCGCGCGGGCGGATCAGACCGGCAATCATGTCCGCGACCGACGTCTTGCCCGACCCGGAGCGACCGAACAGAACCGCCACGCCCTGCGCGAGCGAAATGTCGACGGCGAGGTCCAGAGGCCCGCGTGCAAGTCTGGCCTGGGCCTCAATCATGGACGCACTCGCGAAATGGCCAGTCGCCGTACGAGCACCTCTGAGGCGACCAGGGCCAGCACCGACACAACAGTTGAGATCACGACCAGGCGGACGGCGGCGGCTTCTCCGCCCGGCATCTGAGTCAGGCTGTAGATCGCCAGGGGCAGGGTCCGGGTTTCGCCCGGAATGTTCGAGACGAAGGTGATCGTCGCTCCGAACTCGCCGAGCGCCTTGGCGAACGCCAGCACACCGCCGGCCAGGATGCCCGGAAGGGCCAGTGGCAGGGAGACGGTCCAGAACCGGGTAGCTGGCGAGGCACCAAGGGTTTCTGCAGCCCGTTCCAGGCCGGGATCTGCCATTTCAAAGGCCAGCCGCACTGAGCGCACGACCAGGGGGAAGCCCATGATCGCGGCCGCCAGGGCGGCACCGGTCCAGTCGAAGGCAAAGCGTACGCCGAACGACTCCAGCCAAGCTCCGATCGGACCGGTCCGTCCAAACAGCAGCAGCAGGACATAGCCGGTCACGACAGGTGGCAGAACGAGCGGCAGGTGGATCAGGCCGGATACGAAAGATCGCGCTGGAAACTCACAGCGCGCCAGCAGCCAGGCCGTGCCGATGCCCAGCGGCAGTCCGAACAGTACTGCCGTCGCCGCGACCTTGAGCGACAGGCCGATGATCTCGAGTTCGGTCGGGCTGAGCATCATGGCGGTGGCGCAAAGCCGAAGCGCTGGAAGATTTGCTGGCCGTCCGAGCCGCTGAGGTAGTCCATCAGACGGGCGCAGGATTCGGCCTGCATCGCAGGCTGGAGAACCGGTGCCGCCGGATAGACGATGGGGCTGTGCAGATCGTCGGCAAACTCCGCCACGATGGCGACGTTCGGTTCGGCGATGGCATCGGTCTGATAGACGATGCCCAGCTCGGCCTCGCCGCGCGCAACCAGGGTCAGGGCGGCGCGTACGTTTTCAGCTGGAGCCAGGTGAGGCTCAAGACTTGTCCAAAGGCCGAGCGCCGTCAGAGCTTGGCGACCATAGCGGCCGGCCGGAACCTCAGGTTCGGCGGTCGCCAGTCTTCCATCGCTCAGACGCGCCAGAAACCGACGGCTCAGCGCCGGTCCGGGCGTCAAATCAAGCCGCCGTGTGTCACCGGATGCCGGGGAGATGAGGACGAGGCGATTGCCGGCAAGGGTGTGCCGTGCCGCCACGTCGATCCGGCCGCGCGCCTCAAGCCAGTCCATCCATTCGGCGTCGGCTGAAATGAACAGATCCGCCGGCGCGCCGTTCTGGATCTGGCGGGCAAGCTGGGCGCTGCCGGCATAGACCGCTTGGGTCTCGAGCCCGGTCTGGCTCTCGAATTCAGCGAGGGCGGCGTCGAGCGCCTCGGTCAGGCTGGCGGCGGCGAATACGGACAGGGCGCGCGCCGCCCCTTCGGGACGGGCGGAACAGGCCGTCGTAGCCAAGGTGGCCCCCAGCAGGGCCAGCACGGATCGGCGCGGCAGGGCAGCGGTGCGGGCGGGCATTTGAAACTCCAGTTCGGCCCTGTCGCCCTAGCACGGTGCCACAGCGTCGAAGGTGCGGGAAGGCGGCCTTCGGATTGATTGTCATCAAGCCTCACGGCCCCGCGGGTCAAAGCTGCGGAGCCAGGACGGACGTATGGCTCAGGCTACTCGCTCCGAGCCTGTCGACCTAAAGCGCCCCGCGCCACGGTCGTTGGGCCGGGTCCCCGAAAGGGCCAAGGGTGCCGGTGGAAACAGCGGTGCCTCCCGTGCTTGGAAAGGAGCTTCCATGGCGTATGACGCCGGTCATCTGACCGACGATTTCGGTCGACGGTTCCGCTACCTCCGTCTTTCGGTGACGGAGGTTTGCAACTTTCGCTGCACCTACTGTCTGCCTGACGGCTGGAAGCGGCAGGGTCCGCTCAGTTTTCTGACGCCGGACGAGATTGCGCGCCTGGTCGCTGGATTCGCCAAGCTCGGGCTGGCCAAGGTGCGTCTGACGGGCGGGGAGCCTACCGTGCGTCGCGATTTCACAGACATCGTGGCGCGCGTCGCTGCCAACGAAGGCGTCGAGAAGGTCGCCGTGACCACAAACGGGTGGAACCTCCATAAGCGGCTTTGCGACTGGCAGGCGGCGGGGCTGACGCATCTGAACGTCAGCCTCGACTCCTTGGACCGCGACACCTTCCGAGACCTGACCGGGCACGATCGCTGCGACGATGTGATCCGCGGAATCGATGATGCGGTGGCGGCCGGTTTTCAGGCGGTCAAGGTCAATGCGGTTCTGCTTCGCGAGACGGCCGAAGCCGGTTTTGACGACTGGGCTGCGTTCGTCCGGGATCGGCCGGTTGCCGTTCGGTTCATCGAGCTGATGAGAACGGCCGACAATGCAGACTATTTTGCGGCCCACCATGTCGGCGGCCAGGTCTTGCGCCATTGGCTGGACGCGCGCGGCTGGACTCCGGCGCATCGCCCGGCCGACGGTGGCCCGGCCCAGGAATATGTGCATCCTGACCATGCAGGCCGCCTCGGGCTGATCGCGCCCTATGCGCCAGGGTTCTGCGACAGCTGCAATCGTCTGAGAGTCTCAGCTCGTGGCCAGCTGAGACTGTGCCTGTTCGGCCAGGGAGGTGTGGTCCTGCGTGACCTGCTTCAGGCCGATGACCAGATGCCCGAGCTGATCGCACGCATAACCTCAGGGATGTCTGGCAAGCAGAGCGGACACCAACTGGCCCGCAGCGATCCGGGCGACCTGGCCAATCTCGCTGCGTTCGGGGGATAAAGGTCAGGCGAAACCGGTTTCTTCCGACCAGCTCTCGACCTCGCCTTTGCCGAGAACCCGCGACTGGGGCGGCATATGATTGTCGATCAGCGGGGTAGATCGGGCGAGACGTTCGAGTAGCTCGGGTCGGGTCAAGGTGACTTCGGGGCCATGCACGACGACCCCGTGCGAGGCCAGGCCGGCGAAGGCCCGCGACAGGTTCTCGGGGGTCATTCCCAACAGGGAGGCCAGAATACGCTTCTCGTGCGGAAGGACGATGGTTTCCTTCAGCCCCTGTCGAATGCGCTGGGTGATCAGATAGTTGGCCAGCCGCTCCGTGCCACCGCGCAGTTTCTGATTCTTCACCGTGCGGACGAGGCCGCGATAGCAGCCAGACAGTTCCTCGGCGACCGCCAGGCCGAACTCGGCATCCTGCCTCATCGTCCGTCTCAGCGCCTGGCCCGAGAGCATCAGGATCTCAGAGCGCTCCAGGGTACGCGCGGACATCAGGGCATCCGCGTCCAGAACGACGGCGGCCAGGATGAATGTGGAAACCGGACGCAGCACCGCCAGGGTCGTGTCCTTCTCCTTCCAGGTCCCCTGCAGTTCGACGATGCCGTCAAGCAGGACATACAGAAAGTCGACCTGATCACCCTCCATCAGCAGGGTGGTCCCTGCAGGAAAGCGCTGAAGGAAGGCTCCGGCCGTCACGTCCCGGAACGATTCTGGTGAGATCTTGCGGAACAGAGGTAGCGCTTTAACGCGATCCAGATCTGTCGGGCGCATCGTCATCGGCGTCTCCTGAATGACTCGCAGTCATGGCAGGTCGCTTGACGATTATCAAGCGCCTAGGGGCCGGGGCGGTTGACTTGATAATTTCCAACTGTGCACGCCAAGCCGATCGCTATGAAATGCAAACTCTATCAATAGAGATATTGTGCATTATCAATACTTGCCTTCATCGACTTGAGAAAGAATCGCAATTGATCTGTGTCAAATAACGCGACCCAAACTGACCGTAGAAGCCAAGCAATTCCACCGCAATTGGTGGCGGATAGGCTTGAAGCATGGTCGACGCACATCTCCAATCGCCGAGTGCCAACAGGGCGCTATGGCTGAGTACCCTGGCCTTCACGGGCTGTTTTGCCGTCTGGACGATTTTTTCGATCATCGGTGTTCAGATCAAGGCTGAGCTCGGGCTCAACGAGGCCCAGTTCGGGCTGCTGGTCGGTACGCCGATCCTGACGGGATCGCTCATTCGGGTGTTCCTGGGGGTCTGGTCCGACCAGTTGGGGGGGCGCGTCCTCAACGTCATCGTCATGCTGCTGGCAGCGGCAGCGACCTTTCTTCTGTCCTACGCGGAGACCTATCCGCAGTTCCTCGCAGCGGCGCTGGGCGTCGGCATTGCCGGGGGCTCGTTCGCGGTCGGGGTCGCCTATGTGTCCAAGTTCTTCACGGTTGAGCGTCAGGGCACGGCGCTGGGGATCTTCGGGGCCGGCAACGTCGGGTCCGCCGTCACCAAGTTTGCTGCGCCATTCGTCATGCTGGCCTTCGGCTGGGAAGCGGTGGCTCAGATCTGGGCGGTCGCCCTGGCCGCCCTCGCTGTCCTGTTCTTCCTGTTTACCCCCGAAGATCCGCTGACGACCGAGCGCCGGCGCGCTGGCAAGTCGGCGCAGCCGCTCTGGATGCAGCTGGCCCCGCTGCGCGACATTCGGGTCTGGCGCTTCTCGCTCTATTATTTCTTCGTCTTCGGCGCGTTCGTGGCGCTGGCCCTGTGGCTCCCGCACTATCTGACCGACGTGTACGGTCTGGGTATCGCGGCAGCGGGGATGCTGGCGGCGGCCTATTCCATTCCGGGCTCCCTTTTCCGCATTTTCGGGGGCTGGCTGTCGGACCGGATCGGTGCGCGCAAGGTAATGTACGTCACCTTCATCACCAGCGTGATCTGCACCTTCGCGCTGTCCTACCCGGCGACGACCTACATCGTGGAAGGGATCGAAGGCCCGATCCGCTTCCATATCGAAATCGGCCTGTTTGCCTTCGTGGTGCTGATCTTTGTGCTCGGCTTCGCCATGAGCCTCGGCAAGGCGGCGGTCTATAAGCACATCCCGGTCTATTACCCGAACCATGTCGGCGCGGTCGGCGGCCTGGTCGGCATGATCGGCGGTCTGGGCGGCTTCGTGCTGCCGATCCTGTTCGGGGTCATGGCCGATCTGACTGGCATCTGGACCAGCTGTTTCATGCTGCTGTTCGCGCTGGTTGGCACGGCCCTGGTATGGATGCACTTCGCGGTGCGCCGCATGGAGGTGGCGCGCGAGCCGACCCTGGTGGACCTGCCCGAGTTCCCGGAACTCGGCGAGCCGGAACCGGCCCACGTCCTCAACGACTGGCGCCCCGAAGACGAGACTTTCTGGGCCCAGACGGGCCGCAAGATCGCCATGCGCAATCTGGCGATCTCGATCCCCAACCTACTGCTGGCCTTTTCGGTCTGGATGCTGTGGTCGACGGTCGCAACGCGCCTGAACTCCGTGGGCTTCGAATTCTCGACGGCCCAGCTGTTCTGGCTGACGGCGTTGCCGGCTCTGTCTGGCGCGACCTTGCGCATCTTCTACAGCTTCATGGTGCCGATTGTCGGTGGACGGCTGTGGACCGTGCTGGCGACCTTGTCGCTGCTGATCCCGGCGGTCGGGGTGGGGCTGGCGGTTCAGGATCCGACCACGCCTTACTGGGTGTTTGTGCTTCTGGCCCTGTCGTGCGGCCTTGGCGGCGGTGCCTTCGCTTCCTCCATGGCCAATATCGGCTTCTTCTTCCCCAAGCGCGAGAAGGGCAACGCCTTGGCCATGAATGCGGGCCTCGGCAATCTGGGGGTCAGCGCGCTTCAGCTCCTGGCTCCGATCGCGGCGGGCTTTGCCCTGTTCGGGCCCCTCGGTGGTGCGTCGCAGACGTCCGTCGTCGAGGGTGTCCAGCAGCAGGTCTGGCTTCAGAACGCCGCCTTCATGTGGGTTCCGCTCATCGTCCTGGCGGCGGTTGCGGCCTGGTTCGGAATGAACGACGTCGCCTCGGCCCGCGCCTCCTTCAAGGAGCAGGCGGTCGTGTTCAAGCGCAAGCACAATTGGCTGATGTGCTACCTGTACATCGGCACCTTCGGGTCGTTCATCGGCTTCTCGGCGGCCTTCCCGCTGCTGGGCCGCACCCTGTTCCCGGACGTCAACATCCTGCAGATTGCGTTCCTGGGACCGTTGGTTGGTGCCGCCTCGCGGGCGCTCACCGGATGGGTGTCTGACCGTTGGGGTGGCCAGCGCGTCACCCAGTGGGTGTTCGTGGCTCTGATGGTCGGCGTCGGTGGCGCGCTGTATTCGACCGGAGCCCTGGGGGCCGAGCCGTCGTTCCCGCTGTTCTTCGCGAGCTTCATGTGGCTGTTCTTCTGGACCGGGGTTGGCAACGCCTCGACCTTCCAGATGATCCCGGCGCTGGTGCGGGCCGATATGCCCCGGTTGATGCCTGCAGCGAGCCAGGAAGAGCGGCTCAAGGCGTCCGAGCTGGAATCCGCCGCCATCGTCGGTTTCTCCTCGGCGATCGGTGCCTACGGCGGGTTCTTCATCCCCCTGGCCTTCGCCAGCTCCATGAGCGCGACCGGTGACCCGAGCACGGCGCTGTACGTCTTCCTCGGCTTCTACCTGACCTGCGCGGCGGTGAATTGGATCTTCTACGCCCGCAAGACCTCCATCCTGAACTCCACATCGACAAAGGCGGGCTGAACATGAGCCAAACCCTCGATCGCCTCGCTTTCTTCACGCGCAAGACGGAGCTTTTCTCCGGCCGGTACGGCGTCATGAACGATGACGACCGCACCTGGGAGGACGCCTATCGGAACCGCTGGCAGCACGACAAGATCGTACGCTCGACCCACGGCGTGAACTGCACCGGCTCGTGCTCTTGGAAGATATACGTCAAGGGCGGCATCGTCACCTGGGAGACCCAGCAGACCGACTATCCGCGCACCCGACCGGAATTGCCCAACCATGAACCCCGGGGCTGCGCGCGCGGGGCCAGCTACAGCTGGTATCTGTATTCCGCCAACCGGGTAAAATACCCGCTGATCCGGTCGCGCCTGCTACGGCGCTGGCGCGCCGCGCGCGCCACACTCAGCCCGGTCGCGGCCTGGGCCTCGATCCAGGCCAATCCCAAGGCGCGCGAAGACTACGTCAAGATGCGCGGCAAGGGCGGCTTCGTGCGGGCGACCTGGGACGAGGTCAATGAGCTGATCGCGGCGGCGAATGCCCATACCGTCAAGACCTGGGGACCGGATCGGGTATTCGGCTTCTCGCCGATCCCCGCCATGTCGATGCTCTCCTATGCGGCGGGAGCCCGGTATCTCCAGCTGATGGGCGGCGTCTGCGGCTCGTTCTATGACTGGTATTGCGATCTGCCGCCGGCGTCGCCCCAGACCTGGGGCGAGCAGACCGACGTGTCGGAATCAGCGGACTGGTACAACTCCGGCTTCCTGCTTTTGTGGGGTTCGAACGTGCCGCAGACGCGCACGCCGGATGCCCACTTCTATACCGAGGCCCGCTACCGCGGGGCCAAGTCGGCGGTCATCTGCCCCGACTATTCCGAGGCGTCGAAGTTCTCGGACATCTGGCTGGCGGTGAAACAGGGGACGGACGCGGCCCTGGGGATGGCGTTTGGTCATGTCATCCTCAAGGAGTTCCACGTCGATCGTCAGGTTCCCTATTTCCAGGACTATCTGCGCCAGTATTCGGACCTGCCGATGCTGGTCCGGCTGGTCCCCCAGGACGGAGCCCTCGTGCCGGAGCGGATGCTGCGCGCCGCCGACTTCGCCCGTTCGCTTGGCGAAAAGAACAACCCCGACTGGAAGACGGTCGCCATTGACGAAGAGACTGACAAGGTCGTCGCTCCCAACGGCTCGATCGGCTTCCGCTGGGGTGAGGACGGCAAGTGGAACCTTGAGGAAAAGGCCGCCGGCTCGGAGGTCAAGCTGAGGCTGGGCCTGAAAGGTGCCCACGACGACGTCAAGGGTGTCCGCTTCCCCTATTTCGGCGGCACGGCGTCCAACGGTTTCGTGGCGACCGAACATCCTGACGTTCTGGTCCGCAACGTGCCGGTCAAGCGGATGAAACTGAGGGACGGAGAGACCTGGGTCACCACGGCCTACGATCTGTTCCTGGCCAACTACGGCGTTGATCAGGGCTTCGGCGGCGAGCATATGCCCGTCGATTTCGACGACCCCCAGCCCTATTCCCCGGCCTGGGCCGAGGCGGTCACCTCGGTGCCCCGCGACCAGATCATCGCCGTGGCGCGCGGCTTCGCCACCAATGCCGAAAAGACCAATGGGCGCTCGATGGTCATCATCGGCGCGGCGATGAACCACTGGTTCCACATGGACATGAACTACCGCGCGGTCATCAATATGCTGGTGATGTGCGGCTGCGTCGGCCAGTCGGGCGGCGGCTGGTGTCACTATGTCGGACAGGAGAAGCTGAGGCCGCAATCGGGCTGGGCCCCGGTCGCCTTCGGCCTGGACTGGCATCGTCCGCCGCGCCAGCAGAACTCGACCTCCTTCTTCTACGCCCACACCGATCAGTGGCGCTACGAGACGGTGGCCATGTCGGAGATCCTGTCGCCGACGGCACCTGAAGGTGACTGGGGTGGGTCGATGCTCGACTACAACGCCCGGGCCGAGCGGATGGGCTGGTTGCCGTCAGCGCCGGCGCTGAAGACCAATCCGCTGGAGGTGGCGCGCGCCGCCGAAGCCGCCGGTGTCGACGCCAAGGCCTTTACCGTGCAGGCGCTCAAGGATCGGTCGCTGGAGATGTCCTGCATGGACCCCGACGCCCCGGAAAACTGGCCGCGCAATATGTTTGTCTGGCGCTCCAACCTGCTGGGCTCGTCCGGCAAGGGTCACGAGTACTTCCTCAAACACCTGCTCGGCGCGTCGCACGGCGTTCAGGGCAAGGATCTGGGCGATCCCAACGCCGCCCGGCCGCAGGAGGTCACGTGTCGAGACCGGGCCCCCGAGGGCAAGCTCGACCTGCTGGTTACGCTTGACTTCAGAATGTCGACCACGGCCGTCTATTCGGACATCGTTCTGCCGACGGCGACCTGGTACGAGAAGAACGATCTCAACACCTCGGATATGCATCCCTTCATCCACCCGCTGACGGCGGCGGTGGACCCCTCCTGGGAGTCGCGCAGCGACTGGGACATCTTCCGGGGTCTGGCCAAGACCTTCTCGGAGGTCTGCACCGAAGTGCTCGGCGTCGAGAAAGACGTCGTCCTCACGCCGATCCAGCATGACAGCCCGGGTGAGTTGGCCCAGGCCTATGACGTCAAGGATTGGTGGAAGGGTGAATGCGATCCGGTTCCCAATCAGACCATGCCGCAGGTCACGGTCGTCGAGCGCGACTATCCGAACCTCTACAAGAAGTTCACCTCCCTGGGCCCGCTCATGACCAAGGTCGGAAACGGCGGCAAGGGCCTGACCTGGAACACCGAACATGAGGTCCAGCTACTGGCTGCGCTGAATGGCAAGGTCCTCGACGAGGGCGTGTCGGAGAACCTGCCGCGCATGGAGACAGCGGTGCAGGCCTGTGAGGCGGTCCTGATGCTGGCCCCGGAAACCAACGGCGAGGTCTCAGTCAAATCCTGGGCGGCCCTGTCCAAACACACCGGCCGTGACCATGGCCATCTGGCCGAACCCAAGGAAGACGAAAAGATCCGCTTCGCCGACATCGTGGCCCAGCCGCGCAAAATCATTTCGTCGCCGATCTGGTCAGGGCTGGAATCCGAGCACGTCTGCTATGCGGCCAACTACACGAACGTCCATGAACGCATTCCCTGGCGGACCCTGTCGGGTCGCCAGGAGCTGTATCAGGACCATCCCTGGATGCGGGCCTTCGGAGAAGCCCTGTGCGTCTATCGGCCGCCGCTGGATCTCAAGACACTCAGCATCAAGGGGCGCAAACCCAACGGCGAGACCGAGATCGAGCTGAACTTCATCACCCCGCACCAGAAATGGGGGATCCATTCGACCTATTCTGACAACCTGATGATGCTGACGCTGAACCGCGGCGGCCCGGTCATCTGGATTTCGGAAACGGACGCACGCCGGGCGGGCATCGAAGACAACGACTGGGTGGAGCTGTTCAACACCAACGGCGCGATCGCCGCGCGGGCGGTGGTGTCCCAGCGGATCCGTGAGGGAACGACCTTCATGTATCACGCCCAGGAGAAGATCGTGAACACGCCGGGGTCCGAGATCACCGGCCAGCGCGGTGGCATCCATAACTCGGTGACACGCATCGTCCTGAAGCCGACGCACATGATCGGCGGCTACGCCCAGCTCGCCTACGGCTTCAACTACTACGGAACCGTCGGGTCCAACCGCGACGAGTTCGTGGTGGTACGCAAGATGCGCAAGGTCGACTGGCTGGATCAACCCCTAGACGCCCCGGCACAGGAGGCCGCCCAATGAAGGTCCGCGCCCAAATCGGCATGGTGCTGAACCTCGACAAGTGCATCGGCTGTCACACCTGTTCAGTGACCTGCAAGCACGTCTGGACCAATCGCGAGGGCGTCGAATACGCCTGGTTCAACAACGTCGAGACCAAGCCCGGCGTCGGCTATCCCAAGGACTGGGAAAACCAGAAGCGCTGGAACGGCGGCTGGCGCCGCAAGAAGAACGGGCAGATCGAGCCGCGGATGGGGGCCAAGTGGCGCATCCTGGCCAAGATCTTTGCCAACCCCGACCTGCCTGAGATCGACGACTATTACGAGCCGTTCAACTTCGATTACGCCCACCTTCAGACCGCGCCGGAGATGAAGCATTTCCCGACGGCACGGCCGCGTTCGGCCATCACCGGCGAACGCATGGAGAAGATCGAATGGGGCCCGAACTGGGAGGAGATCCTGGGCGGAGAGTTCGCCAAGCGGTCCCAGGACTACAACTTCGAGGGGGTCCAGAAGGAGATCTACGGGGCCTTCGAAAACACCTTCATGATGTACCTGCCCAGACTGTGCGAGCACTGTCTGAATCCTGCCTGTGTGGCGGTCTGTCCGTCGGGCGCGATCTACAAGCGTGAAGAAGACGGTATCGTCCTGATTGACCAGGACAAGTGCCGGGGCTGGCGGATGTGCGTGTCGGCCTGTCCCTACAAGAAGATCTACTACAACTGGGAATCCGGCAAATCCGAGAAATGCGTCTTCTGCTATCCTCGGATCGAGGCCGGCTTGCCGACGGTGTGTTCCGAAACGTGCGTCGGACGCATCCGGTATCTCGGCGTGGTGCTCTATGACGCCGACCGCATCGAAGCGGCCGCCGCCGTTCCTGACGAGGGTGACCTCTATCAGGCCCAACTCGACGTCTTCCTGGATCCCAACGATCCGGCCGTGATCGCCCAGGCCAGAGCCGACGGTGTTCCCGAGGCCTGGATCGAGGGGGCCCGGCGCAGTCCGGTGTGGAAGATGGCCATGGAGTGGAAGGTCGCCTTCCCGCTGCACCCGGAATACCGGACCCTGCCGATGGTCTGGTACGTCCCGCCGCTGTCTCCGATCCAGAATGCGGCCGCTGCCGGCGCGCTTGAGATGGACGGCGAGATGCCGGACGTCCGGTCGCTGCGGATCCCGGTCAAATATCTCGCCAATCTGCTGACGGCGGGCGTCGAAGAACCCGTCGTGCTCGCCCTCGAACGGATGATGGCGATGCGGGCCTATATGCGGGCGCGCTCGGTCGAGGGCCGTATCGATCACAACATCGCCGAGCAGGTCGGCCTGACCGCCGCCCAGATCGACGAGATGTATCAGATCATGGCGATCGCCAACTTCGAGGATCGCTTCGTCATTCCGACCACCCATCGAGAATGGGCCGAGGATGCCTACGAGCTGCGCTCGGACTGTGGCTTCACCTTCGGAAACGGCTGTTCGGGTGGCCGCACCGAGGTCGGGCTGTTCGGCATGGACAAGCGGTCGCGTGCCAAACCCGTCGCAAAGGTCTCCTGACATGGCTCTGATCTATCGCGCGCTCGGCCTGATGCTGAGCTATCCTGACGAAGAGCAGCGCCGGACCGTGCCGGCTATTCTCGATGCGGTCGCCGCTGAACCCCGGATACCGGCCAAGGTCGCGCGCGCCGTGGCCCGGCTGGGCGAGCGCCTCATGCTGGCCGACCTGTATGAGCTGCAGGAAGACTACGTCCAGGTGTTCGACCGGACTCGTAGCCAGTCGCTCAATCTGTATGAGCACGTCCACGGCGAAAGCCGTGACCGGGGCCAGGCGATGGCGAACCTGGTCGAACTGTACAACCAGCAGGGCCTGGAACTGGCGGCCAATGAACTGCCGGATTTCCTGCCTGTATTCCTGGATTTTCTGTCGGTCTTGCCGGATGAACGCGCCGCCTCCCTTCTGGGAGAGGCGGTCCATGTGCTCGAGGCTCTGGCCTTGCGCCTGCACAAGCGCGGCAGTCCCTATCGTGCCGTCTTCGGGGCCCTGGTGGCGCTCTCGGATGAGGCCCCGGATTCGGATGCCGTCGCGGCCCTGATGGAAGAGGCCGAGGAAAACCCGGACGACCTGACCGCGCTGGACCAGGCCTGGGAGGAAACCGCCGTCACCTTCGGCCCGGCCACGGATGAAGGCTGTCCCAAGGCTGAGGCGATGCTGAAGGCCATGGGCACGCCGCCGGGCGGGCCACCTGCCCAGACCAGATCACCCGGAGGACCCCTGTGATGGACATCAACTTCCTCGCCTTCGGCGTCTATCCCTACATCGCCCTGGCGGTGCTGGCGATCGGATCGGTCCTGCGGTTCGACCGCGAGCAATACACTTGGCGAACCGGTTCGTCGCAACTGCTGCGGCGCAAGCAACTGGTGACCGGATCGGTCCTGTTTCACCTCGGGATCCTGGCGATCTTCGCCGGCCATTTTGTCGGCCTGCTGACTCCTGTGGCGGTCTGGGACGCCCTGGGCGTTAGCCACGGCTTCAAGCAGATGCTGGCGATCGTGGCCGGTGGCGTGGCCGGATCCTTCTGTCTCGTCGGCGGTCTGCTGCTGCTGCACCGGCGGCTGTTCGATGCCCGCATCCGTGCCACCTCGACGTTCGGCGATACGGCCATTCTTTGCCTGCTGATGCTTCAGCTCTGTCTGGGTCTGGCGACGATTCCGCTGTCGCTGGAGCATCGGGACGGCGAGGAGATGATCAAGTTCATGAACTGGGCCCAGGGTATTTTCACCTTCAATCCTCTGGCCTCGAGCTACATCACCAACGTCCATTGGGTCTTCAAGGCGCACCTGACCCTGGGTTTGACGATCCTACTCGTGTTCCCATTCACGCGACTGGTTCATATGCTCTCGGCACCGGTCTGGTACCTCAATCGTCGCGGCTGGCAGCTGGTTCGCACCAAGCGTGCGATGCCCGTCAGCCACACGTCGGCCGGAGGGCGTCGATGAGTGCCGCGAGCTGCCGTGTCATTGACGGTGTCCAGATCCCCGAACGGCTGATCTCCGAAGAGGCGCAGAACCATCCGGCCGGCACCGCCGAAGAGGCGCGTCGGGCGGCCGGCCATGCCCTGGCCATCCGGGCCCTTCTGTTGAACCGCGCCGACATTCTGGGTCTGCGTCCAGAACCGGTCATCGAGGAAGATGGTCGCGAAGAGACACCGGAAGAGGCGCTGATCCGTGCCGTGCTGGAGGCCGAGGTCGTTGTCCAGCAGCCGACCGAAGCGGAGGTTCGCCGGGTCTATGACGCCGGACGCCATGTCTTTCGCTCGCCGACCCTGACCGAAGCCTCGCACATCCTGGTGGCACCGGAAGGTGAAGAACCGGGCGCCTGGGAGACGGCGCGCGAGCGCGCCGAAGACCTGATCCGGCAACTGGCCGAGCCGAACGTCCGTTTCGCCGATCTGGCAAGGGCCCATTCGGACTGTACATCTGCCGGTATCGGAGGGTCGCTGGGTCAGCTCAGCCCCGGCGACCTGACGGCTTCCGTCGAGGCGGGCCTGGCCGAACTGGCCCCGGGCGAGATTTCGGCCGAGCCGGTGCGTTCACGTTTCGGCTGGCACATCCTGCGTCTGGACCGGCGCATTGATGGCCGCGACCTCCCGTTCGAGCACGTTCAGGACGAAATCGCCCTGCAACTGGAAGGGCGGCGCTGGACGGCGGACGCCAGTCGTTATGTCGCAGGCCTGGTGACGCAGGCGAGGGAGCAGGGCGTCGCCATCGTCCTGACCGAAGACGGGCGGGCTGAGCACGGCCAGTTGTCACTCGGCGATCTGCTGCGAGACGACCTCGCTGTCGCGGCCAGGGCGCAAGCCTGGCTGCTCGAAGCCGACGCCGACCTCGCCCTGCAGGTCCAGGCCGCTGCGGATCGTGAACAGCTCGAGTTCGCCGCCTTCGTGCGCGAACAGGTCCGTGCCTTCGTCAATGATGCGGATGACGAGAAGTGGACGCAGCTGATCTCGGCGGCCCAGGGCGCGGGCGATCCGGCTCTCGGATGTATCCGCGCCATTCTGAAGGGCCAACTGCAACCGGCGGCCAGAACCTACACGCTGATCCAGCGAGCTTGAGATGCGCACAGCAGCCTTTGTTCTTGCCGCCCTGGTGCTGACGCCCGGTGTCGCCGTCGGACAGGTCTCCGCGCCGCCGGCAAACGACGCCGCAGCCGGGACCTTACCCGGTACCATCCTGTTCGAGAGCCGGATTCGCTATGAGGGCGTCCGACAGGACGGGCTGGATGACGCCACCGGCGTCACGGCGCGCCTGCGTCTGGGCTGGCGCAGTCCCACGGTTTCGAACCTGACCTTTCTCATCGAGGGAGAAGCCGTCCAGTCTGTCGTCAGCGACTTCAACGACACCATTCATGGTCCGGCCACCCGTGCCGTGATCGCCGATCCGGACACCGTCGAGCTGAACCGGCTACAGGTGACCTGGACGGGATTGCCGGACACCGAGGTGACGGTCGGCCGGCAGCGGATCGTTCTGGGCAATGCGCGCTTCATCGGAAATGTGGGATTCCGCCAGAACGAGCAGACCTTTGATGCGGTTCGCGTGACCACGACCGCCTTTGAGCCCTTCAATCTGACCTATGCCTATATCGACCGGGTCCACCGGGTCTTCGGTGACGACAGCCCCGTCGGAGAATGGCAGTCCGACAGTCATTTGGTTCAGGCCGAGACGCCGACTCCAGCCGGGACGCTCTCGCTGTACGGATACTGGCTCGATTTTCCGGCCGTTCCCGGACAGTCGTCCGCGACGATGGGAGCCCGCCTGTCCGGCACCCGGAACATCACGGCGAACTGGTCAGCGGGCTGGACCGTCGAACTGGCGCGCCAGTCCGACTACGGTTCAAATCCGGGCAGCTTCGACCTTGGCTACAGCCTGATATCCGGTCGGCTCGGCCGCGGGCCGGCCAGTCTGGTCCTGGCGCGTGAGAGTCTCGATGGTGACGGCTCGCGGGGTTTTCAGACTCCGCTGGCGACGCTCCACGCCTTCCAGGGCTGGGCTGACGTCTTTCTGACGACGCCGGCCCGGGGGCTGACCGACACCTCGGCCACGGCCGCCTACACCTGGGCCGAACCGCCGGTCGGCCGCCGCTGGATCATTTCGGCATCCTGGCGCGATTTCAGCGATGGGGACGGCAGTCTGGATTTCGGCAACGAATTCGATGCCGCAGCCCAGATCACAATCGGCGACCATTGGGGTCTGGAGGCGAAGTTGGCCGTCTTCGACGGGACAGGACCATTCGCAGATCGCGAAAAGGCCTGGCTCGCCCTCGAGTATCGGTTCTGATCCGTGGCCGCCTCCCAGAAGAAAGAGAAATGTGAACGACGCCATCGCCCTTGAGCCGCTGCCGCCGGAGCTGATCCTTCAGCCTCTGGCCTGGCTGTCCGCCGAGCACCAGAGGTGCCGGCGGGTGTGCGGCCTGATCTCCCAGATCGCGGTGTCCAGGCAGGTTCTGCACGACGAGATGGTTCAGGTGCTGGCCTTTCTGCGCAGCGATCTGCCGCTGCATCTGGCCGATGAGGACGAGGGACTGTTCCCGGTGCTTCGGCTCCGCTGCGACCCGGAAGACGAGTTGGGTCGGGTGATCAAGGCCCTTGCTGCGGGCCACGGCCGAGACGTCGCGGCGATCGCCGAAATCGCGCGCCTGCTCGACGAAGCCGTTCGGCTGAAACGACCGATTGCAGATCCTGCGGCTCAAAGCCTTCTGCAAGATTTCGCAGTCCGCCTGTGCGATCAGATGGCGTTGGAAAATGCCGTTGTCTTGCCGATCGCGCGACGGCGACTTGACCAGGACGACCTCGCGCATTTGTCCCAGACCATGGCGAGGCGTCGGGGGATCGACGGGTGACCCGTTTCGGCATTGCCATTCTGGCTGGCGGCCGGGGTACGCGATTGGGTGGCGACAAGCCGGACCGCCGGCTCGGCGAACTGACGCTTCTGGAGCACACTCTTCGTCGCGCCCGGGCGTGGGACGCCCCCCTGGCTCTTGTCCTGAGATCGTTTGATGATGGGGCCAGGCATGGCCTGAAGGTGATCTACGACGATCCGTCGATCCCTGGCCCGATGGGCGGTCTGGCGGCGGGCTTGGTGGACGCCGAGGCGGTCGGACTGGAAGCCGTCCTGACCGTGCCCTGTGATATGCCTTTCCTGCCTTGCGATCTGCCGGATCGGCTGAACAGGGCCTTGCAGCCCGGTGTGGCCGTCGCGGTGGCGCACAGCGGCGGTCGCGCCCATCCGATCTGCGCCCTTTGGCGGCCGGAAGTCCTGGTGGCGCTCCGTGAAAGGGCGGGGCGCGGGCAACTGTCTCTGCGGGGGCTGAGCGACCAGGTCGGGAGTGTGGCGGTTAACTGGTCGGTCGAGGACGGCGACCCCTTTTTCAATATCAACACGCTCGACGACCTCGCCCAGGCAGCGCTCAATGGTGGCGTGTTGGCGCCGGGCTGACTGCGCGAGGTTCGCGGATGCGCCGTCCGGCGCGATTGAACTGTCCGGCCTGGGCACGGCCGGGCGGGACAGCCACTGCAAGCCGGGTCTCTCACGCCAAAAATTAGGCCATCAAAAAATCCGAGACCCCTTCCCATAATTCCATAAAAGTTCTAGGGCTAATGCGGAATCGAAGCAGCGAAGCTGGAGCGATGCGGCGGCCAGATCAGGCAAGCCGGTCATCGTTGCTGAGACGGGGCATGAGCGTATGAACAGACGAAAGGCGGACGCGAGATGATCGCGCAGCTGTCAATGGCCGAGCGGCAAGCCGCTCTGATTGTGCTGGGTCTTCTGGCCCTGACCGGCGTGGCGATCACGTCCGCCGGCGCAGTAAACGGCGACCTGATCGCCATCCACGGGGTGATCGTCGTCATCTTTGCCGTCGGGCTGATGTTCGCGGTCGGCCAGCAGTACTACGCGCCGGAACCCTCGCCAGAGCGGTTGAGCCAGTATTACGACGATCCGACCCGCGTCGGCATCGTGCTGGCCATGATCTGGGCCGTGATCGGTATGTTCGTCGGGGTCTGGGTCGCAGCGCTTCTGGCGTGGCCGGAGCTGACCTTCGTGGATCAGGCCTGGGCCAGCTTTGGTCGGCTGCGGCCGGTGCATACGTCAGGGGTCATTTTCGGCTTCGGCGGCAATGCCCTGATCGCCACCTCATTCCATGTGTTGCAACGCACGTCGCGGGCACGCCTGGCGGGCCAGTTCAGCCCCTGGTTCGTGCTCTTGGGCTACAATCTGTTCTGCGTCCTGGCGGCCAGCGGCTATCTGATGGGCATCACCCAGTCCAAGGAGTACGCCGAGCCGGAATGGTACGCCGACCTGTGGCTGACCATCGTGTGGGTGGCCTATTTCGTGCTCTACATCCGTACGCTTCAGCGGCGCAAAGAGCCGCATATCTACGTCGCCAACTGGTATTATCTGGCCTTCATCCTGGTCGTGGCGGTGCTGCACATCGTCAACAACCTGGCGGTGCCGGTCTCGCTGGGCGAGTTCAAGAGCTACTCACTGTTCTCGGGTGTCCAGGATGCGATGACCCAGTGGTGGTACGGCCACAACGCGGTGGCCTTCTTCCTGACCGCCGGCTTCCTGGGGATGATGTACTACTATCTGCCCAAGCGGGCGGAGCGGCCGATCTTCTCATACCGGCTGTCGATCATCAGCTTCTGGGGCATCACCTTCATGTATATGTGGGCGGGCTCTCACCACCTGCATTACACCGCCTTGCCGCAGTGGGTTCAGACCCTGGGCATGACCTTCTCGGTGATGCTGCTGATCCCGTCATGGGCCTCCGCCGGCAACGCTCTGGCGACGCTGAACGGGGCCTGGACCAAGGTGCGCGACGACGCCACGCTGCGCTTCATGATGATCGCCGCGGTCTTCTACGGCCTGTCGACCTTCGAGGGGTCGTTCATGGCGATCCGGGCGGTGAACTCCCTGTCGCACTATACGGACTGGACCGTGGGACACGTTCACGCTGGCGCGCTCGGCTGGGTGGCCATGATCACCTTCGGCTCGTTCTACGCCCTGGTCCCGTGGATGTGGAAACAGAAGCAGATGTACTCGCCGCGCCTGGTCGAGGTGCACTTCTGGTTGGCCCTGATCGGGACCGTCATCTACGTCTTTGCGATGTGGAACTCAGGCATCATCCAGGGCCTGATGTGGCGGACCTATAACGAGAGTGGTGGTCTGGCCTATTCGTTCATGCAGAGCGTCGAGGCGATGCATCCCTACTATATCGCCCGCACGGTCGGTGGCCTGTGCTTCCTGATTGGGGCGATCGTGGGCTTCTACAACATCATCATGACCATTCGCACCGCCCGTCGGGACGCGACAGCGGACGGCCACGATGTCCCGGTGGTGGTGCCGACCGCCAAGCCTCTGGCGGCAGGAGAATAGAGATGCCCACGGTGCACCGGAAACTGGAGCGCAGCGCCATCGGCTTCGTGCTGGCGATCATTGGGGTGTCCGCCATCGGCGGCTTCGTAGAGATCGCGCCCCTGTTCACCATCGATGAGACGGTCGAGGCGGCCCCGGATATGCGGGTCTATACGCCGCTGGAGCTGGCGGGGCGGGACATCTACATCCGCGAGGGCTGCTACGCCTGTCACTCGCAGATGGTGAGAACGCTGCGCGATGAGGTCGAGCGCTATGGTCCCTATTCGCTGGCTGCGGAGTCCCAGTACGATCACCCCATGCTCTGGGGGTCCAAGCGGACCGGGCCGGATCTGGCCCGGATCGGTGGGCGCTATTCAGACGAATGGCACGCCCAGCACCTGATCAATCCGCGCGACGTGGTGCCGGCTTCGGTGATGCCCCGCTACAGCTGGCTGGCCGAAACGCCGCTGCGGACCAGTGACCTCGGAAGGCGCCTGGCGGCCCAGCGGGCGGTCGGCGTGCCGTATAATGACGCGATGATCGCCAATGCCGAGGCCGACGCGCTTGGCCAGGCCAATCCAGACAGCGAAGCGTCTGGCGGCACACGCGAACGGTATGGGGCTGAGACCCACATCCGACCATTCGACGGCGACGCTGACCGGCTGACCGAAATGGATGCCGTGATCGCCTATCTGCAGATCCTGGGCCAGCTTACGGACGCAGCCCACCAGCCGGCGGCGGGAGAGTAGGGCGTGGATTTCGACCACCAGACCGTCGTTGCCTTCGCCAAGAGCTGGGGGCTGTTTTACCTGATCGGAATGTCGATCATCGTGGTGGTCTACGCCTTGTGGCCCGCCAACCGGAAGCGGTTCGACCAGGCCAAATATAGCATCCTGGAAACCGACGACCGGCCGGAGTCTGAGTGATGGACGAGCAGGAATACGACGCCCCGACAGGCCGCAAGACCACGGGCCACGAATGGAACGGCATCAAGGAACTGGACAATCCGGTTCCGAAGGTCGTGCTGACCTTCCTGGCGATCACCTTCGTCTTTTCGGTGATCTATTGGGTCATCGCGCCCGCCTGGCCCCTGGGCGTCACCTACACGCGCGGGATCCTGGGCCTGGATGACCGTGCCGAAGTGACCCGACAGGTCCAGGCCGCTGCTGCCGATCGTGCCGCCTTCACGGACCGGCTCGGGACCGAGAGCTTAGCCAGCCTGGCCGCCGATCCGGCGCTGATGGCCTATGTCGATGAAACGGCCCCTACCCTCTTCCAGGACAACTGCGCGGCCTGCCATGGCTCGGATCGTCGCGGCGGCCCCGGCTATCCCAATCTGGCGCTCTCGCCCCGGCTCTGGGGCGGTGAACCGGACACGGTCGCCGAGACGATCCGGGTCGGGATCAATGACGAACACCCTGAGAGCCGCCGGGCCCAGATGTCGGCCTTCGGCGAGTTCGGCACCCTGAATCGGGAGCAGATCCAGGCCGTGTCCGCCTATGTCCGCTCCCTGTCCGGCCAGACCCTGAACGAGGCCGAACGCGGTCGGCTGACCCAAGGGAGCGAAATCTTCGCCACGACCTGTGCCTCGTGCCACGGCGTGGATGGCCGCGGCGACCGGAACCAGGGCGCGCCCAATCTGGCGGATGACGTCTGGATTTACGGTGGCGACGCCGAAACGGTCTATGAGACGATCCACGGCGGTCGCCAGGGCCATATGCCGTCGTGGGAAGGCCGCCTGACGCCGGCCGAGATCCGGATGTTGACCCTCTATATTGATGCCCATCGGGGTGGCGGGCGGTGACCGTAACCCCGGCAAAGCCTGATCGTCCGAAGGCGGACTGGCGGCTGATCTCGCTGCTACTCGTCGCCGGTGTGATTGCGGTGGTTGTGGCCGCCAACGCTCACCTGGTCTGGGTGGCGGTGACGTCGCAACCGGACTGTACCGTGCAGGCGGGTGCGATGACTGAGGGCGGTCTGCAGCCGGCTCGCCGGGCTTGCTGAGGAGAAGAATATGTCCACCTCGAACGACACGACCCTCGCGCCCAGGCCGCTGGCCGATCAGCGTCGACGCCGGCTTCCGGCCTCCGCCGCCTTTGGCTGGCTCGGTGCCGGCTGGCGCGACCTCTGGCGGCAACCTGGCCCCAGCCTGATCTATGGTCTGTTCGTGTTTCTGCTATCGGCGGCGATCGTCTTCGGCCTGTTCCAGCTGCATCTGGACTACATCCTGTTCCCAGCCTTGGCCGGATTTATGGTGGTCGGGCCGCTGCTGGCGGTGGGGCTTTACCAGAAGAGCCGCGATCTCGAAGCGGGCCAGCCTGTCAGCCTGCGCCGGATGTTGTTCGTGAGGGCGGCTTCAGGGGGGCAGATCTGGTTCGCCGGTGCCCTGCTGTGCGTTCTGATGCTGCTGTGGATGCGGGCGGCGACCATCATTTATGCCCTGTTTTTTGGCCTGCGCCCGTTCCCGGGCCTTGAGGACATTGTTCCGATGCTGACCCAGACCGACTATGGCCTGGCCATGCTCGCGGTCGGGGCGGCGGTGGGCGGCTTGTTCGCGGCCTTTTCGTTCGCCATCAGCTGTTTTGGCATTCCGCGGCTACTCGACGAGGATGTCGATGCCTTCACCGCCATGGGGTCGAGCATCACCATGGTCACCCACAACCTGCCGGTCATGCTGACCTGGGCGGCCATCGTTCTGGTGCTCGGCGGCTTGTCGCTGGCGACTGGTCTGGTCGGTCTGATCGTGATCTTTCCGCTTCTGGGCCATGCTAGCTGGCACGCCTACAAGGCCATTCGGTGAGCCTTGGCGACGAGATCCGGCTAGCCAGCCGTGACCTCGGGAGCGGGCGCCTCCAGACAGAGCTGTCGGTTCCAGGGGCGCGCTGTGCCGGGTGCATCTCCAAGATTGAAACCGGCCTGACGGCAGTCCCCGGCGTAGAAAGCGCGCGGATGAACCTGACGGCGCGGCGTGCTTCGGTGATCTGGCGTGGCGAGACGGCCCCTGACCTGATCGCGGCACTGGATCGCGTCGGCTTTCAGGCCCACCTGGCCGGCGTCGTGGAGGATACGCGAGATCCCGAACTCGGACGGCTGGTTCGCGCCTTGGCGGTGGCCGGCTTCGGGGCCATGAACATCATGCTGCTGTCGGTGTCGGTCTGGTCCGGGGCCGATGATCAGACCCGCCAGATCTTCCACTGGATCTCCGCCGCAATCGCATTCCCCTGCCTCATATATGCGGGTCGGATCTTCTACGAATCGGCCTGGGCGGCGTTGCGCCGCGGTCGTACGAACATGGACGTGCCGATCTCGATCGGCGTCACCCTGGCCTTCGCGCTGAGCCTCTACGATACAGTCCTGAATGAGCGGCACGCCTATTTCGATGCCGCGATCAGCCTGCTGTTCTTTCTTCTGATCGGGCGAACCCTGGATCACCTCATGCGCAATCGCGCACGCACGGCCATCAGCGGCCTGGCGCGATTGGTGCCTCGTGGCGCAACGGTGCTGCACGATGACGGTCGCCGCGAACATCTCCCGGTCGAGCAGATCGCCGTCGGGATGCGCCTGCTGATCGCAACCGGCGACCGGGTTCCCGTCGATGCGGTGGTCGAAGAGGGGCGCTCCGAACTGGACTGCGCCATTGCGACGGGTGAGAGCGCGCCGCGCGCCGTGGAGCCGGGCAGCCCGGTTCAGGCCGGGACGCTCAATCTGATGGCCCCTCTGACCTTGCGGGCGACGGCCCGGGCTGATGCCTCGTTCCTGGCCGAGATACTGCGTCTGATGCAGGCGGCCGAAGGCGGGCGCGCCGCCTACCGCCGTGTCGCTGACCGCGCCGCCAGTCTCTACGCCCCGGTCGTCCATGTCGCGGCTCTGCTGACCTTCCTGGGATGGATGCTCGCTAGTGGCGACTGGCACAGGGCGATTACGGTCGCCATTGCGGTCCTGATCATTACCTGTCCGTGTGCCCTGGGGCTGGCGGTGCCGATGGTCCAGGTCACGGCGGCGCGCCGCCTTTTCGACGCCGGCATCATGGTCAAGGACGGGGCCGGACTCGAACGGCTGGCGCAGATCGATACGGTGGTCTTCGACAAGACCGGCACCCTGACCCTGGGCCAGCCGCGGCTGATGAATGCGGGTGACATTTCTTCGCCGGTCCTGGCGGTGGCGGGCGCGCTGGCTGGCCGATCCCGGCACCCGGCCTCGCGTGCCATTGCGGCGGTGGCACCGCCGTCGTCCCCACCCCTGCAGGATGTGAAGGAGCATCCGGGCCTCGGCATCGAGGCCCGGATCGGTGAGGACAGCTACCGACTGGGCCGCTCCGAATGGGCCGTGAACGGCACCGCGGTGCGGCGCGAGGGGCCGGCTGGCCCGGTCCTGTCCCGCAATGGCCAGCTGCTGGCCTCCTTTTCCCTCCAGGACACGCTGCGTCCCGGGGCGCTCCAGACCATCCAGGCGCTTCAGGAAGCGGGGCTTCCGATCATCCTGTTGTCTGGCGATGAGCCTGAGGCCGTCGAGGCTGTCGCGCGGCGGCTGGGCCTGACGGAGTTCGCCGCGCGCCTCCTTCCGGGCGACAAGGTTGCCCGGCTCGAGGTCCTGGCCGCCGAGGGACGTCGTGTGCTGATGGTCGGCGACGGCCTCAACGACGCGCCCGCGCTCAGCGCCGCCCATGCCTCCATGACACCCGCCGACGCGGCGGATGTCGGGCGCGCCGCTGCGGACTTCGTGTTCCTGCACCCGAGCCTGGAGGCCGTCCCGAACGCCGTGTCCGTAGCCAGGGAAGCCCGGCGACTGGTGCATCAGAACTTCGCCCTGTCGATCGGCTACAATGTCCTGGCCCTGCCGATTGCGGTCCTCGGGCTGGTGACGCCTCTGATCGCGGCCCTGGCCATGTCGACCTCCTCGATTATCGTGGTCGCCAACGCGCTGCGGCTGAGGAGTGCGGATCGGATGAGAGCCAGTTCGACGCCTGTGCAGCGGATTTCGCCGCCGGTTCCGTCATCCATGGTCGAGGTTCCCGGATGAGCAGTCTGGTTTTCCTGATCCCGCTGGCGCTCCTGCTCGGCGGATGTGCGTTGTGGGCCTTCCTCTGGTCGCTGCGCAGCGGCCAGTATGACGACATGGAGGGGGCCGCCCATCGCATTCTGATGGACGACGACGAGGACTGAGGTCCACGGACCGTCGCGAGCGTGGCGGCCGGGGAGCTCTTGGTTATGTCTGCCGAGGGCTAGAGACGTTGGAGCGGATCTGCGAGTGGGTCTGGACGGCTCGCACTTTGACGCTCTGTAGGATTGGCCGTCATCAGGGCCGAGGCCGACAGAATGCGGTTCGCCGCCTTCATCAACCCTTTGCTCCAGCTTTGCGGCCCCGCGGCGAGGTCATTTCGGCCTGCGCGGCGTCGGAGCGTGCGCGCGGTCCCCGCGCCAGCATCATCCGGGCAACCTCACCCTGCATATAGTAGAGGATGTCGCGGGCCGACTGGCTGGCCTTGTCGGCGTCACGCTCCAGCAGGCCGGCCCGTACGCCGCGCCAGAACTTGTAGGGGCCGGGGCCGTTGGCGTTGACGGCCAAGGCCACATAGGAAAAGTGAAAGCGGGTCTTGCGCCGTACAGAGGCGATCATGCGTTGGGCGTCGGTGCTGGCGCATTCGCTCATTTCACCGAAGATGGATTCACTGGTTTCGATGATGTCTTCGGCGGCGACGCTGGCCTCAGCCTGTTCCAGCAGCCGGTCGATCTTGGCCAGCAGGCTCTGGATCATTTCGTCGGAGCCGCGCAGGCAGGCGAAGCGCGTCGCCAGGCCATAGAGCGCCGCGCGCGTCTCGTAGAGGTCAAACACCTCTTCGACGGTCGTGGAGGAAACGCGCGCGCCCCGGTTTTCGACAATGTCCACCAGTCCGTCATCGGCCAATATCCGCAACGCGCGCCGAATGATCGAGCGGCCGACGCCGAACTCGCCGCAAAGTCGCACTTCGCGAAGCCATTCACCCGATGTCAGGTCGCTGCGCTGGATTCGGGTTCTCAGAGCTTGAGCGACCGTCTCGGCGGTCTGGGCGGCAGCCCTTGGATCCAGTGCAGGTGCCGCCTCGATCCCGGTTGTCTCGATCGTGATTGCCAAGGCCTCACCCAAAAGCAGCGCCCGGGATTCGTGCAGACCTCAGCCGCACGCCAGCGCGTCATATTTGTAAGAGGCACAATGCACAGCGACAAGGGCTTTGTCGACTTTCGGGCGATTATTGTTGTACAATATTTGGGCTGACTACGGCCAAAGTCGTGCGGCGCAGGGCATCGCCCTCGGCACCGGGGGGCGTCGCACGGCCAAGGCCTCCATGAACGTCAAGGACGGCCACCGGTGACCCCGGAACCCACGCGATCGGGTTGAACCTGATCGGGCGACAGGCGAGGGGGACAGGCCGGACGATTCTGGTTGAGAAGGTAGGAGCAGAACAGGTCCGAGCCTTGCGGTCAGCTGAACCGCCATGCCTCTTCGGCCGCGCGCTTCAAGGCGGCGGATTTGTGCAGGGTTTCCGCGTATTCCATGGCCGGATCACTGTCAGCGACCAGTCCGGCCCCGGCCTGAACGTACATCTGTCCGTCCTTGAACAGGGCGGTTCGCAGGACGATGCAGGTGTCAATCTCGCCACCGGCTCCAATGTAGCCGACCGCACCCGCATAGCCGACGCCTCGCTTGGTGGTCTCCAACTCGTCGATGATCTGCATGGCCCGCACCTTGGGCGCTCCCGACAGGGTGCCCGCCGGCAGGGCGGCAGTCAGGACCTCGACGGCATCGAGATCAGGGCGAGCCCGACCCACCACATTGGACACGATATGCATGACGTGGCTGTAGCGTTCGACAAAGAAGCTGCGAGTGACCTCGACAGAACCGGGCAGGGCGACCCGTCCGACATCATTGCGGCCCAGGTCCAGCAGCATCAGATGTTCGGCCCGCTCCTTGGGGTCGGCCAGGAGTTCGGTTTCCAGCCGTGCATCTTCAGCGGGAGTCTGGCCGCGCGGACGGGTACCGGCTAGCGGGCGGATGGTCAGCTCACCATCGCGCAGGCGCACCAGAATCTCGGGGCTGGACCCGGCCAGATGGAAATCGCCGAAGTCTAGATGAAACAGAAAGGGCGACGGATTGGTCCGTCTCAGTGAGCGATAGAAGGCGAAAGGCTCGAAACCGACCGGTCCAGCGAAGCGATGACCGGCAACGACCTGAAAAATGTCACCAGCCCCGATGTAGTCGCGCGCACGCGCGACGATTCCGGCATAGGCTTGGGCGTCGATCTCCGAGACCAGCTCGGGTTTCGGCTCCGGTGTTGCCGGACCCGGAGCGGGCACCGGCTGGTTCAGGTCCGCCACGAATGCGTCCAGGCGGGCTTCGGCCGCCTTCAAGGCCGCCTCGGCGCTGAGATCCTGGCAGGGGCGAACCGGGGTGCAGACGACAATTTCCTGCGCGACCCCATCGAAGATCGCGACGATCGACGGACGTGCCAGAACGGCGTCAGGCAGGTCGAGCGGATCGTCCTTGGACGGCCCGACAGGCTCGACCAGGCGGACCATGTCATAGCCGAAAACGCCGAACAGGCCCGCCGCCATCGGAGGCAGGTCGCCGGGCAGATCGATGCGGCTTTCGGCAATCAGGTTGCGCAAGCCTTCCAGGGCTGGCCCGGGGACCGCCTCGAAGGCCTCGGTCGCAACGGCCGTGGCACCTCGCGCAACCTCGGCAAAGCCGTCTCGACAGCGCCACACCAGATCTGGACGCAGGGTGAGGATCGAATAGCGCCCCCGCCAGGCTCCCCCCTCCACGGATTCGAAGAGGAAGGCGTAGGGACGACCCCGCCCGACCTTGAGATAGGCCGCAACCGGTGTCTCAAGGTCGTCGATCAGCCGCCGCGAAACGACCTGGGCCTCGCCGCGCTGATAACGGTCGGCGAAGTCTGCTGTAATCATTCCGCCGCCGGAGCGCCTTCGGTGGGCGTTGCTTCGGGCGGCACGCCGAGGGCGGCGCGGGCCCGGTCGGGGAACACCACAGCTCCAATGGTCGTGCGCGCGGCCCGCTGCATCGTCGGGATGATCTCGGACTGGAAGGCCTGGCCCGTCATCTGGGGCAGGATTTCAGCGGCCTGACGACCGGCGATCACCGCTGTCGGGGCAGTTGCGCTGTCGACGACGCCGACGACAAAGCGGCCTTCGCGGTCGGCCGGGCCGGAGAAGACCTCGCCCGGAGGCTGGCCGAACAGGCCACCCACGAGGTCCTCGCTCAAGGCGTTGGGGCCTTCGCCCGGCTCGCGGCTCACGCCCGTCCGCGTCGTCAGGGTCAGGCCTTCAGCGCGGGCAACGGCGACGATGTCTTCGCCGCCGCGGATCCGCTGGGCGATGGCATTGCCGCGCTCTTGAAGCCGGCGGGAGATTTCGCGACCGCGCCAGAACTGAACCAGTTGGGGCCGCATTTCGGCAACGGTCGGCATACGTGCGGCGCGAACCTCATCGACATGGACGGCAAAATATTCGTCCTGGCCCGCATCGACGACCTCACTGGTCGCGCCCTGCGCGGTGGCGAAGGCGGTCTGATACAGGACTTCCGGTGCTCCCATTGGCTGGCCGTTGGGCAGGGCACCTTCGGCCGTAAACGGCGGCAGGGTAGCGACGGCGCCGCCGGCCTGGGAGGCAGCATCCCGCAGGCTGGTCCCGCCCTCGCGCAGCGCCACGAAGCGCTCCACCATTTCGGTCACACGCACGCGGGCTTGCTCCATGCGCAGGGCGTCCGCGATTTCCTGGCGATGCTCGGCCAGGGTGGCTTCCCGTCCGGGGGTGATGCTCGTCACCTTGATGACGACCAGACCGAGTTCGCCCTGGACCGGATCTGTAACGGCCCCCTGGGACAGGCTGAAGGCTGCCTCGGCGACCCGCGCGTCCGGCACAGCGGCCCGCGGCTGACCGTCGTAGCTGACGGGCTCGATGTTCAGCGAGGCCGCAACGGCTGCGGGCTCTTCACCGGCACGAAGACGCCGCGCAATGGTCTGGGCGGTCTGGGCGTTCGGAGCCGTCAAGGTCACGAAGCTGCGCGTCTCAGGCGTGCCGAGCGAGTCGCGCTGGAAGTTGAAACGATCCTGGATGGCCTGATCGGTGATCTGGATATTTGCTGCGGCCAGGGCCGGGGTGAAGCGAACGAGGGTGACGGTCCGATACTCCGGTTCGCGCACCTGGTCGGCGACCTCGTTCAACAGCGTTCCCAGTTGTTCGTCGGTGGGATTGGGGACATCGCGGATGTCAGACGGCGACAGCAGGATCCAGCGCCCATTGCGCGTCTCACCGGCGTAGGCGGCGGCAAGGGCCCCATAGATGGCCGGTATCCGCAGGCCCGCGGCCGCGCCGGCGACATAGTGTTCGGCACCGATCTGGTGGCGCAGGGTGTCCTCATAGTCGGCCGGGGTCATGCCGGTTTCTGAAAGGACGCGCGCCATCGCCTCTTCGCTGAACTGGCCCGAGACCGGATCAAAGAAGGCTTGCTGCTGCCGGATCTGTTCCGCGATGAGATTGCGCGCCGGCCGCAGCCCTGCCCGCCAGACCCAGGCGAACAGGCTCTCTTCGTTCGCCAGGCTCTCGAGCACCTGAAGGTGTTGGCCGGACTCGACCAGCTCGGCCATGGTGAAACGCTGACCCGTCATCTGGGCATTGCGTTCGTTCAGATTGTCGATGATCTGACGAAACTGCGGCTGCGAGACCTCGCGGTCACCGGCTTTCACGACATGGGTCGAAACATCGAACCGCATGGGGTCGAACATACCGACCACGGCCAGGCCGATGATCAACAGGCCGATGATGATGGCGGCGAACCACGACTTGGACAGGCGACGAACGGTGGTGAGCATCGGCGAGGGTCGACCTTGTTGGAAATCAGACAGCCGGGAACGGCTTCGCAAGCGGTATAGGCAGCGCCCCGCTGGCCCGCAAGCGCACTCAGCCCGCCCAGGCCCGGATCAGCTGGTGCGCGATAGCGAAGGGCGGTGGTGCCTTGATCGTGGGATGATGGCCGTCGAGGACAATGCGCGCCTCCGATCGGGTCAGCCAGGTGACGGACTCCAGCTCGGCCTGATTGGCGTGGGCCTGGTCGGAATCGACCGTACAGATCAGGCCGATCATCAGTTGGTGCGGGAAGGGCCACGGCTGGCTCGAGTGATAGCGGCTGCCCACGACGCGCAGCCCCGCCTCTTCCGCCACTTCGCGCGCACAACCTTCCTCAATGGATTCGCCGGGCTCGATGAATCCGGCCAGGGCCGACATCCGGCCCTCAGGCCAGGCGGCCTGACGTCCCAACAGGCAGACCGGCTCTGCACCGCCCTCATAGACCGGCAACATGATCGCCACGGGGTCGACGCGGGGGAAGTGGCTGGCTTCGCAATCCGGACAGTTTCGCTTCCAGCCGCCGGCCACGACCTGGGTCGTCTGTCCGCAGTTGGCACAGAAGCCATGCCGCGAGTGCCAGTCAAAAAGGCTTCTGGCGGTTCCAGCCATCGCCGCCTCCGCCCCCGGCAGTACCGCCGCAGCCGTCCTCAGGTCGATCAATCGACCGCGGGCCTCGACCCGATGTGGGGCGAGGCGAACGGCGAAGACCGGGCTGTCGTTCCAGGTCCCGAGGAACAGGCGATCCGCGTCTGACACTCCACGTGCGATCTCTGGCCCGATCCAGGCAATCTGCTCGCCCTCAGCGCCCGGTTCCACCAGGACTTCGCCATCGACCATGACCAGACAGGCCCCGTCGGCGCGTGCCAGCCGATCCGTGATCCAGCCGTCATCCTCTCGATGGTCTCCCGCACGATCCAGTGGATTGCCGGCAAAGGCGTTCGGAGGGGGAGCGGTCATCAGAACCGATATCTACCTGGGGTGGGCGGGTGCTAAGCGTTGCTCAATCTTTCTGCGTCATACCGTCCCGCTGGTGGGTTGGGTAGGCGTATGGAATCCAGAGTACTGGTCGTCGTGACCGCAATCCTCACGGCCCTGATCGTCGGGGTCTCGGGCGCTGTTGCCGCCCCGATCCGTTCGCCGCTTGAACTGGCACAGAGCGTCGAACGCCGCGCCTCCCAGACAAATTTCGATGCTCTGGAAGCCTTCGGACGCGCGGCGTTGCAGCGATCCGACCAGGAAGGCCTGAACCGCCTCTACCATGTGAGCTGGATCTTCCTGAACCAGGGCGATTTCGACCGCGCCAGCTACTGGAACCGCCAACTGACACGCGCGGCCCGCGAACGGAACAACCTGCGCTACCAGTCCATTGCGGGCCTGACGGACCTGGCCATCCGCTACGACCGGGGTGAGACGGCCGCCGCGGCTCTGATGGACGCCGTTCGGCAGCGCGAGACCGACTGGTTCGTGCTGTCGCACGCGACCCGCCTGGTCGCGCTGAATATGATGGATGAAGATCGCATCGGCGAAGCGCTGAATCTGCTGACCGAAGTCCAGGCCCAGGTTCCCGACAACGATCCCTATGCCGACACGGCACTCGCGGGCCTGTGGGAAGTGGCCGGCATCGGCTTGATGAAGCTGAATGATTTTGTCGGGGCGTCGGCGGCGTTCGGACGATTCGAGCTGGACTATTCGCGTGACGACTATCCCCGGCCGGACTTTGACAGCCTGTACAATCTGACGCGGCTCGCTGTTCAGGTCGGTGACTATGACCTGGCTGAAGACCTCTATCTGTCACACCAGCGCCTCAGCGAACGTGCCGGCCTGGAGAGCCTGCGGGTCTATGACGCCAATCTGTGCGCGATGGTGGCCGAGGGTGTGCGGGACTGGCAGCGGGTCCTGCGGTGTCTCGAACCATTCGGTGTGGATCTTGGCCCCGCCGCCTTCCTGGCCCCTCATCTGTTGCCGAGGCGCGCCATCGCCAATGCGCGGCTGGGTCACCTGAGGGAGGCGCGCCGGGACGTCGCCGCGATTCGCCGGGCCGAAGCTATGGGCGCGTATCGCGAAGAGGGCTTCACGGTCATTCCCTTGGTCGAGGCCGAGCTGCTGTTCGCCGAAGGTCGTGCCGAAGAGGCCTATCGCCGCCTGGCCGACTACCATCATGCGTCGGCCACCCAGGCGGCCCAACGTTTCTCGGTCGGCATCAGTCAGGTCACCGGGGATATGCAGGCCCAGTTGTCGGATCGACGTCGACAGCTCGAAACTGCCAATGCGAACGTCCAGCTACATAAGGAGAAGGTCGGCCAGCAACGCTGGCTGATGGGCTTCTCGATCATGTTCGTCATCTCGGTGCTAGCGGCCCTGGCTTGGCAGTTCAGGACCGGCAGGACGCTGAAGGACGCCCGCTTGCGCGCCGAGACGGCCAATCGGGCAAAGTCCGAGTTCCTGGCCAATATGAGCCATGAGATTCGCACGCCGTTGAACGGCGTTGTGGCCATGGCCGATACACTGAGCCGAGCCAATCTGCCCGAACGCGAGCACGAGATGGTTGAGGTCGTGCGGGCCTCGGGCATCACCCTGGAGCGTCTGCTCTCGGACATCCTCGACAGCGCCAAGATTGAAGCCGGCCAGGTCGCCATCGAACCGGCTCCCTTTCACGTCGGCAATGCCGTGCGCGAGGTTGCCGCACTGTACCGGGCCGCCGCCGATCAGAAGGAGGTGGCCCTGATCGTCGAGGTCGCGCCGGAGCTGGAGTGTCGCCGCATCGGCGACGGAGTTCGCGTACGACAGGTGCTGTCAAACCTTGTGTCCAACGCGCTGAAGTTTACGGGCGAGGGTTCGGTCCGGGTGACCGCGACGGCGCAGGGCGATCAGGTTCAGTTCGAGGTCAGAGATACGGGCGTGGGCTTCGATGCCGAGCAGAAGACCAGAATATTCAATCGCTTCCAGCAGGCGGACGGCTCTATTACGCGCCGCTTTGGCGGCACTGGCCTGGGGCTGGCCATTTCGCGCGACCTGGTCGACCTGATGGGCGGTGCCTTCGACTGCGATGCGAGTCCAGGAGAATGGGCGGTGTTCCGCTTCGGTCTGGCGCTGCCGATCTGCCGGGCACCGGAATGCCTGGATGAAGCGGTCGTCCTGGTAACCGAGGTGGGCCGCGAAGGGCCGATCAGGATCCTCTTGGCCGATGATCATCCAGCGAACCGAAAGGTCATCGAAATCATGCTGGCGAGCGTCGAGGCCGAACTGACCAGTGTCGAGAACGGCCGGCTGGCTGTGGATGCCTTCGAAAGTCAGACCTTTGATCTGGTGCTCATGGATATGCAGATGCCGGTCATGGACGGCCTGGCTGCCGTGCGTGCCATTCGCGACCTCGAGCGCTCTGAGACGCGCGCACGGACTCCGGTCCTGATGCTGACCGCTAACGCCCTGGCCGAGCACGTCGCTGCCGGGCGCGATGCCGGGGCTGACGGTCACCTGGCCAAGCCGATCACGCTGGCGACCCTGCTGGCGGCGGTTTCCGGGGTGATGGCCAGTAACCTCGAACAGGCCCAGGCCGCCTGAAGCCCTTGCCTTTCGCCGCTGCTACCACGATATAGCGCGCGGAGCTGGCGTGGGCGGAGGCCTCGCCAATCTGGTCAGGGCCGGAAGGCAGCAGCCACAACGAGTTTCCCTTCGGGTCGCGCCAGTCTCCACCGTCCCTCAAAATTGAAGCCGTCTTTCGAGGTGGTCGGGCCGCGGCCAGGGCGGCTTAGCTGGCTTTCATGCTTTACAAAGCAAAGTACATTGGATATCTTGATGACCTGGAGAGCAGGAGACCGGCATGACCCACGATCAGATCGATACCCTCAGGGACGATATCCGCTACATGAAGAGCCTGGCGGATGATGGAGCCAATGGGCCGCTGCTGGGCGGTTCGGTCCTGGTGGCGGCGGGGATCATTTTTGGTGCGGCGTCGATCGTTGAGTGGATGATGTCCGCGGGGACGATCTCGGATGCGGGCGGGATCGGCCACCTGTATCTGTGGGGCGCGGCAGGTGCCTTGTTCACCCTCGCCTTGATCGTGCTGATCCGGCGCCAGAAATCGCGAGCGGGAGTGATGTCACCGTCGAACCGGGCGTCCGGCAACGCCTGGATGGGGGTGGGCCTGGCCATTTTCTCCCTGTCCGTGGCGGTCACGGTCCTGATCTACAAAACCGGCTCGGGCCTGCCGGCGCTGATCTTCCCCTCGCTGATCTTCGCCCTGTATGGAACGGGGTGGGCGGTGTCGGCGGCCATGTCGGGCCAGAAGTGGCTGTGGGTCCCCGCCTTCGGCGGCTGGGTCGCGGCACCTTTGGTGGCCCTGTTCGCCGGTACGAGTGAGATGTGGCTGGTCTATGGGGCGGGGATCGTGTTGCTGGCCCTGGTTCCTGGCGCGGTCTTGATGCGGCGTGAACCCGTCCAGCAGGCCTGACCATGGCGGACGATTTCAACATTGAGGCCATCGACGAAGTGATCCATGGCCGGGTGCGGCTGGGGATCATGGCCTATCTGGCCGGGGCCGACTCGGCGGACTTCACGACCCTGAAGGCCAAGCTGCAGGCCACCGACGGCAATCTGTCGGTGCATCTTAGGAAGCTGGAGGACGCCGGCTATGTCGAGATCCTCAAGTCCTTCGTGGGCCGCAAGCCCTTGACCCAGGCCAAGATCACTCGGGCGGGTCGGGCCGCCTTCGCCCAGTATCTGCAGGCTATCAGCGTCCTGGTGGACGAGAACGGCTGAGGCCCGCTATGCAGGCCGCGTGACTGATCGCATCCAAGAATTCGAGGGCGTCGAGAACGTCCGGGACTATGGCGGCTATGATCTCGGCGGCGGTCGCCGTCTGGCGAGCGGGCGACTGTTTCGATCCGGTCACTGGGCCAATGCGACAGACGCAGATCTGGAACGCTTCTCGACGCTGGGTGTGGCGACCGTGGTGGATCTGCGCCGGGCTCGGGAACGCGAGCAGCAGCCGTCGCGCCGTCCCGACACCTGTGCGGCGACCATCCTGACCGCACCGGCACAGCCCGATGACCTGACTGAAGCCCCGCACGTCCAGTTCCTCAAGAGCCGCGATCTGACACCGGACGCCAGCCGCGAGTTCATGACCTCGGCCTATCGGCGCATTCCCTATGAAGCGCCCCATCTTGACCTGTTCGGTCGCTATTTCCGCGCCCTGGCGCATGGCGCGGGGCCGGTCCTGATCCACTGTGCGGCGGGCAAGGACCGGACGGGTATCCTGGCGGCCCTGACCCATCGGTTGGTCGGGGTCCATCCTGATGATCTGATCGCCGACTATGTCCTGACCAACGAGGTGGTTCGGCTGCAGGAACGAGCACCTGAAATTGCCGAACGGATGTCGCGCTGGAGCGGCCGGGCGGCGTCGCCGGAGGCCGTGGTGGCCTTCGTCGGCGTGGAGCCCGCCTATCTGGATGTCGCCTTCGCCGAGATCGACCGCCAGTCGGGATCGCTCGATACCTATTTCGAGAAGGCCCTGGGCCTGGACGCGGCGACCCGCGACCGCATCGTTGAAGGACTGACGGCCTGACCTGGCTCGATCCCGTTGCGGTCCTGCGGTCCTTCGGGGATGAGCCGTGGGCGGCGCTTCTGCTGTCGGACGGTTCGGCGGGGGCAGAGCGGTCGTTCCTGTTCCGGAAGCCGGCCAGGACGCTGGTGGTGTCCGAAGCGGACGACGGCGTCGCGGCCGTGCGGGCTTTTCTGGCCGAGGCGACGGGCCAGGTCCTGGCTCTCGCCGCCTATGAACTCGGGGCGGCGCTGGAGGGGCTCGATCTTCCCAGGGATGATCGCTGGCCCGACCTGATCCTGGCGGACTATCCGGCCTGGCTGACCTTCGATCATGCGTCGCGTCTGATCGAGGCGGCCGGCGGCGCGGCAAGCTGGGTCGAGACGTTGACGCCGGCACCTGGTGCGCCCGTTCCTGGGCAGATCTCGGCAGAGGCCCCGCCGGATCGCTACGATGCGGCCGTCGCCGCCGTCGTGCGCCGGATCGGCGAGGGTGAACTGTTCCAGGCCAATATCGCGCAGGCCTGGTCGGGTCGGCTGGGGGCCTTTGACACGCCTTGGGCAGTCTTCGAACGTCTGGTCGCGGCCAGTCCAGCTCCGCTGGCTGCCTTCTGGCAGCTCGAGGGCCGGGCGCTCGTGTCCCATTCACCGGAGAGGTTCCTGTCCCTGAACGGGCGTCGGGTCCGGACCCGGCCAATCAAGGGCACGCGCCCGCGCGGGGCCACGGCTGCCGAAGACTCATTTCTCGCGGCGGATCTCGCCGCCAGCGCCAAGGACTGGGCCGAGAATCTGATGATCGTCGATCTGATGCGCAATGATCTGGCGCGGGTCTGCGCGCCGGGGACGGTCGCGGTCACCGAGCTGAACGCGGTGGAGAGATTCCCCCACGTCTGGCATCTGGTGTCGACCGTCGAAGGTGACCTGGCCGAGGGGCGCGGCATCGCCGAGCTGATCGGTGCGACCTTCCCCCCCGGTTCGATCACTGGCGCGCCCAAACACCAGGCCATGCGAGTCATCGCTGAGCTGGAATCAGCCCCGCGTGGTCCCTGGTGCGGCGCATTGATGCGGATCGCCTCGGCCGGCGAGATGGACTCCTCGGTCCTGATCCGCTCGGCGGCCTTTTCTCTGGACGAACGTGGCTGGGCCTGGCGGGCCCAGGCCGGCGCGGGGATCACCGCCGACAGTGACCCCGTGGCTGAACGTCTGGAGACCGAAGCCAAATTCGCCGCCTTGCGTCAGGCGCTGGCCCCGACCTCGGTCGGAGAGACCTGATAGGTCCGCGAACAGAATTCGCAGGTCACATGGACCTGGCCGTCCGGTTCGACCATTTCGGCGACCGCTGTCGGCTCGAATGAGCGGATCATGCCTTCGACCCGTTCCTGTGAGCAGCGGCACTGGGCCGCCAGGGGCTTGCCGGGTAGCAGCCGGACGCCGTCTTCGTGGAACAGCCGGAACAACAAGGCTTCTGTCGACAATTTGGGGTCGGTCAGCTCGTCCTCGGCCAGGGTATTGACGATGGCGCGGGCATGATCCCACGCCTCTTCGGTCGAGCCGCGAAGATCATCCGGCGCAATCAGCTGGATCATCACCCCGCCAGCGCGCCACTTGCCGTCGACCTTGGCCACACCCAGCACCACGCGGGTCGGAAGCTGTTCGGACTGGTTGAAATAGGTTTCGGCACAGAGGGCCAGGGTTTCCCCCTGGATCGGTGCGGCCCCCTGGGTTCGGCCCATGTCCTCGCCCCGGTCGACCGTCATCACGAAGGCTCCCTGACCCAGGAGCGCCTCGGCTCCCGGACGCACGAAGCCTTGAGACGCCGCGGCAACCCGATCCGGATCGAATTTGCAGTAGCCGCGCAGCGACCCGTCGGTGTCGTAGTCGACGACCAGATAGGACACCGGGCCATCGCCCTGGGCCTGAACGATCAGGCGTCCGTCGAACTTCAGCGAGCCCCCGACCAGGGCAGCCAGGGCCAGGGCCTCGCCCAGCAGATTGGCCACGGGCTCAGGATAGGCGTGCCGGCTGAGAACCTCGTCAGCTGTGTCGCCCAGCCGCACCAGCCGGCCCACCACCGGACGGTCGGGCAGCAGGAACTGGGCGGTCATGTCATCATGCGGGAATGTCATGTCCGAGAGATAGGCGTTCGCGCGCACGCTGATAAGGTCTAGAGGAACTTCCGTCCGAACCGGATCGTTTCACTGTCAACTACCGGAGACACCGCTCCCATGAGCCGACCGCGCCTCAAGCCGCTCAACCAGCAGACCATCGCCATCACCGGAGCGACCTCGGGCATCGGCCTGGCAACGGCGCGGCGGGCGGCCGAGCGTGGAGCAAGGGTCTTTCTCATTGCGCGCGGCGAGAACGACCTGCGGACCCTGTGTGAAGAGCTCCAGCAGGCCGGTGGCCGGGCCGCCTATGCGGTTGCCGATGTCGGTGATCCCGAGGCGCTGGCGGCGGCGGCTGAGAAATGCACCCGCCTGTTCGGCGGCTTCGACACCTGGGTGAACAATGCCGGAGTGTCGATCTATGGCCCGATCCGGGAAACAAAGCCCGAAGACCATCGTCGCCTGTTCGAAACCAATTACTGGGGCGTGGTCAATGGCTCGCTTCTGGCCTCTGAAACACTGAGGGGCCGGGATGGCGGAGGGGCTATCATCACGGTCGGCTCGGTGCTTGGGGACGCTCCCCTGCCGGTCCAGGGTGTCTATTCCGCTTCGAAACACGCCGTGCGTGGTTTCACCAATGCGCTGCGCATGGAGCTGATCCGCGAGCGGGCCCCGATTTCCATCACCCTGGTCAAGCCGGCGGCGATTGACACGCCCTACAAGGACCACGCCCTGAACCTGACGGGTCAGGCCATGAAGAATCCTGGGCCGGTCTATGCGGCTCATGTCGTTGCCGATGTCATCCTGCACTGTGCCAGCCACCCGATCCGCGAGATTACGGTGGGCGGCGGCGGGCGTCTGATGGCGGCATTTCACCACCTGGTCCCCGGCCTGGCCGAGCCTTTGTTCGCCCTGGCCTCGCCGATGCTGCACCGGGACCGTCAAGGCGACTATCGCTCGACCGAAGATGGCCTGTGGGACCCAACCGAGGACGGATTGATGGAAGAAGTTCGCTACCCCTTCGTGCGCCGATCGAGCCTGCTGGCCCAGGCGCGGATGCACCCGAGGACGACCGCCGGCGCGGTCCTGGGGTTGTTCCTGATCGCAGCGGGGGCCGTGGCGGTCCAGCGCCTGATTGGCCGCGAGGCGCAGGAGGCCACCGGCCTGCGGCGCTGGCGCTCGCGGTTTGAGGATTGGCGAGACAGCATGGGCGACCGCTGGCGGGATCTTGATGTAGGCGGGCACTTCCGCCGACTTGATCTGCCGGGCCGCGCCGGCCCGGTTCGGGATCGCGCGGTCCGTTATGCCCGTGATCATGCTGTGGAAGGGGTCAGCACCCTGGCGGCGGTCGCGGCCATCCTGGGGGCCGTGGCGGTAGCCATGAACGAGCGGCGTGACGGCGCTTAAGGCTTGCCGCACCTGCGAAGACGGGTCAGCTTGGGGTCATGCGCTCCCTCCCCACGCTGCTGATTGACTTTGATTCCACCCTGGTCGGCTTCGAAACGCTCGAAGCCCTGGCCGAGGTTGCACTGGCCGGTCACCCGGATGCCGAGAGCCGTCGTGTCGACATCGGCCGTCTGACCGACGAGGCCATGGAGGGGCGGCTCGATTTTCACGAGGCCCTGACGCGCCGGCTAGCCCTCGTCGAAGCGGATCGTCGTCAGATCCAGGCGGTGGCGGAGCGGGCCGTGGCGGCCCTGGCTCCGTCGGTCGACCGCAATCTGGAGGCCTTGCGCCGCAACGCCGGGCGCATCTGGATCGTCTCGGCCGGCTTCACCGAGGTCATCGCGCCGGTGGCCGAGGCCATGGGGCTGGATCCGTCGCACATCCTGGCCAACGACCTGGTCTATGACGCCCAGGGCCGGGTGGTTGGGGTCGATACGGACAATCCGCTGGCCTTCGAGGATGGCAAGCTGGCGGCGGTCCAGGCTCTGAGCCTGTCCGGGCCGGTGGTGATGATCGGCGACGGCTGGGGCGACTGGCGCGTGCGCGAAGCGGGCCTGGCCGACCGTTTCTGGGCCTTCACCGAGATCGTGCGGCGCGACCGGGTGGTCGAACGGGCCGACGGCGTCGCCGCCAGCCTGGATGAGATCCTGCACGCCGAAGGCTTCGCCGGGCGCTTTTCCTATCCGCGCGGGCGCATGAAGGTGCTTCTGCTTGAGAACGTCCATCCCAAGGCGGCCGAGCGGCTCAAGGCCGAAGGCTATCAGGTCGAGATGGTCAAGGGCGCGCTGGACGAAGCCGCCCTGATCGAGCGGATCAAGGGCGTCCATGTCCTGGGCATTCGCTCCAAGACCGAGGTGACGGCCCGGGTGCTGGCGGCGGCGGATCGGCTCCTGGCCATCGGCGCCTTTTGTATCGGCACCAATCAGATCGACCTGGCCGCGGCGTCCGATCACGGCGTGGCGGTATTCAATGCGCCCTATTCGAACACGCGTTCGGTGGTCGAGCTGGTGCTGGGCCTGACCATCACCCTGACGCGGCGGGTTGCGGACAAGTCGGCCGCCCTGCACGCGGGTCGCTGGGACAAGTCGGCGGACGGTGCGCACGAACTGAGAGGGCGCACCCTCGGCATCATCGGTTACGGCGCTATCGGGGCTCAGCTGTCGGTCCTGGCCGAGGCGCTCGGCATGAAGGTCGTCTTCTTCGACCTCGATGAGAAGCTCGCCCTGGGCAATGCGCAGCGATTGCGTAGCCTGGACGCCCTTCTGGACCAGTCTGACGTCGTGACGCTGCACGTCGACGGACGCCGCGAGAACGCCGGCCTGTTCGGGGCAGGCCAGCTGGCGCGCATGAAGCCGGGAGCAATCCTGCTGAACCTGTCGCGCGGCCACATCGTCGATGTCGAGGCCCTGGCAGAGGCCTTGCGTTCGGGTCGGCTGGGCGGCGCGGCCGTGGATGTCTTCCCCGAAGAGCCGGTGGCCAATTCCGACGGGTTTACCAGCCCGCTTCAGGGTCTGCTCAATGTGATTCTGACGCCGCACATCGGGGGCTCGACGGAGGAGGCCCAGGAAGCCATCGCCGAGTTCGCGGCCGAACGGCTGCTCGGCTTCGTCAATCGCGGCGATACGACCTTTGCGGTCAATCTGCCCAATGTGCGCCTGTCCGAGGTGTCGGGGGCGCACCGCCTGCTGCACATCCACCGCAACCAGCCCGGCGTGTTGGCCGCGATCAACCGGGCCCTGGCCGAGGGTGGACTCAATGTGCTGGGTCAGCACCTCAAGACGGATGAGCGCACCGGCTATGTCATCGTCGATGTCGAAGGCGACTATGATCCCGAGGCCTTGGACGGCCTGAAGGCCGTGGACGGGGCACTCAGATTTCGGGTGCTGTACTAGCCCCGTGCGGTTGACACCCCCGGTCCTTTACGCCTATACGCCCGCCTCCCGCGACGGACTCCGGTCCGGCGCAGCCCAATCTATTGCCTTGGAGTCCTACCGTGAAGCGGACCTATCAGCCGTCCCGGATCGTGCGTAAGCGCCGTCACGGCTTCCGTGCGCGCATGGCCACCAAGAACGGCCAGAAAATCGTGGCGCGTCGCCGCGCCAAGGGCCGCAAGCGCCTGACGGCCTAAGGCCGTTCGGCCTGGCCAGGCCGGTGCACGACATCGAACGCACTTCAGACGACGCGCTCCCCAAAGGGCGCGTCGTTTTGCGTCGTCTGAAGGTCCGGCCCCAGTTTCTGGCTGCGGCCAAGGGTCTGGCGCGGCCTTGCGGGGCCGTCCTGATCCAGACGCGCGACCGCGAGGACAGCGATCCCACCATAGGCGTCGGTTTCACCGCGACAAAAAAGCTGGGCGGAGCGGTGGTTCGCAATCGGGCCAAACGGCGGATGCGCGAAGCAGCCCGTCAACTGATTCCTGTCCATGGCATCGCCGGTGCCGACTATGTTCTGATCGCGCGACAGTCCTGTGCCGACCGGCCCTGGCCGCGATTGCTTGACGATGTGAAAACCGCGCTGATAAGGCTCGCCGCCGACCGTGGGCTTGAGCCTTAGCGCTTCCTGTATCCACCCGACACGCCCCTACCGCGAAAGCCGCTTCCTCCCATGCAGCAAGAGAACAACCGCAACCTGGTGATCTTCATCGTCGCCTCGTTGCTGATCTTCGGCGTCTATTACTGGTTTGTGATGCGCCCCATCGAGCTGCAGCGGGCCGCTGCGGCGCGGGCGGCTGCGGAGTCCCAGGTTTCGGCCGAGGGCGTCGGACCGGCACCCGGTGCGTCTTCCAGCGATTCTCCCTCGGCCTACGTCGATGAGCGAACTGCCCTGGCCCGTTCAGCCCGAGTTCCTGTTCGTACGCCCAGTCTGACCGGCTCGGTCAGCATGACCGGTGGCCGGATCGACCATCTGTATCTGAACGACTACCGCGTGACCCTGGATGACCCCGCGACCGTCGAACTGCTGCGGCCCGAGGGCATGGAGCACGCCTATTTCGCCTATGTCGGCTGGCTGGGTCAGAACATCGAAGGCCTGCCGGGACCGGACACCCAGTGGGTGCTGCGCTCCGGCACCGAGCTGTCGCCCGGCCATCCCATCGTCATGAACTACGATAACGGCCAGGGCCTGACCTTCACCCGGACTGTCGCGGTGGACGACCAGTTCCTGTTCACCATCACCGACCGTGTCGACAACAACTCGGACCGCAGCGTTACGCTCGCGCCCTATGGCTCGATCCAGCGGCGCGGAATTCCCGACGACCTGGGTCGCCAGCCGATCGTGCATGAAGGGGCCATCGGCGTCTTCGGTGACCAGCTGCATCAGTCCAAATTCCCCAACTGGGAAGACGAAGACGAGGCTGAAGAATATGCCGGCGAAGGGGGCTGGGTTGGGATCACTGACAAATACTGGCTGACGGCCTTCATCCCCGAGCAGGACGAAAGGTTCGAGGCCCAGTTCCGCACCGCCGAGCGCGGTGGAGTGCGTACGTTTGAAACGGCCTACCAGTCGCGGACCTGGGTCATCCCGGCGGGTCGCTCGGCGACCGAAACCGTGCACCTGTTCGCCGGAGCCAAGCGCAATGAAATCCTGACGGCCTATGGCGAGGAGCTGGGTGCCCCGCGCATGACGGACGCCATCGACTGGGGGATGTTCTGGTTCCTGACCAAGCCGTTCTTCACCGTGCTCGAGTTCTTCTACGGTCTGGTTCACAACTTCGGCGTGGCCATCCTGCTGCTGACTGTGGCGGTCAAGCTGGTGCTCTTCCCGCTGGCCAACAAGGCTTATGAATCGATGTCGCGGATGCGGATGCTCCAGCCCAAGATGGAGGAGATCCGCGAGCGGTTCAAAGACGATCCTGCCAAGCAGCAGCAGGAAATTATGGCCATGTACCAGCGCGAGAAGGTCAATCCGCTGGCCGGCTGCTGGCCGATGCTGATCCAGATTCCGATCTTCTATTCGCTGTACAAGGTGCTGACGGTCACCATCGAGATGCGGCACGCGCCGTTCTTCGGCTGGATCCGCGACCTGTCGGCGCGCGATCCGTCCAACATCTGGAACCTGTTCGGCCTGATCCCCTGGGATCCGGCATCGGCCCCGCTGGTCGGAGGCCTGATTGGGGTCAGCCACCATGTCGGCGGCATCACCCTGGCGTTGGGCGTACTGTCCCTGCTCTACGGCGCGACCATGTGGCTGCAGACCCAGATGAACCCGCCGCCGACCGATGAGATGCAGCGCAAGATCTTCGCCATGATGCCGATCCTGTTCACCTTCATCATGGCCCCGTTCGCGGCCGGCCTGCTGATCTACTGGACCTGGTCGAACATCCTGACGATCATCCAGCAGTATGTGATCATGCACCGCTTCAAGGCCGAGAACCCGATCGATACCTTCATCGAACGGTTGCGCCAGAAGAAGGACGCGTGAGCGACGCCTTCACCGACGAGCAGCTTGAGGCGGCGCGGGTTCTGTTCGCCCAGCCGGCCACCTTCGTCATGGGCGCGGCCAAGATCGAGCAGTTGCCGGCGCCGGACCTGCCCGAGGTGGCCTTTGCCGGGCGCTCCAACGTCGGCAAATCCAGCCTGATCAACGCCCTGGTCGGGATGAACAAGCTGGCGCGCGCGTCGAATGAGCCGGGCCGCACGCGCGAGGTCAATTTCTTCGATCTGGGCGGACGGCTGCGGCTGGTCGATCTGCCGGGCTACGGCTGGGCCAAGGCCGGCAAGCAGGTGACCAAGAAGTTCCAGAACCTGGGTCGCGACTATCTGCGCGGCCGGGTCAGCCTCAAGCGGGTCTATCTGCTGATCGACAGCCGCCACGGCCTCAAGAGTGTCGACACCGAGGCGCTGGATGCGCTGGATGAGGCGGCCGTCTCCTACCAGATCGTCCTGACCAAGGCCGACAAGCTGAAAAAAGGGGAGGGCGAAGCCATGGCCGCCCAGACCCTGAAGGCCATAGCCAAACGCCCAGCCGCCTATCCGGCGGTGCGGGTCACCTCATCGGACAAGGGCGACGGCATTCCCGAGCTGCGGGCCGAAATCCAGCAGGCGTGCGAACTGGCATAGTCCTAATTCAGGACCCATATGGCGGACATGACCTTCCCGCCGCTTTCCGTTCTCGACCTGTCGCCGGTGCCTGAGGGCTCGGACGTTTCCGCTTCGCTGACCCATACGCTGGACCTGGCCCGTCACGTCGAGGCTCTGGGCTTTCACCGCTACTGGATGGCGGAGCATCACAATATGCCGGGCATCGCCTCGGCGGCGACGTCGGTGGTGATCGGGGCGGTTGCGGCTGCCACCGCGACGATCCGCGTCGGGGCCGGCGGGATCATGCTGCCCAACCATGCGCCACTACAGATCGCCGAGCAATTCGGCACGCTGAACGCCTTGTACCCGGGCCGCATTGACCTGGGCCTGGGCCGGGCACCGGGAACCGACATGGCCACGGCGCGAGCGCTCAGACGCACGCTTCAGGGCGACGCCGACGGCTTCCCGCAAGATGTGCTGGAACTACAGGCCTGGTTCCAGCCTGCCGAGGAAGGGCAGCGCCTGCGAGCCGTTCCCGGCGAGGGTCAGGACGTGCCGCTGTGGATTCTGGGATCTTCGCTCTATGGCGCGCAACTCGCCGCTCAACTGGGCCTGCCCTACGCCTTCTCCAGCCATTTCGCGCCGGGCGAACTGGCCAATGCGATCCAGGTCTATCGCCAGACCTTTCAGCCCTCGGCACAGCTCGATCAGCCCAAGGTCATGCTCGGCTACAATGTCATCGCCGCCGAGACGGACGATGAGGCGTGCGATCTGGCCACCTCGATCCAGCAGGCCTTCGTCAATCTCAGGACCGGTCGCCCCGGCAAGCTGCCGGCACCTCGACCCGGCTATTACGAGACGCTGGACCCCGCTGCCCGCGCCATGCTCGATCAGGCCCTGTCCTGCTCAGCGGTCGGTTCGCCGGGCACCGTCCGCATACGCCTGTCAGAGTTCGTCCAGGCCCACCAGCCCGACGAGATCATCGTCACCAGCCAGATCTGGGACCACGATGCCCGTAAGCGGTCGTATCGGATCTTGGCGGAGGTCGCCGGTCTTCGTTTGTCGTGACAGGCGGGCGTTTCGGTCTTATCAGCCCGGCGCATGGACGAGATTGAACGCCAATCCGAAGAACGCGCCTGGGATACGGCTAGAATGCTGGCCGAGGCCCTGCCGTATGTGCAGGTCTATGACCGCGAAACGGTGGTCATCAAATATGGCGGTCACGCCATGGGTGAGAGTGCCGTGGCCAAGCAATTTGCGGCCGATGTGGTGCTGCTCAAGCTGATGGGTGTGAACCCTGTCGTGGTTCACGGCGGTGGGCCGCAGATCAGCGCCATGCTCGACAAGGCCGGGGTCAAGTCGGCCTTCGTCGACGGTCTGCGCGTCACGGACGCCGACACCATGCAGGTGGCCGAGATGGTCCTGTCCGGCGCCGTGAACAAAGAGATCGCCCACTGGATCACCATGGCCGGCAAGGAGGCCGATGTGCGCGGCATCGGTCTGTCGGGCAAGGATGCGGGCCTGCTGACGGTCGAGAAGACCAAGCGCACCAAGCGCGACCCGGACAGTATGATCGAGCATGAGGTCGATCTGGGCTTCGTCGGCGATCCGACCGCGGTGGACACCAAGCTGATCGACCGGCTGATCTCGTCGGATGCCGACTGGGTGCCGGTCATTGCGCCGATTGGGGTGTCGGCTGCCGGCGAGACCTTCAACGTCAATGCCGACACCGTTGCCGGCGCCGTGGCCGGCAAGCTGGAAGCCAAAAGAATGTTGCTGCTGACCGACGTGCCCGGGGTCAAGGACAAGTCCGGCGAGATCATCCGCCAGATGACCGTCAGCCAGGCCCGCGGCCTGATTGCCGACGGCACGGCGACGGGCGGCATGATCCCCAAGCTGGAAACCGCCATCGCTGCTGTCGAGGCCGGGGTCGAGGCCGTGGTCATTCTCGATGGCCGCCGCCCCCACGCCATGCTGGTGGAGCTGTTCACCGAGCATGGGGCGGGTACTTTGGTGCAGGCGGGATGAGTTTTTCCGGGATCGACACCTGGCTGTTCGACCTGGACGACACCCTGTACCCGGAAGAATCGGGGATCATGGATTTGATCCGCGAACGGATTACCGGCTTCGTCATGCGAATCACCGGCCTGGATGCCGAAGAGGCGCGGGTCGTTCAGCGCGGCTGGTTCGAGGCGCATGGCGCCTCCCTGCCGGGGCTGCTCAAGGAACACGACGTCTCGGTCGAAGAATTCCTGGTTGATATCCATGATGTGCCGCTGGACGCCATTGTGCCGGACCCGCGGCTGCGTGCGGCTCTGGAACGGCTGCCTGGGCGGCGGTTCGTCTTCACCAACGGCTCGTCAGGTCACGCCGAACGGGTGCTGGAGCGTCTGGGAATTGCCGATCTGTTCAGCGGCGTTTTCCATATCGAAAGCGGGGACCTGATCCCCAAGCCGGATCCGCGGACCTTCGCGGCGGTGACGGCGCGGTTCGGACTGGACCCGACGCGGACTGCCTTCTTCGAAGACACCGCCCGGAACCTGAAACCGGCGGCTGACATGGGCATGACGACGGTGCTGATCGGTCCCCACGCTCTGGCGTCCCAGGCTCCGTTCGTGCATCACCGGGCCGAGCACCTGACGCCGTTTCTCGAATCCCTGACCTTTGTGGAGCCGACCCAGCCATGACCGACCTGGCCGCCATCAAGACGACCATCGAAGCCGCCTGGGAAGATCGAGCCAACATCTCGACCGGGACACGCGGCGACGTTCGCAAGGCCGTCGAGACGGCCCTGGCGCATCTGGATGACGGATCGTTACGCGTCGCCAGCCGCGAGGCGGATGGAGCCTGGGCCACGCACCAGTGGCTGAAGAAGGCGGTGCTGTTGTCGTTCCGCCTGAATGCCAATCAGGTCATGCACGGCGTCGATGACGCCCATAATCACTCGTCGCTGGGGCCATGGTGGGACAAGGTGCCCAACAAGTTCAGCAACTGGAGCGCCCGCCGGTTCGAGGATGCGGGCTTCCGGGCGGTGCCGGGTGCCGTGGTCCGGGCTGGGGCCTTCATCGGCAAGAATGTCATCCTGATGCCGTCGTTCGTGAACATCGGTGCCTTCGTTGATGAGGGCACCATGGTCGACACCTGGGCCACGGTCGGCTCCTGCGCCCAGATCGGCAAGAATGTGCATCTGTCGGGCGGGGCCGGCATCGGCGGGGTGCTAGAGCCGCTCCAGGCCAGTCCGACCATCATCGAAGACGGCTGTTTCATCGGCGCGCGCGCCGAGGTGGCCGAGGGCGTCATCGTGCGCGAGGGCGCGGTCCTGGCCATGGGTGTCTATCTGTCAGCCTCGACCAAGATCATCGACCGGGCGACCGGCGAAGTCTTCCGCGGCGAGGTTCCGGCCTATTCGGTGGTGGTGCCCGGCAGCCTGCCCGACCCCAACGGTGGGCCCAGCCTGTACTGCGCGGTCATCGTCAAGCGCGTCGATGCGCAGACGCGCGCCAAGACGGGGGTGAATGAGCTGCTAAGGGATTGACCGACTGGCTGTAAGCTGACGCCTCTAGTCAGCTTACAGTCATGTTCAGTGCGCGACGTTCTGTGAGAGGGGCGGCAGGGGGCCGTTCCGGTCCATCTCGCGGAGCACACCATGTCACCCCGGCCGGCCTCGGTTCTTACGGTCATCTCCCTGGCGGCCCTGGCGGTCGCGGGGTGCAATCCAAGGCTTCCTGCTTCTCGTGACGCGCCGAACCCGACCCTGGGCGGCCCCCCCTTGCGCGTGGATCTCATCTACCCCGGCGATCAGCCCGAAGGTCCACCGATCCCGCCGGCCGATGCCCCTGTCGATCTGGTTGAGAGCGAGCCCGAGACCGCGCCCCTGCCTGCGCCGGTGGCCGGTCCGGCCCCGCAGGTGCCGGTCACGCCAGTTGTGGATCACGAATCGCAGGCCCCGTCCGAGGACCAGGCGCCGGCGTTCACGCCCGTTGTTCATGTCGAGCCGGAGCCGGCACCCGCCGGCCCGGTGCCGTCGCACTGCCTGGACCAAGAAGCGACCCTGTACAGCTGCCGTTTCCAGGATGGGAGAATGCTGTCGGTCTGCATGGGCGACCAGATCGCCTATCGCTTTGGACGGCCGGGGGCACCCGAGCTGGATCTGGTGCGCGAGCTGGGATCGGATGCGGTCAGCTACGAGGTTGAGCGCCGGCGTGGCGAGGGTCGCCAGACGCAAGTGCGTTTCCAGAACGGCAACTACGACTATGTTGTCTTTTCTCAGCAGTCGGGCCGTGGTGAGGCGATGCGGCCTGGCCCGTCAGGCGTCCAGGTCCGGCGCGCGGGCCGTGAGATCGCGCGTTTCGAATGCCCGACAGCCTCCGAGCAAACCCGGATCCCGGTGTCGATGCCGCGCGACGCGGTCCATCGCGAGCCGTCCGATCTGCGCCTGCGGGGACGGTGAAATCAGTCCAGTCGGTCAGCCTTCCGGAGGCCGGGGAACATCCAGCTCCATAGTCCGGTCGAGGCCAGGGCGCCGACGCCGCCGAACACCGCCGCGCCGATGGGGCCGAGCAGGCGCACCATGACGCCGGAATAGGCCTCGCCCAGTTCGTTCGAGGCGCCGATGAACAGCATCGACACCGAGCTGACCCGGCCGCGCATATGATCGGGCGTGGCCAGCTGGATCAGGGTCTGGCGGATATTGACGCTGATCATGTCGGCGGCACCGCCGACGAACAGCACCAGGGCCGACAGCCAGGCCACCTTCGACAGGCCGAAGACCAGGGTGCAGACCCCGAACACCGCCACCGCCGCGAACATCCACAGGCCGCCGCGCCGGGTGATCGGTCGCCGCGACAGATACAGCGCCATGACCAGTGCCCCGACCCCGAAGGCGGCGCGCAGCAAGCCGAAGCCCAGCGCTCCGACGTGCAGGATGTCGCGCGCGAAGATCGGTGTCAGCAGGGCCACCCCCGCCAGCATCACCACCACCAGATCCAGCGAGATGGCCCCCAGCACGATCTTGGTGTTCCAGACATAGGCCAGACCCTCGCGCACGGCCGTGAGCCGCCCCATGGGCTGTTCTGACCGAGCCGGCTGGCCGCTGGTGCGGATGGCCAGGAAACAGCCCAGCCCGACCGCGAACAGCACCCCGGCCACGCCGTAGGCCAACGGCGTGTTGATGCCGACGATCAGGCCGCCCAGGGCCGGGCCGGCGATGGCCCCGGTCTGAAAGGCGATCGACTGGGCCGCGATGGCCGCCGGCAGGGCCTTGCGTCCCACCACCATCGGCAGGAAGGCCTGGCTGGCCGGGGCCAGAAAGGCGCGCGCCGCCCCGAAGGTCGCCGCGACCGAAAGCAGCCCCCACAGCGGCGGCGAGCCATGGATCGCCATGGCCAGGAAGGCCAGGGCGCAGCCGCCCTCAACCGCGATGGACAGGGCCACCGTGCCCTTGCGGTCGCGCCGGTCGGCCATCTCTCCGGCCGGCAGGGTGAAGGCCAGAAGCGGCAGGAACTGAACCAGGCCGACCAGGCCCAGATACAGGCTCGCCTGTTCAATCGGATGCTCGCGCCGGGCGATCGTATAGACCTGCCACAGTAGGGCCGAGGACTGGATCTGGATCGCCAGCACCGCAATCACCCGCCCGACCCACAAGAGCCGAAAGTCGCGAAGGCCCCACGGACTGGTCCCGTCCCCGTCGGGCGGAACCGGCGGTGTCGGCTGCGGATTTTCCGGGGCGTCGATACTCACGTCTTGCGGCCGCCTGCCTCGGTGTAGAGCGTCCCGTCGTTGTGGCGATAGCGGCGGTCGCCGTCATTCAGCACCAGGTCGATGTCGGGATAGTCGACGCCGTCTTCATCCGGACGACGCGAGCCGACCTCCAGCAAGACTGCCGTCTGGTTCGAGCGATTGACGATCTGGTGTCCGTTGGGCTCTCCGGCTGGGAAGCCGGCGCAATCGCCAGCTTTCAGGACGGTCTCGCCGTGGTCGTCGATCAGGACCACCTCGCCCGAAACGACCCAGACAAATTCATCCTCGGCGGAATGCCAGTGACGCTGGGATGACCAGACCCCAGGGTCCAGCTCCAGCCGGTTGACGCCGAACTGGGTCAGGCCCGCGGCATTGCCGAGCTGCTTGCGCCGCCGTTTCAGACACGGCTGATCGTAGGGCGGGGGATAGGCCGTACCATCGCGGTTGGGAGCGGATTTGGGGTCGATCCTGGGCATGAGTCTTCTCCAGAGGCGCAGCTCAGCCTAGAAGCGTCACCATGGCCCTCGTCGATCCCGTATCCCTCACTCGCGACCTGATCCGCAAGCCGTCGGTGACGCCGGCCGACGAGGGGGCGATGGATCTGGTCCAAGCCGAGCTGGAGGCACTCGGCTTCGCCTGTCGCCGGATGAAGTTCGGTGCCTCAAGCAGCGAAGCGGTAGGCAACTCGGAAGTCATCGAGAATCTCTACGCCCGGCGCGGGACCGACGGGCCCAACCTCTGTTTCGCCGGCCACACCGATGTGGTTCCGACCGGCCCGAGCGGGGCCTGGTCGTCCGATCCCTTCGCCGCCGATGTGGTCGAGGGCGTAGTCGTTGGCCGCGGTGCCGTGGACATGAAGGGCGGAGTCGCCGCCTGGATCGCGGCGGTGTCCCAGGTGCTGGACGCCGGCGATCCGCCCGGCTCGCTCAGCTTTCTGATCACCGGCGATGAAGAGGGCCAGGCCACCCACGGCACCAAGCTGGTGGTCGAACAGCTGTTGGCCGAGGGCGAGCGGATCGACGCCTGCGTGGTCGGTGAGCCGTCGTCGCTTCAGGTGCTGGGCGACACCATCAAGATCGGCCGGCGCGGTTCGCTGAACGTCTGGATCACCGTCACCGGAAAACAGGGCCACGTCGCCTATCCCGAGCGCGGGGCCAATCCGATCCCGGTGCTCTTGGACCTGATGAAACGGCTGAATGACCGGCGTCTCGACGAGGGCTATGAGGCGTTTCAGCCGTCCAATCTGGAGCTGACCACCTTCGACGTCGGCAACACCGCTACCAACGTGATTCCGGGACAGGCGATGGGGCGTTTCAACATCCGCTTCAACCCGGCCCATACCGGGGCGTCCCTGATGGACTGGATCAGCCAGGAGGCGCGCGCCGCCCAGGAAGCGTCCGGCCAGACGGTCGAGGTCGAGTTCCTGCATTCGGGTGACGCCTTCCTGACCCAGGAGGGTACCTTCACCCAGGCGGTTCAGGATGCGGTCGAGGCCGAGCTGGGTCTTCGCCCCGAGGCCTCGACCACCGGCGGCACGTCGGACGCCCGCTTTATCCGCGCCCTGTGCCCCGTCCTGGAGCTGGGCCTGGTCGGCCAAACCATGCACCAGATTGACGAGCGGGTTTCAGAAGCCGACCTTCACGCCGTCACCCGCGTCTATCGGCGCGTTATCGATACCTATTTTGACCGGTTCAAACCGGCCTGACCTCAAGGAGATATCTGGACATGAATATCCTGGACATGATCGGCGGTGCCCTGGGCGGCGTCGGTGCCGGCGGCAGCACCAACTACGGCCAGCTGTTCGAGGTCGTTCAGAGCATGGGCGGGTTGGATGCCGTGATGGATCAGCTGCGTGCCGGCGGCCTGAATGACCAGATCGGGTCCTGGATCGCCCAGGGTGCCAACCAGGCCATCACGCCGGACCGGGTTCGAGCGATTCTCGGTGATGGCATGATCGGACGGGCCGCCCAGCAGATGGGACTGAGCCCGGAACGCATCGCTGAGATCATCGCACAGCAACTTCCGGCGGTGATCGACATGATGACGCCGGACGGCAGCGCGCCAGGTGGTGGATTTGGCTCGATCCTGGGCCAGGTCCTGGGGGGCGGGCGCTAAAGCGCCTGCCGGATTGAGCCACCGCTTGCCCCCGGGGCACCTTTCCCCAGAGCCGGGCGCACGGCTTTGGAATCGAGATGCGCCCGGATCTATTTTCAAAAGACGCGCGTTTTAATCCGATAAGCGGTTCCCACTTATCGGAACGCGCTATAGTTTCCGCCCCCGCAGAAACGCCCGGGACGCCTGATGGCCCAGCACTATCTCGACTTTGAAAAGCCGATCGCCGACCTCGAAGCCAAGATCGAGGAGCTTGAGGCGCTGTCGGAAACGACCGGCTCGTTCGAGGCCGAGATCGAGGCCCTTCGCAAGAAGGCCAACAAGCTGCGTCGCGACGCCTATGCCAATCTGGACCCCTGGAAGAAAACCCAGGTCGCCCGGCATCCGCAGCGGCCGCACCTGTTCGACTATCTGGACGGTCTCATCACGGAGTTCGTCGAGCTGAAAGGCGACCGTCAATTTGGCGATGACCAGGCCATCGTCGGCGGGCTGGGCCGTTTCCGGGGGCGGCCGGTCGTGGTCATGGGCCACGAGAAGGGCCATGACACCTCCAGTCGCCTGACCCACAATTTCGGCATGGCTCGACCTGAGGGCTATCGCAAGGCGGTGCGCCTGATGGATCTGGCCGAACGATTCAACCTGCCGGTCCTGACCTTTGTGGACACGGCGGGTGCCTATCCGGGCCTCGGTGCGGAAGAACGCGGCCAGGCCGAAGCCATCGCCCGCTCGACCGAGCGTGGCCTGACGCTGGGCACGCCGATGATCGCCACCATCACCGGCGAGGGCGGCTCAGGCGGAGCCATCGCCCTGGCGGCGGCCAATCGGGTTCTGATGCTGGAGCATTCGATCTATTCGGTGATCTCGCCGGAAGGTGCCGCCTCGATCCTGTGGCGCGACGGTTCGCGGGCCAAGGACGCGGCCTCCGCCATGAAGATCACGGCCCCGGATCTGGTCGAGCTGAAGATTGTCGATCGGATCATCGCCGAGCCGGAAGGCGGTGCCCACTCCGATCGAGAGGTGGCGATCCAGGCGGTCGGGGACGTGATCGAGGATGAACTCGAGGCGATGGAAGGCCTGACGCCCGAGGCGTTGCGCGCTCAGCGTTCTGACCGCTTCTACGCCATTGGACGGCTGAGCTGAGGGTATCATCCCTGTCGTCGCTCGACCTGGGCGGCGCAACGTCCTAGATCGAGTCCATGGCCGCCCTGGAACATCCTGCCGAGTCCTTCAAGCGCGCGCTGGCCCATGCCGCCCGCGCCCTGGCGGAACAGGCCGAGCTGGAGGTGGCCTTCTCCGGTGAGCGGCCCGGTGTGCGCGACGGCATCGCCTATCTGCCCCAGCCCCCGCGTGACCTGTCCAGTCCCGAGGCGCAAGGCCTGCGCGGACAGGCCGACCAGCTCGCCCTGAGGCTGGCCCATCATGATCCGGCGATCTTCAATCGCAGTCGGCCGACCGATCCAACCGCCCAGCGCGCCTTCGAGGCCGTCGAGACCGCTCGCATCGAAGCCATCGGGGCGCGGGTGCTGGGCGGCGTGCGGGCCAATCTGGCGATTGCGCTGTCGCAGCGGCTGTCGCGTCTGCTGACGACCCCCGCCGTCAGTCAATTGCCGATGGACGAGGTGCTGGCCCTGGTCGTGCGCGAGCGTCTGACCGGCGAGGCCCCGCCGCCCGTCGCCGCCGCCAGCGTCGAGGCCCTGCGCGGCGAGATCGAGGCCAAGGCGGGGCCGACACTGGACCAGCTCGACGCCGCCATCGAGGATCAGGCCGCCTTCGCGCGGGTCTTGCGCCAGGCCCTGCGGGATCTGGATCTGGACCCGAGCGCTGACGATATTGAGGACACGTCCGATCAGGATGGAGACGAGGACCAGGGCGACGACGCTTCGGCCCCGGAAGACAGTGCCGACGACGATTCGTCGGATCCCGGCGAAGGCCAGTCCGAGCCGGACGCCGGTGCGCCGGAAGGCCGCGACACCGACCGGGCTGAAGGCGCCACCGAAGGTCAGGTCGACGCCGACGCCAATCCCCAGGAGGAGGCTGAGGGCACGTCGGACGGCGAGGTGCCGAACCGACCGGAGCTGTCCGACGAAGGCCGTGCCCGTGCCTATCGCATCTTCACGACTCGGTTCGACGAGGTGGTCGATGCCGACGAGTTGTGCGACCCGACCGAACTGGGCCGGCTGCGGGCCTTGCTGGATCAGCAACTGGCCAATCTTTCCAATGTGGTGGCGCGCCTGGCCAACAAGCTGCAACGCCGGCTGATGGCCCAGCAGAACCGCTCATGGATGTTCGATCTGGAGGAGGGGGTGCTGGACACCGCCCGCCTGACCCGGATCATCACCGACCCGACCGCGCCGCTGTCGTTCAAGGCCGAGAGCGATATGCCGTTCCGCGATACGGTTGTGACGTTGCTGCTCGATAACTCCGGTTCGATGCGGGGACGGCCGATCATGGTCGCCGCCGTCTGCGCCGACATCCTGGCCCGCACGCTGGAGCGTTGCGGGGTCAAGGTCGAGATCCTGGGCTTCACCACTCGCGCCTGGAAGGGCGGCCAGTCGCGCCAGACCTGGGTCGAGGCCGGCAAGCCGGCCATGCCGGGCCGTCTGAACGACATCCGCCACATCATCTACAAGTCCGCCGACGCGCCCTGGCGCCGGGCCAAGAAGAACCTGGGCCTGATGATGCGCGAGGGCCTGCTGAAGGAAAACATCGACGGCGAGGCCCTACAGTGGGCGCGTCAGCGACTGGCCGCACGGCCCGAGGAGCGCCGCATCCTGATGGTCATCTCCGACGGGGCACCGGTCGATGATTCCACCCAGTCGGCCAATGCGGCGCTGTATCTGGACAAGCACCTCAGACAGGTCATCGCCGAGATCGAGGGCGAGGGGGCGATCGAGCTTCTGGCCATCGGCATCGGCCACGACGTCACCCGTTGGTACAAGCGGGCCGTCACCATCGTCGATGTGGAACAGCTGGGCGGGGTCATGATCGAAAAGCTGGCCGAACTGTTCGACCGCGAACCCGCCGCGCCGAGGCGCCGGCTGCGCCGCGCGGCCTGAATTTTTCTTCGTCATGGCCGGGCTTGTCCCGGCCATCCATCACCGCGATGGTGCGATCATGAGCACGAACTTCCCCCAAGCTGAGGCCATGGGCCCCCGGAACAAGTCCGGGGGTGACGGACGACGCAGGCTGGGGGCTCTTTTGCTCTCCCTCCTGCTCGCCGCCTGTGCGACCACGCCCGAGGTTGGTTGGCAGGCCCGGCACGCCGCCGCCGAGGCCCTGCGTGAAGCGGTGCGCTTCGCCGAAGAGCCGCTGCCGGACGCCTGGAGCGATGTGTCAGTGACCACCGCGCAGGTGCCGATCAACGACGCCGACCTGGAGGCCGGAACCGGCCGGCTGATCTATGCCGGCGGGGTCCAGATCACCTCGGACTTCAATCGGCTGCACGGCCTGTCAGACATTAAGTTCGACAGTGCTGAGAGCTTCTATTCAATCTCGGACGAAGGCCTCTTGGTGCGCGGTCGCGTTCAGCTCGATGCTGGCGGTCGGCTGATCGGCGTCCAGGGCGTCCAGGTGCGCCCCCTGACCGATCCGGACGGCCGGCCGCTGATCCCCAAATACCTGGCCGATGCGGAGGGCCTGGCCTTGCTGCCGGACGGCGAGCTTCTGGTCAGTTTCGAGCGCCTGCACCGGGTCTGGCGCTACGACCATGACGGGCGCTGGCGTGGGGAGCGGGCCATTCCGGACTTTGCCTTCACCGAGAACGAGGGGATGGAGGGGATCAGCCCCTCCACCCATGCGGACCGGTTCTGGGCCTCCGGCGAGAACGGCGGCGTCTGGTCCTGTCTGATCCGCCAGTGCGTCGTGCTGGTCCCGCCGCCGGCGGCTGCGCCGAGCGATGACGATTTGCGCATGACGTCCCTGGCGACGCTGGGCGACGGCATCTACGGCCTGCGCCGCGCCTATCACGCCGACCGGAACACCAATACGATCGAGATCACCGAGTTGGCCCTGATCGACGGCGAGGCCGGCCCCGATTTGTCCTGGCGGCCCCTGGCCCGGTTCACCGCCCCCGCCACCGTCGACAATTTCGAAGGCCTCGCCGCCGTGCGCCGCCCCGACGGCGGGGTGCGGCTCTACATCCTGTCAGACGACAACTTCAATCCCGGCCAGCGGACGCTGTTGCTGGCGTTCGATGTGCGGTGAGCGGGGATAGGTTCTAGGTTCTAGGTTCTAGGGGCTAGGTTTCAGGGGCTCTGTGGTTGGCCCTGGCAGTCACTCGAACTCCCCTAGACCCTAGTCCCTAGAACCTAGAACCTGAGCTACACCTTCTCCGACACCTTGATCGCCACCCGGCATCCGGCCTTGATCACGGCCGTCAGCACCTCATACCCCGGCGCCTCGTGCGCGCCCTGATCGACGGCGTGGTCGTGGTGGCGCAGTTCGTCCTCGCGGTATTCGCGGAACTGTTCGGCCAGGGCCGGATCGCGGCCCTCCCATTCGTCGGCCTGGTCGGCATAATGCTCGGCAATTACCGTCTCGACCGCCTCGGTGCAGGCGTGGGCGGCTTTTTCACCCAGAAGGGCGGTGCCAACGCCCAGGCCATAGGCCGCGATCCGCCACAGCGGGGTCATCAGGGTCGGGCGGGTCTGGTTTTCGGTCAGCAGGGTATTGAAGCGGTCCAGGTGAAGCTGCTCCTCGCCCTGCATCCGCTCCATGTCGTCGGCCATGTCGGCCCGGCCGGCGGCGCGAAAGACATCCTTCTGGCCGCGGTAGATCTGGACGGCTGCCAGTTCACCGGCGTGGTCGACCCGAAGCATCTCTTCCAGGCGGCGGCGCATCTGGCCGCGTCCGGGGCGGGGCAGGCGGACATTACGGTTCACGATAGAGCCTCGGGACCTGGGCGTCGCGCGGACGCATGGCAGCGACCAGGCTGCATCCGGTAAGCAGGAGGGAGATCAGCGCATTCCATGTCGCCATCGACAGGCCGAGCCAGCTCCACGCAATATCGCCGCAGCTGGGCATGGTGGCGGGAGCGTCCAGGCTGGCCAGGATATCGCCGGCATTTATAGATTCTGTCGAACCCATGCAGGTTGCCGGCAGATCCCACCATCCCTGTTCGCCGCCGGCATGAAAGGTCGCCGTGACCGTGCCGATGGCAAAAATCGCGAACAGGCAGAAGGCCGCCAGACGCGGTGTTCCCTTGGCGCGACTGATCAGGGTCCAGGCGACGGCGGGGCCGGCGATGGTCAGGGCCGCCCAATAGACTTCACGCTGTCGCAGGCAAAGCGGGCACGGCGGCAGACCCTGGCTCTCAAACCAGTGGGCGGCCGCCAGCATCAGGGCCGAGATCAGCAGGGCGGCAACGGCCCACCAGCGCATCAGGATCGAGAAAGGCTGCATGGCCGGTTTCTAGCCCGCGAAAAGCCGCGCGTCGATTACTGGAAAAATCCTGTGATCCCCACCGTCCAGGTCGCGCCGTAATAGGCTCCGATCGTCACCGCGATCAGGGCCCCTGCCCACAGACTTGCGACGACGGCACCGAGCAACACAAACAGTCCGTCGCGCTGGATCAGGCCGACCGCCAGCATGGCCAGGGCCACCGACGGCACGGTATTCACCAGGGGCAGGACGATGGTGATCGTCGCCAGGATCATGAAGGCGGCGGCGAACCGTTCGCCCAGGCCGGTCGACAGGGCCTGAAGCCGGGGACGGCTCAGCCGCTCGAACCAGCCCATGCGCTTCTCGGCAAAATCCGCCATGCGATCGAGCCAGGCCTGGGGGCAGCGCCGATTCAGGAACGCCTGCGGCAACCACGGCTCCTTCATCCCGATCAGGAGCTGCCCTGCCAGCAGGATGATCGGCACCCCGATGACCTGCGGCACGCCATACAAGGCCGGAACCAGGCAGGGGATCGACAGGATCAGGATCAACAGGCCGAAGCCTCGCTCGTCCAGGCGGTCGCGAATCTCGCCCAGCGTCAGGCCCTCGGTCCCGCCCGCCGTCGCCAATTGGCGCGTCAGGCCGATGAAGCCGCTCTTGGCGTCGTCTGAATGGGCGTCGTCGATGGTCGTCATGGCATTCGCAAATAGGGCGCTTACCCCGCTTTCGCACGCTCGTATGACAACAGCCTTAACCGCAGGTCGTGTTTCCCCGCATCGACGCGGGGATCCAGACCACTGATCTCCCCCGCCGTTGTCACCCTCGGGCTTGACCCGAGGGCCAGACGCGGTGTCGCTCAGCTCCTGGCGGGTCAGGCTCTTGGCCCGCTCGCCCG